>Ga0224520_1000400_pt1 | contig 13117 bp, 9 predicted proteins | sample CFST25metaG_2_FD_180684 | JGI IMG/M metagenome (GOLD analysis project Ga0224520, IMG submission 180684) | Peat soil microbial communities from Stordalen Mire, Sweden - C.F.S.T-25 | ecosystem: Environmental > Terrestrial > Soil > Wetlands > Peat | place: Sweden: Norrbotten County, Stordalen Mire... | reverse complement strand
AGGTAGCTCGCCTTCGCGGGACGGCCGCGGCGGCGGGGAAGCTCAAGGGCCGAGCCCGCACCGAGCGCCGCTGACACAGCCGCCTGCACACGATGAGCGGCTGCCGCTTCAACCGTGGCTACGATTTGCTTCACGAAACTGTCGACCAAGAGCTGGATGTTGTTGTCCATTGTTTGTGTCTCACTTAACAGATTCCGCGGGATAATGCCCGTTCAGCGGGAAAAGTAAAGCGCGTTTTCGCAATTTAAGAGCGCTTGTTCCCCAAATCGCTATTCCGCTCTTGTCCTGCAAGACGCTTGACGCCAGATGACACGTTGGCCATCATTTTATCCCATGTCGAGTTTAGAGCCTTTTGTGCGCGGGGGATTCCTGTCGTTGCTGAGGACTGGCGACGTGCGTGCGCTGTTCGCGCGCTACTCGGACATAGCCCTGGCCGTGCTGCTCGCAGTGATTGTCGGGATGATGATCGTTCCGCTGCCCGCCTTCGTGCTGGATCTATTTGTCACACTGAACATCGCCGCTGCGGTCAGCCTCCTGCTCATCGCCATTTACGTAAGCGAGGCACTGCGCATCGCCACCTTCCCCTCGTTGCTGCTGATTACGACCTTGTTTCGACTGGCCATCGAGGTGTCGGCCACGCGACTGATTCTACTGAGGGCCAATGCTGGGCAGGTCATTTATGCGTTCGGGAATTTCGTGGTGGCCGGCAACCTGGTGGTGGGAGCCGTGGTCTTTTTCATTCTGACCATGATCCAGTTCATCGTGATTTCGAAGGGTTCCGAACGGGTCGCGGAAGTGGGGGCCCGTTTCACCCTGGACGCCATGCCCGGCAAACAGATGTCCATTGACGCCGAGCTGCGCGGCGGCCACATCGATCATGCCGAGGCCCGTCGGCGGCGCGCTCTGCTCACGCGCGAGTCCCAGTTCTTTGGGTCAATGGACGGCGCCATGAAATTCGTCAAGGGCGACGCGATTGCGGGGATTGTCGTGCTTCTAACCAACATCGTCGGTGGTCTGGTTATTGGAATGGTCCAGAGGGGGATGGACTTGGCCACCGCGGCCAAGACGTACACCCTTCTCACCATCGGCGCGGGGCTGGTGGCGCAAATCCCCGCCCTGGTCATTTCAACTGCGGCCGGAATTATCGTCACGCGCGTTTCTTCGGAAGAAGAGGGCGCTCATCTGGGCAAGGACATCGGCCGGCAGATTCTCGCCCAGCCCAGGGCCTTGGCCATCGCGGCTGCTTTGCTCGTGCTTCTGGCGATCGTGCCAGGCTTGCCGACGGCGCCTTTTGCCGTGCTGGGCGGCCTGCTCGGCCTAGTCGCCTACCGTATTATCAAGCTGGACCGACTCGCCTCTGAGGCCGCCAAGGCGACCAGCACCGCGAGAGCGGTGCCAGAATTGCGCGTGGGCAGCTCCGAAGTTCCGGCTCCCCTGTTGCTGCCCATCGCCATCGATCTTTCGAGCGCGCTGTCGCAATTGCTCTTGCCCTTCGAGGAAGCGAATCGAATGGAGCGCGATCTCTTGCCAGCCGCCCGCGAGAGTTTCTTCTCCGAAACCGGCATTCCCCTGCCGTCCATTTCCCTGCGACCGAACGCCGCTGGCCTGGCCGCCGGGGCCTATGTGCTGCGCCTGCAGGAGGTGCCAGTGGCCCGGGGCGAGGTCGTGGCAGGAGGCGGGCTTGCCCTCGACACAGTCGACCACCTGCGCGCGATGGGGATCGCTGCCCAGCCAGCGGCGCATCCCGAGGGCCGCCCGGCCGCATGGATCTTGGCCGGTGAGCTGGGCACCGCTCGGATTCGGGGTGTGCCCACCCTGGCGCCGGAAGAGGTGATTGTCCTCCACCTGCTGCAGGTTCTACATCGCTATGGCCACGAATTCGTCGGCATCCAGGAGACCCAATCCCTGCTCGACCAGCTTGAGCGGACGCAGCCCGCGCTGGTGCGCGAGGTGGTGCCCAAGGTCGTCTCGCCCGCCCTGCTGACCGAAATCCTGCGCCGTCTGGCTGCCGAGGGTATTTCGCTGCGCAGCTTGCGTGAGATTCTGGGCGCGCTGGCCGAATCGGTGCCGGCTGGTTCCGACTCCGTCGCTCTGACTGAGCATGTGCGCGCAGCCCTGCGGCGACAAATCACGTTCGCCCACGCAGGCAGCTCGGGCGTCCTTCATGCATACTTCCTCGACCCAATCATCGAGGACACCGTGCGCGAAGCGGTTCAGCACTCCGCCAGCGGCAGCACCCTGGCCCTCGAACCCGAGCTTTCGTCCGACATCGTCAAGGCCGTGGGCCGCGCGGTCGCCGACAATTCTGCGCCAGTGATCGTCACTGTCGCCGACATCCGCTGCCACGTGCGTTGTCTTCTCGAAGCCGAGTACCCCAAGGTCGCCGTGCTGTCGTATCAGGAGATTGAGCCCGATGTGAAGTTGCAGTCGCTCGGCCGGATCACAGTATCGACGGGCTAGCCGTCAACCGGCAGGTCTTTGTGGATGTAGTGGCGTCGGCCGGGGCCGTATTCGGTCGTGGCTTGGCCGTGGCCGTAGAGCAGCCAGCGATAGGTGAGCAGGCCCTCCACTCCCACCGGGCCGCGCGCGTGCAGCTTCTCGGTGGAAATGCCGACCTCGGCGCCCAGGCCGAAACGGTAGCCGTCGGAGAAGCGGTTGCTGGCATTGTGGAACACGCAAGCCGCGTCGACCTCGGCCAGGAAGCGGCCGGCGGCCACCGGATCCTGGGTCACAATGACATCGGTGTGACGGGAGCCATGGGTGGCAATATGGGCCAGCGCCTCGCCCATGCCCGCCACTTGCCGGATCGACAGGATGAGTGCGCCGTATTCCGCGTCCCAGTCTGCTCCGGTCGCCGCGTTCATTTGCGGGTGGCGCTTGCGTGTTTCCCTACAACCGCGTAATTCCACGCCTTGGCTGGAAAGTGCCGACACACAACTGTCCAGCGCCGCGGTGGCCTCTGGATCCCACAATAGTGTTTCGACGGCATTGCACGCAGCCGGGTAGCTGCACTTGGCGTCCACAACCAGACGGGCAGCCATCGCCGGATCCGCGGCCGCGTGCAGATACATGTGGCAGATGCCGTCGGCGTGGGCCATCACCGGAATGCGGGTGTGGCTACGCACATAGCGAATGAAGGACGACGAGCCCCGCGCAATCATAAGTTCGACCAGGTCGTCCATGCCCAAAAGCGCGTCCACCTCGGCCCGATCTTCCAGCAGCACCATCGCGCGGGTGTCGATGTCATGAGCGGAGAGAACCTCATGGGCCACGGCACAGAGCGCGCGGTTGCTGGCACTGGCCTCGCGGCCCCCTTTGAGCGCTACCGCGTTGCCGCTCTTCCAGGCCAGGCTGGTGATCTGTACAAGGGCGTCGGGGCGCGCCTCGAACACCACGCCCAGCACCCCGAGCGGACAGCTCACGCGCTTGAGGATAAGCCCGTGGTCGAGCGCCCGGTGGGTCAGGGTGCGGCCGACCAACTCCGGCATGTCCGCGAGCTGCCGGATGCCGTCGATGGTGGTGTCGAGCTTCTTGTCGTCCAACTGCAGCCGCTTAACCAGGGATGAGCCGAGGCGACCGGCCGCCTCCTCTTCGCGCGCGCTGGCCATGTCCTGGGCGTTCGCTTCGAGCACGGCCTTGCGCGCCGCGGGTCGTGCCAGGGCCGCGGCAAAATCGGCAAGCAAGCGGCTCCGCTCGGGGCCAGTCAACGCCGCCAGCCGCCGGGCCGCTGCGCGCGCCGCAACTAGGCTTTCTCGCAGGTCCATGACAGGATACTACTTGGATTTGGCTTGGCCGCCAGCGACACCTCGCGCGGTATGACCTTCTTCCCGGCCGACGGCCCCTGGCAGGCGGAGGCCATCAAACCGCGCCCATCACCAGGTTGTCGCGGGTGATGAGCGCATCGTAGCCGCGGTACCCGAGGATGGTGTCGATCTCGTCACTGTGCCGGCCCGCCAGCTTGCGGCAGGCGTCGGCGTCGTAGTTGACCAAGCCGCGGCCATGCACACGGCCGCTGCCGTCGCGGATCTCGACCAGCTCACCCTTGTCAAAACTGCCCTCCACCGCGACCACACCGATAGGCAGAAGCGATGCCTTGCGCTCCACCAGCGCCCGCAGCGCGCCTTCGTTGACCACCAGCGCACCCTGCTTTCGACCCGAGACTGCAATGTGCCGCCAGCGCGCGGGGCGCCACTGCGCCGGCGGGATCAGCGTGCCCACGTCATCGCCGGCCAGGATCTTGTCGAGCACATCCGGCATGCCTCCGTCGGCGATGACCACCGCGGTGCCCTCAGCCACGGCCAGCCGGGCCGCTTCCAGCTTGCTGCCCATGCCGCCGCTTCCGCCAGAAGAGGCGCCCGTGGCTCGGGCAAGGGCTTGCTCGTCGACGGAAGGCAGCTCGGCCACGCGCTGGGCGTTGGGATCGAGGGCCGGATTGGACGTGAAGAGCCCGTCCACGTTGCTCAGCATCACCAGCAGGTCCGCATCCAATGCCACGGCCACCCGCGCCGACAGGCCGTCGTTGTCGCCGAAGACCGGCGGGGTGGCGTCTCCGCCCTCACGGCGCCGGTGCTCGACTAGCTCGCGCACGCTGACACTGTCGTTTTCGTTGAGAACCGGGATGGTGCCCAGTTCCAGGAGCCGCATCAAGGTGGTGCGCAAGCAAAGCGCACGGTCCCGATCGGCCAGATCTTCGTGGGTGAGGAGAACCTGGGCTGCAACCACACCAAATCCGGCAAATGCCTTCGTGTAGAGGCCCATGAGGTGGCCCTGCCCCACGGCTGCGCAGGCCTGGCGCAGGCCCAGCGAGCGCGGCCGCTGTCGCAGGCCGAGCAAGCGCATGCCCATGCCCACGGCGCCGCTCGACACCAGCACCACGTCACGGCCGGCCCGCCGCTGCCGTGCCAGACCCTCGACCAGATTCATCACGCGTTCGCTGGCCACATCCCCGCCGTCCTGGATGACGACATGGGTGCCCAGCTTGATCACCAGACGGTGGGTTTCGGCGAGGGCGGCGCGGCCGCTGGACGGGGTAGGGCTTGCGAAAGGTCTGACTTTACCTTGGCCTTGGTTCGTGTGGTAATGCGGCCGTGAGCATCCTGCAAGGAAACAAGACCCTGACCCTGATTGGCGCCGGTACCATGGGCGAGGCCATCCTGAGGGGAATTCTGAGCGCAGGCAAGCTTGGCCCCTCCCAGGTGTTGGCGTCCGACCTGCGTGCCGACGCACTGGCTGACCTGGCCAACCGCCACGGCATCCGCACCACGACCGACAACCTGGAGGCGGCTCGTTCCGCTACCGTGGTCCTGGTTTGCGTAAAACCGCATCAAGTCGGTGCCGTGCTCAACACCGATGCGATGCGGGAAGCCTTGGGCGGCAAGGTCGTCATCAGTATTGCAGCGGGGGTGCGCCTGCAGCAGCTCTCTCACTGGCTCCCGGCCAGCGCCCTCATCCGCGCCATGCCCAATACCCCGGCCCTCATCGGCGAAGGCATGACCGCCCTTTCGCGCGGCAAGGGAACCAACGACGCCGCGATGGCCTTCGCGCTGGATCTATTTGGCAGCGTAGGGCGCGCGACGGAAATCGACGAGGCCCAGATGGATGTCGCCACCGCGCTTTCGGGCAGCGGTCCGGCCTTTGCGTTTCTGGTTGTCGAATCGCTGGCTGATGGCGCGGTCAAGATGGGCCTGCGGCGCGAGCTGGCTATCTCCATGGCGGCCCAGATGCTTCAGGGCTCGGCGCGCATGGTGCTGCAGACGGGCACCCACCCCGCAGTATTAAGGGATCAGGTGACGACGCCGGGTGGCTGCACCATCGCGGGGCTTTCCAAGATGGAAGAAGGTGGTTTGCGCTACGCGCTTGCCAGCGGCGTCGAGGAAGCTGCGCGCGCAGCGAGCAAGCTGGGGCAAGGCTAGCCCCCCGCTTTCTAGCGCCGCTGGCAGCGCGGGCAGTAGAAAGTCGAGCGTCCGCTGTCCAGCGACCGGCGTACCGCCGAGCCACAGACGCGGCAGGGGCTGCCCTCGCGGCCGTAGACCAGCAAGGCCGCTGCATTGTCGCCCCTCCGGCCCTCCGAATCGACGAAGTCGCGCATGCTGGTTCCCCGGTTGGCCAGCGCCGCCCTCAGCGTGACCCGAATGGCACGCAGAAGTGCGGCTGCGCGACCCACAGCACGGCGAGCGGGCGTGCGGGGATGCAGGCGCGCACGAAACAGCGCTTCGCAGACATAGATGTTGCCCAGCCCAGCGACGCGTTTCTGGTCGAGCAGGAAGGCCTTGAGCGGCGCGCGCGACGCCGCCAGCAAGGCGCGCAGCCGAGAGACATCGAGCTCGGCCAAGGCGTCCGGCCCCAACCCAGCCACCTCGGGCAGGGCATCGACGTTCTGACTGGCCGCTACCCAGCCGAACCGGCGTGGATCCACAAAGCGCAGCTCGTCGCCGCCTGCCAGCGACCACACCACGTGGGTGTGCGGGGCCCGCGGCTCGTGGGCGGCCTGCAGGCGCAACCGCCCGCTCATTCCAAGATGGATCAGGACTCCGGCCTGCGCTCGGTCGAGGTCGACGAGAATGTACTTGCCCTTGCGGCGGACCGCGGTGATCCGCGCCGATACCGAGAGTCTCACGATGGCTGCCCGATCAACCGGCCGGGCCAGGCGCAAACCCTTGTCACTGGTCCACACGGCGGCGATGGTCGCCCCCAGCAAGCGCGGCCGCAGCGTGCGTACGACGGTCTCTACTTCGGGCAGCTCGGGCATTGCTACTTTCCCGGCCCAGCAAGGGCAGTGCGCAGCGGACCGAACGCGTCCGCCAAGCGCGCGAACTCCGCCACCGACAGCTCTTCGGCTCGCCGGGTTCCCTGGATTTCCGAGAGGACAAGGGCGCGCGCCGCGGCCTCTGCTCCGGCCAGCGGCTCCAGCGCCCGTCGCAACATCTTCCGTCGTGTGGCAAACGCCTGCTTGACCACCTGGGCGAATCGCGCCGGATCGCGCACCGGTGCCAGCGGTGTCAGCCGCGGCCGCAAACGCAACACGGTCGAGGTGATCGAGGGACGCGGATGGAAGGCGCCTGGACCGACTGCAAACAGGATCTCTCCCTCCGCCTGCTGCTGCACCATCACCGACAGGCGGCCATACACCTTGCTGCCCGGTCCCGCCAACATGCGCTGGGCGAACTCTTTTTGCACCATCAGGATGGCTCGGGCGATCACCCGGCCGCCTTGCGCGGCGTCCGTGATGGCGAAGAGAAGCGGCGACGTGATTTGATAGGGCAGGTTCCCCACCACCACCAGCGGCCGGCCTGCTGCAAGCGCCGCCGCGGCGAAATCAAAAACCAGCGCATCGACTCGCTCAACCCGCAAGCCAGGACAGGAACCCAAATCCTGCTCGAGCAGCGTGGCCAGCTCGGCATCGTGCTCGATGGCGATGACTTGGCCGGCGTGCGCGACCAGCCGTCTGGTAAGCGCGCCCAACCCGGCCCCGATCTCGACCACCACGTCGTCGCTGCCCACCGACGCTGCCGCGACGATGCGCTCTTGCACCTGCGCATCCACGAGGAAGTTCTGTCCCCAGGATTTCTTGGCGCGCAGCCCGTGGCTCTCCAGGATCTCGCGCGTCGATCGGCGACTGCCGCTCAGGCTCGGTCGCGCAGCCCTCACAGGGGCAACCCCGGGTCCACACTGAGATCCAAGGACGCCCGCTCGCCGCGCTCGAGCGCCCAGGTGCCGGCTTGTGCAATCATGGCGCCATTGTCGGTGCACAACTTGGGCGTTGGCACGAAAAGCCGGAAACCGTCCTTTTGCGCGGCCGCGGCCAGCGCATCCCGCAGCCCACGGTTGGCCGCGACACCACCACAGACGAGGAGGTCGTGCAGACCCTCGCGCACGAGCGCGCGCCGCGACTTGCGCACAAGCACGTCGACCACCGCGGCCTGGAAGCTGGCGCAGAAGTCGGGCATCTGCTCTTGCCCCGGCATCCCGCGCTCCCTCACCCGCGTCGCCACCGCCGTCTTGAGGCCCGAGAAGGAAAAATCGAGTTCCTCGCGGGCCGGCAAGGCGCGCGGAAAGTCGATCCATTCCGCATGGCCTTGGCTGGCCAGGCTGTCGATGACCACTCCGCCCGGGTAGCCCAGGCCCAACAGCTTCGCCACCTTGTCAAAGGCCTCGCCGGCCGCATCGTCGCGTGTGGCCCCGAGCGACTTGACCTGGCCCGGCCCATCCACGCGGAGAAGTAGCGTGTGGCCCCCCGATACCAGAAGCGCAAGGTGGGGATAGGTCGGTGGCGCCGGGTTGCCAGGATGATCCAGAAACACAGCGGCCAGGTGCCCCAAGAGGTGGTTGACGCCGACCATGGGCTTGCCAAGGGCGTAGGCCAACGCCTTGCCCATCTCCACACCCACCAGCAACGGTCCCACCAAGCCGGGTCCGCAGGTCGCGGCGATGCCGTCGAGCTCCCTCGGGACCACACCCGCCTCGGCCAGAGCCCGGCTCACCACCGGCACTACCGTCGCGAGGTGCTGGCGCGACGCCACCTCGGGTACCACCCCGCCGTACTCGGCATGCACCAGCACCTGCGACGCCACGACATCAGAGCGCACACGCCGGCCGTCCTCGACCACGGCAGCGGCGGTTTCATCGCAAGAGGTTTCGATGCCCAGAACCAACATGCAGGGGCTATTCTGCTCCGCCGGTTGCTACAGGCTATCAAGGATCGTCCGCAGCTCACGCGCATGGCGACCTTTGGGCGCAAGTTCCAGATACTTCTTGTACGCGGCCTTGGCCGCATCTGGGTTCTCCGACTCCTGCTCAGCCCCTCCCAGCACGACGTACGCGTCCGCCAGATCGGGATTAACATACAACGCCTTCTTCGCCCAGGACCGCGCCTCCGCCGCGCGCCCGCGATCGAGTTCCACTCGGGCTAGAATCATCATAATGTCAACCGCTCCGGGCTCGGCCTCGACCGCCGAGCGGCACGCTGGCAAGACCACCATGGGCTTGCCCTTCCCGCCGGCGTTCGCTTTCATGCAACGCTCGCGGAGCTCGCCCATGCCTGGCGCGGCGGTACCGAGTGTGGGTGGGTGGGCCTGACCGCCGTCGGCCGTCCGGCTCGGCATCTCGGCAGATGCCACTTTGGGTTGACTTCCTGGCTCCTGCCAGGCGGCCAGCCTGGCCTGCGCATCCGCCGGGGCTGCGATCTGTTTCTCTGCGCCGGCTAGCGCGGCGATCGGCTGCGAACCTGGTGCCTGGTCGGCTGCCTGCAAGGATCCTTGATTGCCCAAGCCTTGGCCTGCCTCGATCGCCGACGAGACAAGCGCCGTCGGGGCCGTTTCTGCCGGCAATTCGGGACGAGAAAACCGCAACCACCACTCCCTGGTCAGGCTGGTCCGCATCGCGAACAGGCCGCCGGCGACAAGCAAAGCGATGACCACAAGAAGGAGCGGCCATCGGCGCTCATGGGGAACAAGGTCGCCATCCAGCCTGTCGATGGTGGGCCTGGTCTTGATGGGCTGGCCTTCACCCGGCGAGCGGGATGCCGGCCTCGCCTCGGCCGTTGCGGGTGTGTCGTCAGCTCGCTGGATCTGTGGTGCTCCCTCGGAGATTCGCCCCGGCAACCCAGCCGCTTTGTCGCCAGGCTCAGCACAGGGCGCATCGGCTTGCAGCGGATCGCTCGCCGCCGCCGGCTTGCTCTCGGTACCCTGAGCCCAACCGCCCCAATCCGTTTCGCGCGCGGGCTCGCCAGCGGGCGTGGGTGGAGACGCCGCGCCCGCCAGGGGCGTGACATCGCCTTTTCGAGGCCCGAACTCTATCGTCGTCCGCGCAGGCCGACCTTCGTCGCTGGCGGCTGGCTTCCGAACGGGCCCCGCTTGGTCCGCCTGGGCGAGTGCCCCAGGTAGGGGAAACCCCTTCAACGTGTCCGGCTTGGCCATGGCGCCCGCTGCATCCGCCGCTGACTTCACAGCCTCGGCCGGCCTGGGGCCCCCCCCGCCCGTGCGCGACAGCCCGCTCGCCAACTCCGCGGGCTCGCGCCACGAGTCCTCGACCACGGCCGAGACTTCGAGCGGTGACGCTGCCTCGGACGCGCTGTCGCCGATGCGCGGCAGGTCGGGCGCGCTCGCCGGGCGCGCGATGGCGGAGTCCTGGTCGGATACGACGGCGGCGAGTCTCAGGGTGTTGCCCTTCAACTTCGAGCCAGAGGCCACCGTGTCTGGCTCGGCCGGGGCTCGCGGCGCCTCACGCCCGGGCGGGGGCGTATCGAGTGACAGGGTGGTGGCGTCAGGTGAGAACGTCTTCAGCGTCTTGCCGCCTTGCCACGCCCCGCTCACCGGTGCATCGTCGGTCGTGGACCGTCCCTCGCTCGCCGCAGCGTCTCCCGATCCGGCCGTCTCCGCTTCCGTCGCGAACTGTTGGGCTGCGCTCGTCTCGTCGGCTACCGCACTATCCTCCGCGTTCCCCTCGGCCAACCAGCGTGCAAGCTCGCTGCCTGGCTCCGCCCCGCCGCGCCGGCCAGCCGGCTCGCGAGCATAGATGATGCCTTGCCCGAAGAGCTTGCTGACCACAGTCAAAGCTTCAAGATCGGGGTAGTCGCTTTCGTCGATTACGGCCAGCAGACTGCGCGTTCCGTCGCTCAGCCTAAGGAAGCCGTTCATCTCGTCGGGGAGGTCAACCAGCTGCTCGGCCAGTACATGAACATCGACCTCGACCACGCTGTCTAGCGCTGGCAGGTTCTCCAGCAGCCGGGTCCATTCGTCGAGCCGCCGCATTCCCTCCATGAGCAGCGCTGCCGACGGCAGATCGATGACATCTCTACGGCGGATGGGCTTGAATTCGACCTCGAACTGCCCATCCGACCACGAGAACAGGCGGTACATCGCCTCAGCGCCTGATAGCCGTCCCACCTCGGCGTCAATGACCCGGCCTTCACGGAAAAAGATCGCCCCGCGCCGGCCATCGCGATTGACGATGTGAACGATGCCGGATTTCCGGTTGAGGTCGATGGTTTGCACCAGGTCCACAACCCCGATGTCCGACAAATCACCCGCGAACTTGGTGCGTCCTTCGCGCCGGGACTCGAGCCGCTCGCGCTCGACGCGTTGGAGCGCGGTACGAACGCGGATGCCAATCTCCTTTATATAGATGGGCTTTGTCAGGTAGTCCTCTACTCCCAGTTCGAGTCCGCGAATCTTGTCTTCGATTGACTTGCGTCCCGACACGAAGAGGAAGGGGAGCTTCGCCCACTCCGGCTTGGCTTTTATCTGGCGGCACAGGTCGAAACCGTCCATCCCGTCGAGGTCGGTGTCTGAGATGATGAGATCAGGGAGGGCGGCCTGAAGCGCGCCGAGCGCATCACGACCCTGGGTAGCGGTCACCACCTCGAAGCCGGCCTTCTTGAGGCTGACTTCGAGAACCCGCAGACTCTTGGGATCGCCGTCCACGAGAAGGAGACGATGCTTGCTTTGCCCTCTGTCCATAGGACGCCTTGAGTGACTCGTCCCGATTGTATCCCTGGTGGGCATGGCTCGCACGTGCGGAAAACCAGCCGCGTCGGTGAGCACTTCGGCCGTGCCTGGAAAACAGCCTCATGTTTATAGTTGTATGTTGAGTATCTGTGCAAACGATTTATCTTGAGCATAGAATGACCCAAAGAGCTGGCGCGTTGGGACCAGATGAGTCGGATCACGCGTGCAGGTCCGCGCTCTGGCTAGTTGGACGACTTATACTGGGCGCGTGCGTAAACGCGAAGACGATGCGGCATGTTTAGCCAGGCTCGCCGAGGAATGGGAATTCCCGCTCACGCCCGAGATGGCGGAATGTGTCCTGAGGTTCTGTCACCTCCTGATCGAGTGGAATTCTGGCGTCAATCTGACTGGCGCCCGTTCGGTGGCGGAGGTGATCGGAGAGCATGTCGTGGATAGCCTCGCCATGGCCTGTCTAGTTCCCCAAGGATCCTCAGTTGTCGACGTGGGCGCCGGTGGCGGTCTTCCGGGGATGCCGTTTGCAATCGTGAGGCCGGACGCAAGACTCACCGTGGTGGAACCGCGGGCAAAACGCGTCGCGTTCCTGCGCACAGCCGCACGCGAGCTCCAGCTGACGAGCACAGAGGTGGTTCGAGAACGCGTGGGTGGGTTGGACCGACGCGGCTTTGATGTTGCCGCGTCGCGCGCGACTTTCCCACCCGAGGAATGGCTTGGCTTGGGCCTGGGGTTGGTTCGGCCTGAGGGACTGGTGCTGGTTTTTGCCGGACAGGCCTGGCTCCCAGGGGTTTCGTCAATTCGCTTCCGTGATGCACTTAGCTATGAGACTGCAACCGGACGGAGCCGATGGATTGGTGCCTTCTGTTCCACGTGAAACATACGATCCACAGGCCCGCTTGAGGATTGACACCCCCAACCGGCCCTCCCTATGGTCGACTCCGTGCCCTCAATCCTGGATGCCACGCTGCAGGCTGACCTGGTTTCTATCGAGGCTCGCGACCGTCTCCGCTCTTGCCCTGCCGCTGCCGGTTCGTCACGCACAACACTGACAGTTGGCGCCCAGCCCCTTCTTTCCTTCTGCTCCAATGACTACCTGGGGCTTTCGGCCCACCCTGCCCTGGCCTCCGCTGCCGCCGCTGCCACTGCGCGTTCCGGATTTGGGGCCGGTGCGTCTCGCCTGGTCGCCGGCGATCTCCCTGAGCACCGTGAACTTGAGGCTGGACTGTCCGCCTTCCTGGATGCGGAAGCCGTGCTTCTTTTCCCCTCTGGCTACCAGACCAACCTTGGCGTTCTCGCCGCCCTGGCAGGACCCGGCGACCTTGTACTGTGCGACCATGCCAACCACGCCAGCATTATTGATGCCTGCCGGCTCTCGCGGGCCCGGCCAAGTTTCTACCGACATCTCGACCTCTCCTCTGCCGAGAAACGGCTCCTCGCGCTGGCACCGTCCGCCCGCCGGAAACTCTTGGTCACCGAATCCCTCTTTGGCATGGACGGTGACATGGCTCCCCTGGCCGACCTCGCCGCCCTCACCAGGAAACACGGCGCAGCCTTGGTCGTCGACGAGGCACACGCCATTGGCGTGCTGGGGCCGGGTGGGCGCGGCCTGTGTCATCAAGCCGGTGTAACCCCAGATGTTCTCATTGGAACCCTCGGCA
>Ga0224520_1000399_pt1 | contig 13142 bp, 12 predicted proteins | sample CFST25metaG_2_FD_180684 | JGI IMG/M metagenome (GOLD analysis project Ga0224520, IMG submission 180684) | Peat soil microbial communities from Stordalen Mire, Sweden - C.F.S.T-25 | ecosystem: Environmental > Terrestrial > Soil > Wetlands > Peat | place: Sweden: Norrbotten County, Stordalen Mire... | reverse complement strand
AGATATACTTCGAAAACAATGGTTTTAAGGTAGTTAATACAAAGAGTGCCTGTTCGAAGACTACGACACTTGGCAAAGCAAAATTACCAATGAACCTGCCATACGATTTAGCGAAAGAAGCTCTACTGGAAACCCCTGAGGCAGAGGGTGTTTATATTGCATGTAGCGTTTGGGGAGGTCCTCCTGTTATACAATGTCTGGAATCCGAATTCGGTAAGCCGGTCATCATAGATGATGTTAATTATATTTGGGCAGGATTAAAAGCTTTAAACATACGGTTACCAATGAAGGGTCTCGGAAGAATTTTTGAAGCGTTGTAATTATCAGCCTGAATCTTAAAACATCAGAATATCGTTATGAGGCTGAGATATATAATAGGAATTAAGTCTAGCCGCCGGTCAAAGGTCATCCTTTTGAATTCCGATTGACAAAAGTGAGGTCAATTTGTCTAAACCGAAGAAGTCTATCTTTTACGGTTGGAAAATCGTCAACTCACTGTTCTGGATTAATGCGATCTTGATGGGATCCGTTTTTATCTTTGGCGTTTTCTTCAAGTCCCTGGAAACCGAATTTAACTTGTCACGGGCCACCACTTCGTCGATTGTCTCTGTTTACATGGTTGCGATGGCGGGAGTGGCGATATTGGGTGGTTGGGCGCTTGACCGTTATGGACCGAAAAGAATAGTACTTATTATGGCTTTCTTAAACGGTCTAGGCTTGCTGTTAACAAGCCAGGTATTTGCCGCATGGCAGTTTTTTATCACCTACAGCTTGTTACTTGCTTTAGGTTCAGGGGCTACGTATGTTATCAGTATGCCGCTGATATTAAGATGGTTCGAGCAAAAAAGGGGACTGGCGTCGGGCATTACCATGGCTGGTGTCGGTATCGGACAGGTAATTTTGGCGCCGCTGACAACTTTCTTTATCGTGAATTTTGGCTGGCGTGTTGGGTTTGTTGCACTTGGTTTGATTTCTTTGATGATAGTTATTCCGCTGGCCCTCGTTTTAAAGAGAAGCCCAACGGAAATGGGACTTTTACCTTATGGACATCAACCCGATTCAGGTGTAAAAGAAAACATTGGAAAAGCAGAAACGCCATTAGATGTATTCTCTACAATCTCTGTATTTAAAACGGGTAGTTTCTGGTTTATTACCATTCTTAACTTCCTGATGGGTGTCTGCGTAATGATGGTTTCAACCCACGTCGTTCCTCATGTTATAGATATCGGTTTCTCAGCGGAGCAGGGGGCGACGGTTATCAGCATTATCGGTATAATGGGTATCGCCGGTAACTTTTTAGGCGGTTTGTCCACCGATCGTATGGGGGCGAAAAGAACGGTAATCACTTCTGCTCTAGGTATGGCTATTGTGATGGCATGGCTGACTAAGAGTAATAGTCTGTGGCAAGTTTATGCATTTGCCGTTGTTTATGGTCTAGCTAATGGTGGTATTGTACCATCATCCGGTGTCCTTTATGGTCAGGCATTCAAAACAACACATATCGGTAAAATAATGGGCATGGTATATTTCAGCTGGGCAATCGGCGCTGCTATCGGCCCTTTTATAGGTGGAGCACTATTTGATTTAAAGGGTAATTACACGCTAGCGTTTTGGGTATCAGCAATTGCGATGGTAATTGGAGCTTTGATGGCAATTTTGGTCAAACGCTATCCACAAGAAAATGCTCCATAATCCTTCCAAAATACTTGATTTCAAAAAAATGTTAAATAATATTGGTCAAAAGGACTCCATTTTCTTACATAAATAATAGCACGAAATCGTTATTTACATAGGGAACATCTTTGCGTTTCATAATTTGCTTTTAACGAATGGAAGAAAATGGATCATTCCTTGAATCCAACATTATGCAAGTCCGGGTTACCGGGCCCGAAATGCTTTAGCATTACAAGGTTTTCGAACGAACTGGTGTTTATTATCTTAATTCCAGCTGAAGCTGCATCTGCTGTTACGAATAATTCATCTCCGGTCATTTCCCCGAAACGAATTAATGCTGGACTTTCTATCTGAATCTTCCCCATCAAGCCGTGTCCCTGGACTACTAAAACGCCATAAGCTGCGGCATCAATGATATTAACCGAATTATTTGGATATACGGTTAGTTCCTTGGCGCTGAAGTATTCAGATCGATATGAGACCCATTGTTCATAATAGCCCTTGTCGCATATTTTTTCAGAGTCTTCTACCGGAATTAACGGCATAAAATGCTCCTTAACAAACTCTGGATTGACATTCAACTCCCAGATCAAAGTATTATTGACAATATATTCATTGTCATCTTTATGTTCAGCTGGTATGTTCCTGGTAAGTAAATCGTGAGGAACTATTCTCCCCTCTAATAGTGATTGGTACATCGCAAAAACATCACTGGCCTGCTGTGTCTCATATGTAACCAGGGAGCCTGGACCGTGTAGAATACCAGCCGGAATGTTCCAGGCAGTCCCGGCATTGATCTTGTAAGCTTTGGTAAGGTTTAAAATACCGTTATCTCCATCCGCCCACCGTGCCAAGCAATCAATTACCTGCCGTTTGGTGGTTCCCGGCTCCAAACCGAAAAAACTGAAAGGAAAATTGTTTTCGACCTGGTTTAGTTGCGGCGGGAAATAATAGGCCTCGGACTTTCCCCGCTGCCCTGTCTTCGCCGCTTCCTCATCTGTCTGGTGAACGTGATGTGGAATCGATCCCAAATTATCGTATAATTTGGTCAATACTTGCCATCCGCCGTATTTGTTCATCACCACTTTCCCAAGAAAATAATCTCCCATTAAATCTATCGCCTGCTTGAGCAATATTTTCTCTTTGCAGCCGGCATTTTCGACGACGATGTAGCTTAAACCTTCGGCTTCAGGTGAACCCGGTCCATTAGACGCATTGATTGTCGACGCCAGCCAGCGTTCGACAATGCCACCGCGTTCAGCTCCAGGCGCATACAGGTCTTTTCTGGCCAATTTCATTCGACCTCCCGGGGTCGAAAAAGAACGCGGTACCCAGGCAGGGGCCAGCCGGAGAATGCCTTCGTTTTCGGCAAGATTTTTCTTGAGCAATGCTACCGTTTCCCGGTTATTCATACTTGCCTCCCTGTATTCATTAGATGTTGCATTCCTGGTAATAAACTATAAATCAAAACACGAAAGTTGTCATAATTGGGATGTCTTCGATTGTACTCCCTCGGCCATGGTCTTTCAACCTCGAAAATATGGATAATAAAATCAAAATCTAGCATTGCCATCAGATGATTTCCTGCTTCTTTATTTAAAATACAAGCAGGTTGACTTATCGCAATCCTTGTAATATGCTTTTGAATACAATATTCGATATCGAATCATCTCGAGTGAAAATGAGGAGAATATCATGGCTAAAATCGCATACCAACATCTTAATCCACCGCTTAGAATTCTTATGGGACCTGGACCGAGTAACGTCCATCCTCGAGTCCAACAAGCTATGGCGGCCCCTATGGTCGGACACCTGGATCCATATTTTGTTACGATAATGGATGAAACGGTGGAGCTTCTTCGCTATCTTTTCCGAACCCAAAACCGGCTCACTTTCCCTATTTCGGGGACAGGTTCAGCCGGAATGCAGGCGAGCTTCTGTAATTTTTTAGAGCCTGGTGATGTTGCTGTCATCGGTGTTAATGGTGTTTTTGGAGAGCGAATGGTGGATAATGCACTCAGATGTGGCGCAGAAGTGATCCCGGTAACCGCCGAATGGGGGAAGATCGTTGCACCTGAAGCCATCGAAGCGGCTTTGAAATCCAGAAAGAAAGTCAAAATGCTGGCGCTAGTGCATGCAGAGACCTCAACAGGCGTCCTGCAACCACTAACCGAAGCTTCGCAACTCGCCAAACAGTTTGGTGCGCTTTTTATGGTTGACACCGTTACATCCTTAGCTGGACAGGAAGTGGCAGTGGACGACTGGGAAATCGATATTTGCTACAGTGGCACACAGAAATGCATCAGTTGTCCTCCTGGTCTTTCTCCTTTTACCGCCAATCAAAAAGCGCTCGATATTCTACAATCACGAAAAAGCAAAGGATCGAGTTGGTACCTTGATCTTTCTCTGCTCTCCGCTTATTGGGGAACAGGACGAGTTTATCACCACACAGCGCCCGTAACCATGATTTATGCTTTGCACGAAGCTCTGGCGCTAATTGCCGAGGAGGGATTGGAAAATCGTATTAGACGCCACCAGAGAAATGCAGTTGCCTTAAAAGCAGGTTTAGAAGCAATGGGGCTTGTCATGCATGCCGATGAAGGTCACCGGCTTAACTCGTTAACCTCAGTACGTGTGCCTGCTGGAGTAGATGAAGCCTGCGTCAGGCAAAAACTCCTTCATCAATTTAATATTGAAATTGGCGGTGGGCTCGGCCCTTTGAAAGGAAAAATCTGGAGGATCGGGCTCATGGGAGAGTCCTCTTCTGAAAGCAACGTACTGCTTCTTTTGTATGCTCTGGAAAAAGTTCTGCCGGGAGAAGGCTATCAGTGTGACCCAGCAGCAGGAGGGAATGCCGCCATTGATGTATTTAAAAAGTCACCGTAATAAACATAATCGTTTTTCTGCTCCGCCTCATGCAGCCTGGAATCAAAAATAAACCGGATAAATGGAGACAAAAATATCGGATCATTTGCGAGAATCAGGAGGTTAAATCCATGAAAGGTAGAACAGCCATTGCGAAAATATTAAAAATGGAAGGCGTGGAATTCATCACCGGTTTTCCTTACAATGAGATATTCGAGTCTGCAGCACAAGAAGGTATAAGATGTATTGCAGCCAGAACTGAACGTGTTGCCGTAGGAATGGCTGATAGTTTTACGCGCGTGTCACATTGCACACGGATTGGCGTCTGTGCCGTCCAAGATGGCCCGGGAATTGAAAATGCTTTTGCGGGTGTGGCGCAGGCTTTTGGAGAATCGGTTCCGATTCTGATTCTCGCGGGAGGGCCAGCCCGCCGCAGGTTCATCCCGCCGAATTTCAATGCAACGAAAAACTTCCAGGAAATTACAAAATGGTCTGACACCATTAACTTTGCGGACCGTGTGCCTGAGATGATGCGACGCGCTTTTACCTGTCTCAGATCCGGGCGGCCAGGTCCGGTACTGCTGGAGGTCCCCAGCGATGTTTCGAGTGAGGAGTTTGATGATTTTAAGTTTCAATATCAGCCGGTCAAATCTATAAAGTCAGCAGGGGATCCTGCTGACATTAGAATAGTTGCCAGAGCGCTGATCGCCGCAAGAAATCCCGTTATCCGGTCAGGGCAGGGGGTTTTATATGCCGGGGCATGGAACGAATTACTTGAACTTGCCGAACTACTTAAAATCCCGGTTTTTACGACCAATTGCGGTAAGAGTAGTTTCCCGGAAAATCATCCGCTGGCTTTGGGTGCCGGTGGAAATACTCGGCCAAAAATGTTGATCCACTTCCTGGACAAAGCCGACCTGGTATTTGCTATCGGTTCAAGTTGCACAAAGGAGACATTCGCGACTCCTATTCCTGATGGCAAGAGAGTCATCCAATCCACGATCGATGAAAAGGATATCAACAAAGACTATGCTTTGGAACACGCCATCATCGGTGATGCGAAGCTGGTGCTGCGGCAACTAATCGACGAGATTAAAACACAACTTGGGCCGGATGGGAAAAAGAATGGCAGTGAGGTTGTAAAGGAGATCAAGTCCATCAAAGACGAATGGCTGAAAGAATGGATGCCTAAACTCACCTCCAACGAAGTCCCGATAAATCCTTATCGTGTAATCTGGGACATGATGAAGGTGTTGGACAAGAAAGAAACGATAATCACCCATGACTCCGGCAATCCCAGGGGGCAATTATTACCTTTTTGGGAAAGCATAGTGCCGGGAAGTTACATCGGATGGGGAAAATCGACAACATTAGGCGCTTCTCTTGGGTTCAGTATGGGTGCAAAACTAGCCAGACCCGACAAAACCGCAGTTGCTTTTATGGGCAACGCAGCATTCGGCATGGTCGGCATGGATTTAGAAACAGCTGTAAGACAGAATATCCCCATTTTAGTCGTCCTGTTAAATAACTCCGTACTTGGAGGATATGCCAAGGATAGTCCAGTAGCAGCTAAACGCTATAATTTCACAGATCAGTCAGGGGATTATTCAAAAATTGCCGAAGGATTGGGAGGCTATAGTGAAAAAGTGGAATATCCGGACGAAATTATTCCGGCTATAAAAAGAGCAAAAAAAGCAGTAGATTCCGGAAAGCCCGCTCTTCTCGAAATTATATCTAGCGAAGAGACTGCGAAATCTATTTATCGTTAAACTATGATCCTGTATATTGGGGGAAAGGGGAATATGATGGCAGATACGTTGAAATTAAAAGAAGAGGATACGATCAGAGTAAGCGAGGGAAACCTCCGTGAGACGGCAATTTCTTTATTCGAAAAGATGGGGGTCCCAAAAGATGATTGTCGACTGGCTGCTGATGCTATGGTAACCGCAGACCTGCGCGGTGTATCCAGCCATGGGGTATCCAATATTCTTCAAAAATACGTACTTGCTTATCAAAAAGGATTAAATAACCCCAGACCTCAAATGCGCATTTTAAGGCAATCGCCTGCTACTGCCAGCATAGATTGCGATCGCGGGCTGGGAATAATAATCGCCCCGAAAGCAATGGAAATTGCGATTGAGAAAGCCAAAAATGTTGGGCTGGGTATGGTGACAATGATGAATGGCCGGCATATGGGGATGGCCTCTTATCACGCCATGATAGCGCTCAAACATGACATGATTGGAATGTGTATGACCTCGATCGGGCCAGGAATGCCCCCTACTTTCGGAGCCGAGCCCAGACTTGGTACAAATCCGATTGCTGTTGCAGCCCCGGCGGACAAAGAAGCTCCATTCGTTTTTGATGCGGCTACCACTGTAATTGCAATGAACAAGTTACTTTTGGCCCGCCGTTCGGGCATCAAGTTGTCACCAGGTTGGGTAGCTGACGCTAACGGTACTCCAATCATGGAGGAAGTGGATCCACCCGAACCGAATTCGACAATGCTCTTGCCATTAGGCAGTACCAGGGAAATGGGTTCTCATAAGGGCTACGGTCTTGCTTGCGTCGTTGATATTTTTAGTGGTATTTTAACAGGCGGCGGTTATGGAGCTTTTGCCGGGGATAGCAGCACCGGCGCTATCGGGGGCGCAAGATGTAATCATTGTGTCGTTGCATATAACATAGAAAGCTTTATGGAAGTAGCCCAATTTAAAAAGACAATGGACGAATGGCTCGTAATGCTGAAATCAACCAAGCCCGCCCCCGGGCATGACAGGGTATATTACCCGGGATTACTGGAAGCCGAGTGTGAAATTGAATACAGAGCTAAAGGGATCCCACTTCATACCGAAGTTGTGGGATGGATTCGGGGTATTTGTAATAAATTCGATATTGACTGTTATGTGTAAAATTACAATTTATCCCGTTAAACAATATTACGGCGCGGCGATTAGAGTCAAGTTGGTAAGGTGAATATGTCCAGGAGCCACTGGAATTCGTGTCGACATGGTTGATCGCGGATGAATACTGAAAAAAGAAATCGGGCCGCATCGAAGGGCTCACGTTGATCGCGCATTTGGGTGGAAATGGCGATTGGTATTGCCGTACCGGGGATACGTTCCAAATGAAGCACCCAATAATTTAATTTATTATTGGCCTATCCGGTTTCAAGATAGATAACGCCCTGATAAAAGAAAGGAGCAGAACGAAATGAAACTACAGAATAAAGTGATCGTGATTACCGGGGCAACGCGTGGGATAGGGCTGGCAATTGCTGAAGCTTGTGGTAAGCAAGGAGCAAAAATTGTTATCTGTTCGCGCAACGAAACGGCAGTTGATCAAACCATCGATGACCTGACAAAAAAAGGGGTTAGTATTTCCGGAACAACGGCAGATGTTTCAAACGGTTCCGACATCACAAGTCTGATGCAACATTCCCTGGAAAAGTGGGGCAAAATCGATGTATGGATTAATAATGCAGGTTTATCCAGCGGGATGAGGGCTATTCATGAAATGAGTGAGCAAGAGATAAAAGATGTCGTCAGCGTTAATTTAACCGGGACATTGATGGCCGCCAAATTAATTCTTCCTTATTTCGTTAAGAATAAAGGTGGAATATTGATCAATATGGGAGGCCGTGGCAGCGATGGTAAAGCCTCCCCCTTCCTCACAACATATGCTGCGACTAAGGCTGCAGTAGCCAGTCTAACAAAAAGTCTGGCTCAAGAATATAAATCTTATCCTGTTTCCATACATTGTGTCATTCCGGGCATGGTAGCAACCGATTTTTATCGTAATATCAGTGTCGGAGTCAACCAGGAAGATAATTTAGCCAGCTTACCTTATGTACTCAAAGCTTTCGGTGTTCCAGTTGAGGAGGTCGGGGAGTTTTTTGCCGAAATCTCGACCCAACAGCCAGGCAAGATAACCGGCAAGACATACTCTCTGTTGAAGGGAAGAAGACTTACACGCGGTATAGGGCTGATGATGTATTACCGCATGACAGGTAAAGTTAAAGCACGCATGTGACGCCGCGACAAAACGATATTATCACTTTTTATCGGGATTAAATTATTATCACCTATTGCCCAGGAAAACCGATAAAACTTCTTTTAAATCATCGAGAATTATTTTGCTTATGTTTTCCATGGGATATTTTACGCCATCTATGGGTCAGCGCGGCAGGCCGTAAACCGGCGAAAAGCAATTCGGTAGTTTTAATGGGCAATACATCCCGAACTTCGGATATATGCCGAAATAAAACGATCACAACTATTAAACGTAAAATACCTGATAAGAGAAAAATTGTCACGAAATAGCTACCGGAGATTTGCGGCAGGTGAGGGCCTATGTTTCCACCGATGAGCGCCCCCAATGTAGAACCAAGCGCACTCAACGCAGCGAACAGGGTGATATACCGGGTACGGTTTTCCTGCGGCGCCGCATCCCAAATAAACAATCCGGCACATAGATTGAAACCCGCCAGGGCAAAACCTGAGTAGACTTGCGCCGCGCAGAGCCACAATGTGCTGGAATTAATCGTCCAGAGCATCGGTACAAAAGGTATCATCAATGCGGTGATATATAATACTTTGATATTGCCTGCTTTGTCCGCATGCTTTCCCCACCATGTCACGATCAACATTGTTACAATAGTCGGAATGGCATTAATAATTTGGTAGTTAATATAGTTAATTTTCAGCTCTCTCAGTAAGTAAACCGAGAAAAAAGGAGCGGCAATATTCTGTGTTAAGTTGAAAAATATAATGAAGGTGATAAATCGGCCGATGTTCGTTGAAAACAGCCCGCGGGTAATTTGGGGAATACTTTCGCGCGGCGCTGTTACGGACAAAGCCGGATGCGGGTCTGGTGTTAGTGAAAGGAAGTACAGCGATATCAGCCTTCCCACCGTTGAGCCCACAAAAATAATCGTGAAAGCCAAACGGGTGTTACCAGTAAAAATCTGTAATAGTCCGCCGGCAACGAATGAAAAAAACAGGGTGACTAGATTACCTATGCCGTTACGCAACCCAAAATAACTGCCGCGCACCTCCGGCGGCACTAAATCTGCCATCATTGCGCTCCACGGAGTGCCCATTATGCCGGCGGCCACGGTAGATAAAGAGAAAAAAACAATCAGCCACAATACCTGATTGGTATGAAATAGAATTGGAATACCCAGGATTGGCAACCAGGTTAAAGCCTGAATGAAATCGACAGGTATGAGAAAAGCTTTGCGGCTGCCAGCCCGCTCGGTAAGCATCGGAGTCCACAACAAGAGCAGCATGGTCATCAGAGTAGGTATGCTTGCCAGATAACCGATCTGCTGTGTAGTCGCCTGGAGGGTCAGCGCATAAGGTGTGATATAACTCGCCGTGAGGCCGGTTGACGCGGATGCTCCGACGCAATCCAGAATTGAATTCCGTAGACCTTTTCGGGTTTGCTCCTTGGTTAAACCTGAAGGAGCTTCACGATGTTTATGCCGGGAACTAATATTATCTATTTTAGTGTGCTACCTTGTAAGTTGAAAAAAAGATTAAAAATGGTAATCCTCATAATTATATCAAACTTTGGAGTTCCCAAACGATGAATTAAACATTAATCGGCTGTGTTTGGAAATCAACAATGGTCGTCGTCAAACCTCTTACCGCTTTTCGCAACATACACCCGCATATTTTATTTTGCTCAGAGATTATGAGGCAAGTGCGTTTATCTCTTGACAAGGGCAAAAGCCGCACTACAATAAAAATAGAGGATGCTATTTATTTGGAATAGTTTCTCAAACGTGTCCTACATGGTACCTCCGGTGATAGTAAATATGTCACCGTGTTTTAGATAACATATAACTACCGAATAACGTAAGGATGAAAAATGGAAGCTTATTGTGTAAAGTGCCGCTCTAAGAAAGAAATGAAAAGTGCCAAAGCAGTTACCATGAAAAATGGCAAACCTGCAACCAAGGGTGTATGTCCAACGTGCGGGACGGCAATGTTCTGCATCGGTAAAAGTAAATAATTAGGATCTCTCTTCCGATTCCATAACAATGTAAAAGTTGGAGACTCAGGTTGACAGTCGTTTTTTGTTGGCTGCCACGTCTTCATCGTGCCTGAAAGGACTTATGTACCATTATATTCAGCTTTTCGTCGTTCGTAATTTAGTACCATCCCTTAAGGGGATAAAATGAAAGAACAAAACATTCGACCTGACTTCTTTCTACAAAGCAACACGCGTAAGTGTAAAACTTGTGGTGAGGCATATTTCCTTAACCTTAACCTGAAGTCACAGCCAGAATACTGGACTTGCCCTGAATGTGGTGCCAAAAACAAAACATTTATCACCTCTCTAGATGATTTGAAATGAAAGCTGAACCTATATCTTCAATGGAAATCCCCGCCAAACTGTGGTATCCCGTGATTGAAACACGCAAATCAAGGCGCCGTTATGATAACCAGCCTCTTACGACTGAACAAATCGAGCGGTTAAAGTATGTATGTAATAATTTCAGACCTTTCAGCAGTGCACGTGTTAGACTAGTAAATCAATCTGCGGATAAAATCCTCAAGGGAGTAATTGGTTCCTACGGGAAGATTAAAGGCGCACCTGCATTTTTCGTATTTATTGGCGATAAGCGAGACCCACTGGTCCAAGAACAGCTCGGATATACAGGTGAGGGCATTATACTTGAGGCTGAAGCATTGCAATTGAATACGTGCTGGGTAGGTGGCTTTTTTAGTTTGAAGGCAGTCCGGACACTCATTGACATTAATGAAAAAGAAGCAGTTATTGCAGTAGCACCAATAGGAGTGGCACCAGAACGTTATTCCTTTGAAGAACGATTGCTCACAGCTTTTGGGCTTACACATAAACGTAAACCACTTTCGGAACTTACAATAGGTCTTAACGAAAGGGGATGGCCGGACTGGATAAAAGCCGCGCTCTACGCTGCCCGTCTCGCGCCATCGGCTGTTAATCGGCAACCCTGGCGGTTCCATGTCAAACCAGATAGTATCACTATCTCTACAGACGGCGGTGAAACAAAACGGGACTGGGTTATGTCGAAACGTTTTGATTGTGGCATTGCCATGTTACATATTGAGGTGGCAGCACTTGCTCATAATGTGAAAGGCTTTTGGGAATTTTTGGATCCTCCTCTTGTCGCCAAATTCATAGTCCAATAATATAGATAAAATGAATGTCACTTGACTTCAACCTTCAATTTTGACTTTGATTCTTACTTAAATCTTTTTATATATTTACATCAGATAATTACACTAATACCCGTAATTCTTTCAAAATGTCGATCATACCACCTGTGTTTTGTCCACAATAGGTCGAACTGGGTCCGCGGTGGCTGGAGGAAGTCCTTGCCATCATCATCTTGAAAGACGAAGTGAACCGGGTCAAAGATCAACGGCTAACTGTCATCGAGAAGCAAAGGCGCATGGGTAAGGTCTATGTCGACGGTCTGTTCCCTTAGGGAGAATACCAACGTCAAAACAATTCTTCTTTTCATATTGATCTCCTTTTTTGAAAATAAATGAATCGATTCTGCTTTTTTTAAAGATATTGTTAGTGTAGACCCATCCGAAAAGCAAGGCTGGCTATGCCACTTAACCCCGATTATCCCCAGGGCTCCGACCACGGGAGGGGACAACAACACACTTAGCCTTGAGTTCGACAACTAAACTCTCAGTACCCTGGATTCCCCTGGCAAGCCAGCCTTACGGCATACAATCTTTTAGACTCTTTCTATTTTTCAGCAAACATGAACCATGCTCAGTTTGTACCCATGGCCGATAATTAATTCATAACGCATTCCTAGTAGTATATACCATAGTATTCACTATCGAATGAAGAGAAATTTAGTGGTAGTATAACATCAGTTTCATGCCTTGTCAAAAATACCTTTTGATCGCCAAATATCACTCTGACAATAAATTTTTCTCTGATATTACAGGATATATTTTGTGTGAAAGGAAAGGGGCCAAATTTTTACCAGGAGATTTAGATCTATGTTTGAGATTGCATCCCGAGATAGTGGTGCATATGCCAGGCTACTAATAGGAAGAGCAAGACACTTGATGCTCAACGCCAGGCAAAATAAAGTAGCTCCGTATCATATTTCCCCTCAACAGGCATATCTCCTATTCATTCTTCAGAGTTTAGGGCATAAAGCAACTCTATCGGAACTGGCGGGATATATTGATAGGGGCATTAACACTTTATCAATGGAGTTGACAAGAATGGAAAAGGATGGCTTGGTGAAAAAGACTCGTACTACCCCTAAATCAACGTTGTTGACTATTGAACTGACTGAGAAAGGCTTTGAAATTTACAAAAATACTAACAATTTTAAATCAGACAAAGCGATAATGTCGTTTTTATCCGAAGAAGAATGTCAAAAATTAATATCAATGTTAAATAAAATAATAATCAAAGCAGGGACATATAGGACAAGAATAAATTATTTTGAAATTAAGTAACGTTTGATAAATATATCTATCTAAACGGAGACCACGGTTGAAATTACCATTCATCAATGTGGTCCGTTATTCCTTATTTAAAATGCTGACGTAAAAAGTAAATACAAATTTCATAAT
>Ga0224520_1000398_pt1 | contig 13152 bp, 11 predicted proteins | sample CFST25metaG_2_FD_180684 | JGI IMG/M metagenome (GOLD analysis project Ga0224520, IMG submission 180684) | Peat soil microbial communities from Stordalen Mire, Sweden - C.F.S.T-25 | ecosystem: Environmental > Terrestrial > Soil > Wetlands > Peat | place: Sweden: Norrbotten County, Stordalen Mire... | reverse complement strand
AATTTGAGTAATTGTTAGTTACATTTTTCGCCACATATCACATGTAGTAATTTTTGATTTTTCTTAAATGCTATCGATAATTTGACATTTTTCCAAGGTTGTGGGAGCATGGAATGGAGCTGAGCGGATTCGAACAGTTCTTTTCATAGGTTTACAGTAGCTTCAAAGGTTCTAGCTATCATACAATACCGCCCACTTTACGGGACTCGAACTGGTGCCTTCTGAAACTCAGTTTGCCATCCAGCGTTGGCCGTAGCTTAATTTTTGGGGAGGGCCATGGGAAGGTTATTGAAAATACTTTCCCTGAACAGTCTATTTTAGACTTGCGCGAAGTTCTCGGTATCGTCCCCTTTGGTGGAGCTAAAGCTCTCAGGGACAATGAAGGTTTTTTGACATCGGCACCAAGAAGTCTCATTTTTTCTTCTACAACTGTGCTACAAAAATGACACAATCTATATAGTTGCGGAGGAATAAGATGAAATACAAAAAGAAATATGAAACCGGAGAGTCTAGATCAACAAGTCTTTGTGTAAAAAATGTACAAAAGGACAAGGATCCGGGCCAGAGCGGGCTCAGTATATTGGCTAGGATGATTGCTGAAGCCTATATTGAGGAGTTAGACCAAAAGCGTTTCGCGAAAATGGGTGTAAAGCGGCTGTATATTGAAAAAATCAAGATAACATTGGACTGCGTGGACCTCATTAATTCCAAGGCACGGCAAAGACTTCATGCTTTGATTGACCAAGCAATAGAAACGGCAGAGTTTGAGGGCTTGACAAAGAACTCTGCCCCCTTGGTACTGAAGAAGGATGGTTTTAGTATCTGGTTGAAGATCTAGAATTATAGCTCCAGCTAAGGGGATTCGAACTACACTATCTGTTTGTGATTGCCTTTTGATAATATTATCTTAACCAACTCTACTTGTTTTTCAGGCTCTAAACCCAATAGTGGCCTCAACATCCTCTCGGCTATGATAGGGTTGCTAATCGGATCTCCCAGTGAAGAAATAATGTCAATGACTTTGGGTGAAAGGTTAAGGAGGTTCATTATTTGAGTCACTCTTGCTCTTGAAACCTTTAAACGGAAAGCTAATTCCGAGAGGGAGGCATACTGGCCGTTGTCTAAAGCTTTATGCAATTCCTTCGCAAGGTAAATCGGGTTTCGGTACTGATTCTTGCCCATTTTGATGAGATTGTGGGTAAATCGAGTAACAGGCATCTTGAAAAAAGCCCTAAAAGTTCTGTCTTTTAACCTATTCGGGGAGCCAGATTCCTTTAATCTCTTAATTCTTTATTTGAAGCATGTTTCAGGTCGTGTTCCACCATGATTTTGAATAATTCTTTGTATGTTACTTTGGGTTCCCAACCGAGTATCTTCTTTGCTTTAGAGTAGTCCCCTTGTGCCGGCTTGGTCGCGCCGGAATGGCTGCGCACCAGCGCTGCGGCTGAAGCAGGGTTGACACTGGGGAAACGTAATTCCAGCGCCACCCGGATTTTGCCAGTTTTGGGATCTATTCCTTTTTCGTCCAGTCCTTTGCCCGACCATTCAAGTTTAACCCCTACCGAATTAAAAGCTGCTTCGATAAATTCCCGTACAGTATGCGTTTCGCCGGTGGCAATAACATAATCGTCGGGCTTGTCCTGCTGAAGCATCAACCACATAGCTTCAACATATTCTCCCGCATAACCCAAATCTCTGCTGAACTCAATATTACCCAATATCAGTTTGTCCTGAACACCCATCTTAATACCTGCTACGGCATTGGAAATCATCCCCGGAACAGATTGATGGATGCGAAGTGGCGAGTCGTGGTCAAAGAGAATACCGGAGCAGGCAAAGATCTCATAGGCTTCACGGTAATTCGCAGTGGTCCAGTGTCCGAGGGCCTTTGCTGTTGCATAAGGATTCAGGGGATTGAGAGGAGTTCCTTCATTTTGCGGCATGACCTGAACTTTTCCGAACATATCACCTGTAGATGCCTGAAAGAATTTTATTTTAGGGTTTATCGACCGGATAGCTTCCAGTAATCTCAGCACGGCTATGCCGTTAATGTCAGTAGTGTAGCCGGGTTCTTCGAAAGCAATCCTGATCGATGTTTGCGCGGCCAGGTTATAAATTTCGTCGGGTTGTACCCGATCAATAGTTTTATAGATATTTATAATATCGGCCAATTCGAAGGGAACAAATTTTATCTGGCTATCTATTCCAAGAAATTTCAGCCTGCTGATGTTCATTTCTTCAGATCTTCTGAGAGCGCCGTAGACTTCGTAGCCTTTTCCCAATAAGAATTGCGAGAGATAAGCCCCATCCTGACCGGTAATACCTGTGATAAGCGCTTTTTTCATTTTTCTATCCTTTATTGCTAATTAGTTTATTATTCTGCCCCTGAACGTGTTTGAGAACAAAGATGAATTATGCCTCTTTGAAACGCGTCCGTGCTATTTCAATATATATTTCTTTTCCAGTTCGATCCAGGTATCGAGACCTCTAAGTTTGCGCAGTTTATCCGCGGCCGGTCCTTGCATTACGCTTTTGACCGGTTTCTTTGTATCATAGAACTTTTGATAATTATCCAATATAAAAGGCGCAAGATCCAGACTGCCCGCCCATAACTTGGCTCCAGCAGCTATATAATCATCGGGAGTAATATTTTCCGGCTCAAAGCCCCAAATCATCACTTCCGGGGCGCCAATCGCCTTGTATAGTTTCTTGACCTGGGCCAAGCTTCTGACACCGAATTTAGATTGCGCCGGGACGCTATGCGGGAATATCACATCCACTCCTAATTTTACACAGGCTTTTGCCCGTGCCAAGACTTCTTCGTCTCCCAGCATCGCGCCGGCTTCGATCACCGCCGTGATAATAACATCCTTATCTTCTTTGTCACGTGCCTCCAGTACAGCACCGATCTTACCTAAATATTCATCTCTGGGCAGTACTTCGATCAGATTATGGGGGGCTGTCGCCAGGATCACATGTTTACGGTCGCCGATGGTCATTCCGGCAGCTCCTGCTCTGATCATTTCTTGAGTGGTTCGGTAAGCAGCCAGAGCGCCGCCGAAGCCGTCATCTGAGTTTACTATGACCGGGATATTGACTGAATTGATAATATAGCGGGCAATATTGACCGTTTCCGTCATTGAAACGATATCGACCGGAGGCATACCTAACTCCGCGTCACGTGTGCCTCCCCAGCTCATGTATGCGGCTTTAAACCCCACCGCTTCCGCGCACCTGGCGGTAAGGCAATCGTAGACACATGGCATTATAAAAAGTCCTGGTTCTTTCAGTAATTTCCGCAGCATTGTTGACTTTTTCAATCAATCACCTTCCCAATTATTTATTTATAAAATCTCAATATTTCGTGTGAAACACGAACATCGTAGAATTAGTAAACTATTACAAACTAACTCAGATGGTATACATTATGGAGCTGCGGACACGAGTCCGCAGCTCCTCGCTTTTTTATTAAAATCTCACATTATCTGAAGTATATCTAATGTCCCATGCTTGTCTTGAGCTTCTGGTCAATCCAAAAACGCGCAGCATAGAAACCCTGGTAGGTTGGACCTCCGGAACCTCCCGAAATGGAGCCCAATTGACCTGCGTAACCCTTGAGCCAAGGCTGGGTCAAAGCGAAAAGACCGGGTTGAACAAGGGCCGTGTCGAAATGCTGCCGCGCGATATACCCGTTAGCATCTTTCAGCACCTGTTTTACCTCATCGAGATTAGCGGCATTCAACATCTTTGTATAATAGCCGTCAACGGTTGTATCGCTGACCATTTCATAGTTACTGGCATCCCCCGTATGAAAATAGCTAATCTGTCTGCTGGGTTCCTGCCCATATCCTAATTTCCCGGTGGAACTATAAGCCAGCTGATCCTGTTTGTGGCCGCTCGAAACCAAATTAAGCCAGGAGGCATGATCCATCGTTTGAATGGACATATCGATACCGATAGCCAGGAAATAAGCCTTGACTATTTGCAACAAATCCAGATCACCGGTCGCGTCTGCTACGATGGTCGTCTTAAAACCACCAGGAAAGCCGGCATCGGCGAGTAATTTTTTAGCTGCGGTCGGATTATACGCGTATTGGTCTTTTAGATCCTGAGGCCACTGATCGTACGGGAAACCATATCCTGTCAGGTATTTTGAAGTTAAAGATACAGGATAGGGGTCCGCTGTACCACCGTAGTATGTTTTCGCGATGGTTGGCAGGTCTAATGCCTGCTGCATTGCCTGCCGTACCCTGATGTCGTTAAATGGGGCTTTGTCATTCCTGGCATCAACAGTAATTCCTACTGTTTTCGGAACAGTTAACTGGATGATTTCGGGGTTCGTCTTACTCATGGATTGTGCGTTTGCCAGTGAAATTGAGTCCAATGCATCTATCTTACCGGAACGCATTGCCGCCAGTGCCGTGGCCGCGTCAGGAATGATAAGAATTTTGAGAGAATCTATATAAGGGAGCTTGTTCTGGGGATAGTGCTCGTCATATCCCCAGTAATTTGGATTTTTAACCAATGTTGCCGAGCTCGCAGAGACAAAATCCTGCAAAATAAAAGGACCGGTGCCGATAGCACGGTGCCAGTCATTGAGATCTCCCCATTTCTCCACCGCTTCATGGGCAATGATGTTATTGGTGTTTGTAGGTGATTGCAAATTCTCCATCATCACTTCAACGCTTGGAGTTTTCCATTTAAATACGACAGTATACTTGTCCGTGGCAGTCACTGACTGCAGGCTCTGAAATACGACTGCCGAGGCTAAATATGGACTGCCTTTGGTAAATCCGCCTGCGACACCGAACAACCTGCCGTAGGTATAAGTTACGTCGTCAGCCGTCAATTCGCGACCGTTTACAGGCGGAATATCCTGCCAATGGATTCCTTTGCGCAGATGCACTATATATGTACTTGCATCCGGAAACTCCCAGCTTTCAGCCAGATTAGAGGCTACATATTGTTCGGGACGGAAACTGGTAGTGTAAGCATATTCAGCAGGGTCCACCGACCAGTTATTCGCGGTCAACAATTCCAGCCAACAGCAAGAAATAGACGCACCGGTGTTGAAATAGTTGTCCCACGATGAAATATCCTTGTTCATCTGGAAAACCATTTGACCGCCGTATTGCGGCTTGCCGAGTTTATCCCACCAGTTCCCGGTTGCGGCAGCGGTCGTTTTTGTCGTCGCAGTAGTAGTGGGTTTTACCGTTGTAGACTGAGTAGTAACCGTTGTACTCGTTACCTGCGCCTGGGTTGTCGTAGTTGTAGTGGTTATCGTAGTGGATGTTGTACACGATGCCAGTACCAGGGCAGCTGTGATCAACAAGGTTAAACCTAACCAATAAAGCCGTCTTGTCACTTTCTACCTCCATTATTTTAAAAAATATTTCAGGTTTCTAAAGTAGAATAAAAATATTAAAAAGGCCATTTTTGTGGTAGAAAATGGTAGGAGGTTTGATTAGATTAACTTAACAGTGCCGATCTTTATTTCTAAACAGTTGAAGTAAAACTTTTAATATTCCATCCCCCTTCAGATATTGTATTTTCTCAATCCAGGCCATTCTTCCAGACCGCCGTTGGGATTACCTGAAGCCCGGTCGATCGTATTTAAATTGTATTTAGTAAGAATTGCTTTCCCTTCTCCCGGTGGTTTAAGCCCAACTGCTTCCATGTCTGCATCGATCATGATTTTTACAAGTTCCTGGTAATTTACTTTTGGCTGCCAGCCTAATTCCTTTTTTGCCTTGGCTGCATCCGCGGTATATACCGCTCCTCCGGTAGCGTGGGGCCGGTCGTCTTTTTTAAGATATTTATCGACATCCATTTTTACATAGTCGAACGCAACTTTTACCCAATCTCCCACCGCATGGCCTTCACCGCAACCTAAAACATAATCACCGGCTTTTTCCTGCTGCATCATGCGCCACATCGCTTCTACATATTCAGGCGCGTATCCCCAATCCCGAACCGGGTCCAGTGTCCCCAGGTAAAGGTTCTTTTGTTTGCCAGCGAGGATATGAGCGATCGCCCGGGTTGTTTTTCGGGTTGGCGCAGTTTCAAAACGGCGGGGAGATTCATGATCGAACATGATACTATTGCAGGCAAATAGTTTATAGCTTTCCCGGTAAGTCACCGTCATCTCATAGGCGTAGGCTTTAGCAGCCCCCGATGGGCTTCTCGGTCGGAATGCTGTATTTTCGTTATAAGGAGGGGGTGAAGCGCCGAACATTTCAAAACTGGAGGCATGGCAAAATTTGGTTTTGATCCCGGTTCTTCTGATAGCCTCCAACAGCCTGACTGTACCCAGGGCATTGATGTTGCCGGTGTATTCAGGTAATTCAAAACCTTCTTTACCGCTCGTTTGGCCGCCAAAATGATAGATCTCGTCCGGCTTGATTTCATTGATCAGGTTATAAAGCCGGGCTGAGTCTGCAAGGTCGCCGTAATAAAGAAAAAACTTCCTTTCGGGAACAAACGCATCCACCAATAGATGCTCTACCCGCGAGGTATTCAAACTGCTTGATTTTCTGATCAGACCGTGTACTTCATATCCTTTTGATAGTAATAAATCGGCCAGATAAGAGCCGTCCTGACCGGTAATTCCTGTGATAAATGCTTTTTTAGCCAAGTTGCATCTCCTTTATACGCGCCGTATTTTGATTATTTTTTCTTATCCCAGCCGCCCATCTTCGCCCCTTTATCACAGCCGGCGATCCGCAATACTTTGGCAGTGGTATCGCCGACGTTAAGGATGGCGTGTTTTACATTGGATGGACAATAGATTAACGAATCCTTACCGACAACTTTGACAGTATCTCCGACCGTACCCTGAATTTTACCGGAAAGTACATAGTAAGCATGGTCAAAAACGGGGAATTCTTTGTTGGTAACATGGGTATGTTCCACAATACCACCGCCCGCGGGGAACTGGTCCAGACCGATCATCAGGTTGGTTGCAAGTTCTTTCCCGACCATGCCGTGCAGCGCAGCCTCGGAGGGAACAGTGAGGAAGCTGTACCCGTGCATATTGTGATGGCCTTCCGCTTCGGCGGCGTGCTCGATGCGCCAGGCTTGCTCGATTTCCTGAATCGGCAAAATAAATCCGCCTTTTTTGGCGGGCGGCTGTTTTTTCTCATCGGCCCATCCACCCATGACCGTGTTCTCGTCCGAGCCGGTAACCCGCAATACCCTGGCCGTCCGTTTACCGACGTTAAGAATTGAGTGTAAGACATTTGACGGACAATAAACCAGGGAATCTGCGCCAACGATCTTTTCTTCATCGCCGACAACGGCCTTGATCTTGCCGGAAATAACGTAATAGGCATGGTCGAAAATCGGCATATTGGGTCCCCATTCATGATAATGGGCTTTAATGCCGCCCCCCGGTTTTAATTTATCCAGACCAATCATCAGGTTTCTGCCTGGTTCTTTGCCGACCAATCCATGGCTGGCAACCTCTGTATCCGGCCGCAGGAAGCCAAAACCGGACATATTGGTGTGTCCTTTATCTTTGACGCCATGATCTATACGCCACTTTTTCTCAATTTCTCCGATCGAAATAATAAAACCCGTTCTGTTTGCCATAATAATTCCTCCTTTTATTTTGCGGCCGTGAAAAATATATTCTTAAAAATTGATTCTTTTTCAGGATAATTTAGTATTTTCATTTCAATGTCTGCAGACACCGGTTGAGATAGCCTCTCGCTTCTGCCGCGATCCCCATCTGCATGGATAACGGACTGGTAAAGGCGCCAATGATTTGAGTATCTAATGCTCCGTTATACCCTATAGCTTTCAGGCGACCGAGAATCTTCGGCCAATCAAGAACACCTCTGCCGGCAATTTGGATTTCCAGCGGTGTCCGCCCCTGGTTCCTATCTGATGTGGTATCACGGATATGAGCATGGAATATTTTAATGCCAAGTTTAGAAACAGCTTCCGCCGGGTCATCGCCGTCCCGGTAAAAGTTACTGGAATCGAGATTTACGCCAAGGGCCGGCGAATTTACTGCGTTTAATAGCTGCAGCATTGTCTGCGTGTTGTGGAAAGAATGCCCGACATGAGGTTTGACCGCGATTTTGATACCGCGGCTTTCCGCAAGTTCACACAGTATCCCAATGTATTTAATTACCTGCGCGGTTGCTTCCTTATCTCCAATTTTTCCTTCCGAACGAATGGCAACAACCGGAACACTTAATTCGCGGGCAATATCGAATACTTTCGTCATCTGTTTGATTTTCTCGTCTTCAGGTTGAGTACCAAAAAACGCTTCAATGGCGAACAGTTCCAAACCATGTTTCTTTGCAATTGCTTTGACCTCATCGATATACGTTTTGCGCGTATTCAATTCAATATGTTGAGCCATGTTTGCCATGCAGGCCAGCTCAACGCCCTGATAACCGGCCCAGGCAATATGCTGCAGCGCGCCGTAAAGGTCCAGTTGGTTAAAGAGAACAGTCCCGCACCCTAATTTCATCGCGATATCACTTTATTTCCCGATTTTCTGTTGCTGTGCTCTTTACAAGGACAAATGAGCCAGTTGTTATTGCTTATAGAAAAAACAGCTACTGCTGGTAAAGCACACCATAATAGTCGATAGATAAGATTCAATTTGAGTATTCTTACCTATCGACTATTCAATTCGGTGTTGCGGGATTATCCCGTTCTAAAACCTGTTTGTTAATGCCCTAAGGATTTTTTAAGACCCTGGTCGATCCAGTAACGCGCCATCGAGATCTTCGGCCAATAAATTAACTCTTCGCCCTGGAAACCTTTCAACCATTGCTGATAAAGGACGTAGTTGACGGTAGGCAGTGCGTTCAGATGGAAGAAGTGGGAAATTGCGTACATGTCTGCATCTTTCATCAGCGACTTTTGCTGAACAGGATCAGATGTCATCATGAATTTATTAAAGATCGCATCGTAGGCAGGGTCGCTGACATTGTCGGCGTTCGCGCCTTGTCCGGTATTGAAACGTGCGATCAGTCTTGTTGGCGGGAAGAGGATACTGACGGAACCGTTGTATTCGATCTGATCCTGTTTTTTCAAGTTGGTAAAGCTCAAAAATCCCGGGTAGTCCATCGTGTTGATAGACATATCGATGCCTACGGCAGAAAGGTAAGATTTATATGCCTGCAGTAGTTCATTGTCATAGGTAACGGATGTCACGATATTGGTCTTGAAACCGTTGGGGAAACCGGCATCGGCCAGCAACTTTTTGGCTGCTGTCGGGTTGTATGCGTATTTGTCTTTCAGGTCTTGCGGCCATTGCGCATAAGGCGTGTACCACCCGTTCCAGCTTGTTGCGATTTCACCCACCGGTACTCCATCAACAGTGCCGCCGTAATAAGTCTTGGCGATCGTGGGCAGGTCTATTGCCTCCTGGATCGCCTGTCTGACCCGGATGTCGGTAAAAGGCGCATTATCATCCCGGTAGTCCAGAGTATAACCGACTGCCGGGCGCGTTACTTGCAACAATTCAGGGTTAGTCTTCGCGACCGAAGCAGCCTGAGACCAGGTAAGTCCCTCGCAAATATCGATCTTGCCGGTGCGCACCGCGGCGAGAGAAGTACTGAAGTCAGGAATAATCAAATAGGTTATTTTATTGATATAGGGAAGCTGGTTCTTGGGGTAGCGCTCATCATAACCCCAGTAGTTGGGGTTGCGGGTAAATGTTCCGGAGGAACCGGAAACAAAGTCGCTGACAAAATACGGGCCGGTGCCGACGGCATTATGCCAATTGTTCATATCGCCGTATTTATCAACTACTTCCTTGGGTATAACACCGTTGACATCCAGCGGAGCGATCAGCGTATCCGGATACCAGGGCGACGGTGATTTAAAGCTGAAAACAACAGTATATTTGTCCGTGGCGGTAACTGAGACTATATTACCCATATCCGGGGCGCTCCAGGCACCCTTTTTAAAACCGGCAAGCGCGTTCATTCGGTTAAAACTATATGCGACATCGTCGGCTGTCAGTTCACGGCCGTTCACCAACCGGCTGGCCTCGCTCGTGGTATCAAGTCCCCAACGGACTCCCTGTTTCATATGGCAGGTCACCGCTGTCATGTCCGACGACAATTCCCAGCCCTGCATAATGTCGCCTTTGGAATAATCATCAGGCGCCCATCGGCCTTTATAGTCCCAGGTTGTGCGGTTCAGCGCCCAATCCATATTAAACAATACAGACTGGTAGAGATCCCAGGGAGCGTTCGAGTAACAAACGTAATAATCCCACCCTTGAGGATCGGAAGTGGCGCGGAACGTTAATGTCCCGCCGTATTGAGGGGTGCCGAGGCTGTCCCACCAGTTACCGGTGGTTGCAGACGTTGAGGTTGTCGTGACCCTGGTAGTTGATGTTGTAGCAGGAGTGGTCGAGGTTGTTTTTACAGTGGTTTGTGTTGTAGCCGGGGTGGTTGCGATAGTCGTTGAAGTCGTTGTTGACGAAGCGCAAGACGGTAAGATCAGTGCTATCAACATGAGAAACGTTAGTGCTATCCAGACAACTCTTCTTTTCATACTCTGCTCCTTTTATTTTCGGGAAAACATCTGGGAATCGACTATGTTAATATTTTATCCTTAGTTGTCCAAAATCCTTAGAACTTGATCAACTAACAGGGTTGTATTTGCCTAATGCAGTGATTACCATATTCTTTAGCCTTCGATATCAATAGGTATAATAACATTTACAATAGTTTATCATGGTGGTTTACGTTATCATATTCCCTATGGATAATTATGAATTAAGCAGCAGTATAGCATCGGGGTTATAGTTTGTCAAATTGTTTCCGAACTTTTAAAATTCTTGAATTTTCTACCAAGGCAACCAATATCAAAAGAAGCACAACAATAACGGTTCCAATGGTAAATATATCTGCAAATATTGGCTAATGTGTTTTTATGGTTTCTGCTTCGGATGATTGTTCGGTACCTGCCGCAACGCTTCGTTATACTGCGGTATTCCATTTTCCAGTTCTGTGTTCTAACGCTAACATTTTATGCTCTTTAGTCACAGACCTTATCGACAATGAGAGATTGTTGCTGACCAATGTTGTATTTGGTAATTCCATGGGTCGTTTTTTCCCAATAGAATGGTTTGGTCAGTAGTTGCCATGTCCCTTTGTACGCTCCAACCGATTGTAATAACCAATATAGCGGGCATAATAACGTAAAAGGAATAAGATCATAATGCTTTTTGGCAATTAATCCCATTACCGATATCAGAATTACTAAGCTATTACTGATGACCAAATTAAACCAGGTGAGATAAAGCAACGGTGTAGGGATATAGAGGTTTTTAAAAATAGGTAAGAAAAGGGAACCCGCGAATAGCAGCCACATTATCGGACATAACAGGAAGGAGGCAGGCGTACCACCGATAAGCAAAATATAGCTAAGCCAGCGGCGAAGTCCCATCGCTTTAATAGTTTTTATGGGATTACGGCTATGAACCAACATGGTTTGGATGTATCCCTTCACCCACCTTGAACGCTGTCTTATCCAGTTCTTCAAGTTCGAATTAGCTTCCTCGTAGGTGGTAGAATCGATAACACCAACCTTATATCCTTCTGTAGAGGCCCTGATGCCCAAATCGGCATCCTCAGTTACGTTAAATGGATCCCAGGCACCTATTTGCTTTAATTTCATTATATCGAAATGATTGCTTGTACCGCCCAGAGGGATTGGCAGTTTTGCACGATCCAGTCCCGGAAGCAAGCAATCGAACCATCCGGAATATTCCAACGTGAACATTTTAGTTAAAAAGTTCTCGTCCTTATTAAAATAGTTGAGTCGTGCTTGAAAACAGATATAGTTATCATCACCGGAATTTCTGAAAGCAGCCACTGCCTTTTTAAGCTGGTCGGGTTCGGGTATATCTTCTGCGTCATAAATTGTGAGGTATTCACCTTTAGCGAATCTCAACCCGTAATTAAGCGCTTTAGGTTTCGTTTTGGGGATGCTATTCGGTAAAATTAGAAACCTCCAGTTGACTGGCGGTTTTTCAATTTTAGCTGCTTCGAATGTCTCTTTGTCATCCTCTTCCATTAGAAGGATGATATCGAGTTTGTCTTCAGGATAATCAAGCTTTTTTAATGATTGGATCAGTTTTCCAATAACTGCGGCTTCTTTGTACACAGCAACCAGAATTGTATATACAGGTAAATCCACTTCATTACAACGCACAGGAGAATTAATATTGGGTTGGTGGCGATACTTTACAAATCCATGAAGACTAATTGTAAACTTGAAAAGTACCGGAATGACAAAGAAAATTTGCATGAACAGTAAAATAGCTACCAGGAAAGAACCTGCATTTAATGAAAGCCAAATTGCTATCCCTGCTATTAATGCTATGCCAAATATCAATTGGGGAACCGAGACTACCTTGTTGGCAGATTTAGACGGGTTCAAGTATAAAAGTCCATGAATCGCATTATCTAAAAGTGTATCTCGATTCAGTTCCTGAGATATTTTCATTAAATCGAGGTCAGTAATTACTATTTGTTGTACATCATCCACTTCAAATCGACGAGATAAAAATCCAACAGTATTGTGATTGTTGGGATCTGCAGTGAGCACAAACAGGGTTTTTCCTTTAATTTGAAAAGGGATGGTCTGATAATCGGTGATTTCTTCATGACTTAGTATTGGAATCAAACCCTTATCAATATTTCTATTTATGTAAGATAAATTTGTCTCAAACGGAAGCTCACAATACCTTGCTAATCCTTCGAACAATTCTAACCTGTTAATGTATCCAAGAGTTGCCAGAATCCAGCCCAGTCTTCCACCTTTCTGTTCCTGATACTCCAGGGCATGGTTTAGTTGAGTTTTCGTGATATACCCAAGATCCAGGAAAACCTCTCCAATACCCTTAGCACCGAGCGTTACTTCGAGTTTATCGACTGCTTTAATTGCAGGTTTTATTGTCGACGATAATTCCATTATTACGGGCAACTCCTCATTCTGACAAGAGATGAACTTCGTGCGAATTGAATTCCGTGCATTGATGGGGAAGACTCATCGAAGAGTATTGGTACCATTTAGTGACACTTCAACGGTACTAGACGTGGTTAATTGGTAAGCGACCGCTGTGATATCAGTTTGATAAGAATGGATTTATACATTTGTTCCGGCGGTGTT
>Ga0224520_1000395_pt1 | contig 13180 bp, 17 predicted proteins | sample CFST25metaG_2_FD_180684 | JGI IMG/M metagenome (GOLD analysis project Ga0224520, IMG submission 180684) | Peat soil microbial communities from Stordalen Mire, Sweden - C.F.S.T-25 | ecosystem: Environmental > Terrestrial > Soil > Wetlands > Peat | place: Sweden: Norrbotten County, Stordalen Mire... | reverse complement strand
CCACTGATGGAGGAGTTCCAGGACAGTCGTCATGCTGCCCCCAGTAATGCTCTGGACTGCCCGCACCGAGACCTTCTGGCCCTCTAACTGTAATTTCTCTGCAGCCTGTTTAACCTGCTCGAAATTGATATTTCCTCTCATCTTGCCCCCAGTTATCCATTACGGTAACGTTATCTACTTAATAACGTTACTCGTTACTGTAACTTGTTCCCCTTCCTTTGTCAATCCATATGAAACGCCTCGCTCGCCAGTGGCCGTTACATGCGGCGGCACATCCTCATTAGCCAGGACAAAGGCACGGACAAGTCTCAACCCGCAGACAGGAGACACGATCAAGGTCAAATCCAGGCGAAACCGTGCAACACTCTGCCGACAAGCGACTCAAAGAATCTCTGTCGGCCTTTCCACTGCTCAAAAAAGCGGCTAAACGCTGAAATCGGGGCTGGCTAGGGGGTCCCTTATTAGAATCCACAGGTTTTCGATAGGCACATGTGAAAAACCGAGGCCTGTGGGGGGTGAATCCCGGGCAGACATCTCGTCTCTGTGAGACCGTGGTGATGGTATTGGCGTCATAGAATGTCGGCTATTTGCCCACATTTGTCCTATTTCTCAGTGCTGCCGAGTCCGCAATTGCGAAATCCGCCTGGGTTGTCATCATCTGCTGTAAGGTATTGGGAAAATATCCCTTGGGCTATGCAGTCGCCCTTCTTAAATTCAAACGGCTGCTCACCCTCATTTCTGAGGAGTATCATTATGTGCCCTTCATTAGCAGGATATAATTAAGGTATATTTTTTCACCAACATCCTATTTTCACCCTAATTCTCAGCTGTCTGAGCCCCTATATATCTCCTTTCCACTTTTTCAGCTTCAATCCTTAATATTCCTGAATCTCTCCAAATTTCTCATGACGCACTTCACTATACCAATTTCCGCCCTTTTCCGTCGATTTACAACTCTCTTTTCTACATTCACAATTTTTTGCGTCAACGTTGGAAATTCCGAGCGAGTTCGGACAATCGTTCCAACTTGGTTCGGGCACCTCTTCCGATTTAGTTCGGATGCCGTACAGGATGATTTCACGTAGCGATTACACTAAGCCCCATAAAATCCGCCTCTCTCTCGTGTCTCAAATACACCTACAAAAAGTGACTGTCAGTTCTCTTGAGGTATATTGATTTCCGATCATACTTTAGCTCACCGACGGAAAATTGACGATCTCGCATAGCATGTCGAAGTCATCGCGGCAGCCACACCGAGGCTGGCGACTTAGTCGCTACAAAAATTTTTTGGCGCCTGCAATCCCCGACGATCGATAATTATAGTGGAAATAATCTATCGGTGCCGCTTCGTTGAGTTCACTTGTCTCACGCCGTTATCTGGACTGCTGAGAAGCGCGATAGCTTCACCAAGAAAGCATAGGTACGGGCGAATCTCTCCGGCTGGTCATTTCCACTAATAATCATGCATCCAGAAATATCGATGTGCACACTCAGCTGCTCACCGAAAGCAATACCTGGGAGCATCATGAAGATTCCGCTGATTACAACCTGAAGGCCTCGGTGGGAGGGTGTCGTGACTACCAATAAGTCAACAGCAAAGTAGACTCTCTTCGACTGTTCACATACCGATCGAGATTTTTTAGAAACAGAATTAGCTGCAAGCTTTCGAATGAGAGTCATTCTACTGCGCAGTTGCAGAATGACCGTTGCTCGTGCTACAAATCTGCACTTTACCCGATTTTAGATGTTTTAACAGCATTCTAGTACGATGTATGAGAATGAAATACATAAGTAGTTATAAATGGTCCGTTATCGAGTCACCAAGGAGTGCTATCTATTATTTCGCCCACTAATCATGCCCGCGGGAATATTGGGACACACCAACCTACTCATGTCCACCTTGGTCCTGAAAGTTTAGTCGAATCTGAGAAAACGCGCTCGGATATTGCTTCTGTATGAATCCTATAATTTTCTCCCTAACCTCGCAGCACAGGTCCCAACTACTTGAGGAATCAGCAGCACTTACAAGTGCCCTCAATTCCATTGCGCGTTCGGACATATTCGTTACCTGAAGACTACACACACGCTTATCCCACTTGTCTGAACTCTTTACAATGCGATTAAGTTCCGTTCGCACATCGTCCACTGGCACAGAGAAATCGATATAAATCATTACCGTACCGAGCAGATTCGCTGTCGTCCTAGTCCAATTTTGAAAGGGTTTTTCAATAAAATAACTGATCGGCAGGATGAGATTGCGTTCGTCCCATATTTTCACAACAACATACGTCAGCGTCATCTCACTGATCCTCCCCCACTCTTTTTCAACAACAACCACATCGTCGAGACGTATGGGTTGTGTGAACGCAATCTGGATACCGGCCAAAAAATTGGCGAAGATCTTTTGCGCCGCCAGGCCCACTATTAAACTCGCAAACCCAGCAGACGCAAGAATGCCGGCGCCGAGACGGCGGAACTGATCAAATCTCATTAGTATGTATCCCACTGCCAGCACGCTGAGAACTGCAGTCAGGACCTTACGGATCATCTGTATCTGGGTGTGAATCTTGCGTGCTCCGAGGTTGCCACTATCCAGAATGTTGTAGCGGCTTAGGACAACATCTTCGGCAATTGGAACAAGGCTGATAATCATCCAGAACAGGGTGGCGATAAAAAGGATGTGAAACGTATGATCGAAAAAATAATTCACTCCCGACGAAGCATCCAAAAAGGGAAGGATTAAATTCAGGATTAGGAGAGGAATGGCGTATTTCAGAGGTCGTCGAGAATTGCGTTCAAATGAGCTAACAAGTACCGTTGGTCTGACCCGTGAAACATGTGAGATTACACGGAGCAATATGGAATAAAGGACAAGACCCACTATTATAGACCCAAGAAGTATGGCGGAATTCATGAAAACTGCATACCAGTCAACCTGTATGTTCATGTGATATTAGGGCCCTTCCAATTAAAGGATTTCAAGCATCGTAATGCTTCGTTTCTTATATCATTGTAACTAATAAAGTTTCGCAACTGAATATTTAATGATACTATCTCGGAATAAGTCTACGTCTGAAGCTGATCGAGGGGGTCCCGTACCGATCTGTGTGGGTATGGTGGTGAAATTCAACCGTCCAATCGGCAGAACTGTAGCTGCCGATCTGGGTTATTCGTTGAGGAACCTGTAGGAGCACCTTAATAAAGATGGGATACTCGTAATCTCAGAAACGATTCGTCCGTTTGAGTCCCGTTGCATGCACCACGAAATCATTTCCAATCTGCATGATAATTATTATGGAGTGCAACTCGATCCTGAAATGCGCCCCACTCATGGTTTTCTAACAAAAGACATCTGGACCCGCAATTTCGAAAAAGCCGGTTTCCGCAATGTCGATTCCATTACCGAACTTGATCAGTATGATCAGATCGGCTTCTCTGTCAAGCCGCTGCACTCAGTTATGGTATTAAAAGGCCAAAGATAAAGCATGGCAAAATAGTCCTCCGCATGCTGGTTGGAACTATTTTCCCATAATTCCATGAACAACGTCTTCAATTTAGGAATTTATGGGATACCGAAGTTGCTGGCGAATAGCCTAACTATCTGATTTAATTGAGATCAAGCATGTGGCATCAGTTTTGCTTTACCTAAGGTAGCTCAACAAGAGCACCGAGAGCAATTAAAGGGGGATAATCAACATGGCGAGTCATATCAAACCAAGCGTTTCAGCCAAGGGCGTACGTGTTAGCAAGAGGAGTTTCCAAACGGCTTCGGGAGATCATAATGGGAACAACGCCAGACCCGGGTCATGCAGTATCGGGCCTCACTCGGTCGACGCGTTTTTAATTGCAGTTGCCGCGGCCTATGCCTTGACAGAAAGTCCTATTTTTATTAAGTAGACTAGCACGGTACTTTAGGTCTATCTGCCCAAAGTAGCGATAATTCGGTTTTGATATGGTGGACAACGATGGGTATGCTTTAGCTCAGAACAGAAGATGTGACTAATGCCAAAAAAGTTATGCGATATTTTATGGATGCAGTTGATGACATGACACTCAACGTCCACCAGATCGACTATAGATTAGGAACATCTATAAGTAGGAGGTAGATATGTTTTTAAGCGATATACACGTAACCATTGGCAACGTGAAGTTGACGATGGAAGATTTCCTCGAAAGGCACTGTGAGGGGAAACAATACGACTCATGCGCAAACACTCCGTGCAAGTTTGCATCTCCGTCGGGATGCACGCATCCGCGTCATCCCAAGAATTAGGAACGCTGCAAGATAGTTTAATCACAACTTCAGCTGTTGTTGATTCGCAAAGAGCCCTTTCGCTGTATGATTATTTAGTGGACAACTTCCGTTTGTATGGCAAAATGGCTCTCAGATAAATCACTTCCCCCTAATAATGTCACCAGTCGACAGGCTTGTGGCTCAACCCAATTGAGCGCACTTTTTCAGAAACGACAATTTAAGCATTTGGATGCTCGTAGGTGTGCAACAAGATATTGTTAATACTAGCATTGTGTTATTTTCTTCTTAAATCTAAATGGCCTATGTGTGATGTCCTTATCTCATTTCGTTTTATAAAAATGGTTAGAGCAGCCCAAGAGTGATAGAGTGATTATGACAAAATATAGATTACATCAAGCAATGTGATAGTTGGGATTATCAGATGATAGCATCTCAGATCATAGTGGATGGGCATCCAGAATACACTGATGGGTATAAACAGTACTATCTATTGTTGCCAGAAAATTGACGACTCAATAACATGTCGAAGTCATTGCGGCAGCCAAACCGAGGCTGGCAACTTAGTCGCTACAAAATCTTTGGCGCCTGCAGTCCCCGACGATCGATGATTATGGAAGTAATCTATCGGTACCGCTTCGTTGAGTTCGCTTGTCTCACGCCTTGATCTGGACTGCAGAGACATGAGATGTTAGAGCAAAAAACTATCAGTGGCGGGCAGCTACTTCGGGATGTGTGGTACACCGACAAATCTCGATTTTGAATATTCTTGGAGTGTAATGATTCCGATCGTCCCATGGCTTACTGACAGAAATTTGACGACCTGGAGGGCATGTAGAATTCATCGTATCAGCCATGTCAAGGCTGCATAATTGTTTCAACGATAAAGATCAGCCACGCGGGCGCTAGCCTGCGTTGGCTGCATCGGATTGATAGAATGTATCATGATTCGTCTTTCGGGCTCAATGGGGCAATGACTTTGTGAGGAGCGCGCTTCTTCTCAGGCTTGCGGCGGAAGTTCAGAGGGTTAGTTAGGAGGTCCTGTCCGACAGGCTGGTATCCGTTTGGGCACCGGGCGCCAGCAGGATGACTTTACCAACGCCGCCTTTTTCGGCTAGTACCTGTGCTTCCGCCGCATCGCGCACATCATCGGCAAATTCGCGTACCTTGGATGGATCAGGCCGCGCGAACACGCGCAATCACTCGGGCCCCCATCTTCTTTGCCGTATGCACTGCCGCTCGTCCCACGCTGCCCACCGCGCCGGTGACCAATACCGTTTGTCCTTTCTGCAGATTCGCCGCATGGCGTACCAACTGATCTCCCGTCAAGGCAATCAGCGGAATCGCTGCCGCATCCACCAGGTCAACTCCATCGGGTAGATGTGTCACCTCCGATTCGGCCACCGCCACCAGTTCGGCATAGGTCTTCGTCGATAACGCCAGCACGCGATCACCGGGCTTGAAGTTCTTCACTTTCGCGCCGATGGCGCGCACGACGCCACTCACATCGCGGCCAAGAATTGCCGGGAACGTCAGCTGAAAATCCTTCTGTCTTGCGCCGGAGCGAATCTTCCAGTCAATCGGGTTCACACTCGCAGCCACCGCCGCGATCAACACCGCATCTCCACTTACCTGTGGATCGGGAACATTGTCTTCAAACATCAGCTTCTCGGGACCGCCGTACTCGTGCAGAACAACTGCCTTCATCACGCTTCTCCTTTTGGGCGTCTATCAATGTTATTCTTCCCCTCCGCTCGCTCCGGGGAAGAATCCCGGCAGTCAAGACGGACTCCCCATTCGGGGGAGCGCTTACCGCCGGGTTAACAAGTTTTCTCAATTACAGCAGAAAATAGCATCATTGTCAAGCAAATTGACATCGAAGCGAACAAAATTATATTTTTTTCTAACTCGTGATCATTCCAAATGGAATGAATACGCACTTGTATTGAAACATTCCATGTTAAATATACCATCACATATATTGTCCCAATATGAAACACTATTGCGCAGGCGTTCTGTACCAACAGACCGTCATCCTTTTTATGTAAAATGGCAGCAATATTATCTAGATTTTTTGCGGCAGATGCAGACATTCGGCTGATTCTTCCTCAAGTATGCTCAAATTTCTCACCAAACTCCGTGAAAAAAAGCAGGTTGATGCGCATGCAATATCGCTTTATCTCGATCTTAGACGTTTTACTCTTCGTACCCAGCCGGATATGCATGCAATTGCTGCTCAAAAAGAAGATTGTGAACAGGCCTTATCGTCTAGAGTCGACCTTGTACTGAATGATTTGCCGCATCGCCAAGTTCCCGGCTCATTAAACATATCCTGGGAGCAAGCAATAAGCGAATTGACCACGATAAATTCAGCGCAAAAGGACTTGCTTTCAGCAATGGTTTTAGATTTAAGAAGAAGACCGATTTAGTAAACTTACAAGCTCAAAAACTAAAAACCCAAGAGAAAATGGATTTCTTAGTTTAAGCACTTACTCGTATCCAACCGTGAGATTTTTTCCCGAAATTTTCTGTTCGAGCGATGGAAAATGTGGTTTTTTTGAATTCGTATCTCTCTACCCGTATATGAAGGTGATTAACGATTATTACGTTGAAGGAATTGGGTTCGGTTCTCATCCGGCTTGAGATAGCTGTTCCGGCATGGATGACTAAAGGTCCTTGACGCGATATCCGATATACCGCATTTTTATATTTATATAGTGTGCTGTGTAAGTGCCCGGATAAGATTAAATCTACCCCGGTTTCCCTGAAAGAATCCAGAGCTTTACGCGCCCGTCCCAGAATTTTTCCGGGATAACTGAGTGGAAGATTTATTGGATGATGCATAACGATTATTTTTACGTTTTTTTTCGGAAGTTCAGAGAATCTTTCTTGAACTTGCAGAAGCTGTTGGGCATTCAGTCGTCCTTCAATAAGCTTTGAGGGGCGCACGGAATTAATCCCAATAACTGCCAGCTCCTTATCGATGTAAAGAGGCTCCGTTATTTTTGAAATATATTTATTGTAATTTTTGTAAGGATGCGAAAATCGACTCCGAATTTTAAGGAAGGATGGTATGTCATGGTTGCCTGGAACAGCGATTATCGGATAGGGCAAAAGCGAAAAAAAATTTCGGGCCTGTTCAAACTGCTCTATTGTCGCGCGTTGAGTGATATCTCCAGATACAATGATTAAATCAGGGCGGCGTGATTTAATCATATCTAGCAGTGGAATTTCCAAAGCTGGTTTATTTTTTCCGAAATGCAGATCTGACAAATGAATAATAATTTTCATTTTATGTATTGTTCAGATATCATTTCGTGCATTTAACAATTAATATGCTCGGCAGGTTTTTTCTCTCCATGATTAGCATAATATCATAATGCGCTCTTATTGAGAACTGGTACCCTATCGAAATCACAGGTGCTCGCAATTTGCCCTCCGGGTATATCTATGGTATAAGGACTAAAGGGCAGGTTGGCAAAATACAGGAATATTGTCCTTGTTGGTTTCCAAGACTAACTGGGAGAGTTTGTGGTATAGACTAGGGTGATGTGTACAGGAAGGATTGTTGAAATAACCTCAGGGTTTTTCTTGTTAGGAATATAGGCAAGACCTCACAGTGGTCGGTTTCCGCTAACACCTCCAAGTCACCACCTTAGCCATCTCGCCTAATATAATGACTTCGGAAAATAACTATTTAAATCAACTCCTCGAGTACTACTTAAAGTCTTCACCTCCAAGGTATGGCTTACTATACAAGCTTTCTTCTCGTAATCATCGAACGTCGAGAAAACATTTTATGTCCGATCCGTGACAGGGTTTCTGATTGCTCTCGTACTTCATTTTGCAGGGGGCGACACATCTTCGATCTGGCTGGTCTCATGTGCCGTTCCGCGGGCGGAGCCACAGCCGTTACCTTCGGGGAAGTAGCTGAGAATTATTCCCCGCGGATTTATTTTCCAGTGGATTAAACAATCCTCATTGAAAGGTTCGACAAAGATAAAATAGCCTTTCGCTAGAGGATACGTGGTCTCTTCCCAATTGGTTTTAGATGCGTAGGTATCGGGATTGTTCATCGCTTGTTTCATTTCTGAAAGCGGTCTGGATATCCACTCGTTGCCGTGGTCTTCTACCTTCTTTTCCATGGAGGTACAACCTAACAGCAAAACTAAAATACCTACCATGCAGCACTTCCGCAATATACTTGCAAAAACTTTCACGTTTCCCTCTGAAATGATGCCTGAGATAGAGTTCGCCTGTAAGACTTTCTGGCACCTCTTCCCCATATATTAATCTTTCCTTTCACTATCTTTCTGCAACTATAGCACAAATTTATTACTACTTAAAGTCCACAGTCTGAGGATACCGCTCGTTGCGCGATGTTTCTTCCGGTAATGTTGTGTGTGCCCATCTGGTACAATGTAAGGTGATATGCAACTTTACTGACTAATCAGAGATTTGAGAAATGAATTCCTTAGCAAAGCTGCTTTCGTTCTTAAATAGGTTGGATAAAGCAAAGATTAGCTACAGCCTTGAACATAATAGAGATGAGACTATTATGGTGCTTGTCGTCGTACCTGGTCAGCGCTGGGAGATAGAATATTTCGTGGATGGGTCCATTGAAATCGAAACATTCATTAGCGAAGGCGTCAAAGGCGATGATGGAACGTTAGAGGAGTTATTCTCAAAATTCTCAGAATAGCATTGAAGGGTGTCGACGCTGACCTTGCTTTTCTGACGACCTCGACAACAGAGGGGATCGTGTACGCCTGTATATATGAATGAATCGGATTGGCCTAATAAAAATGAGCGTGAGGAATACGAAATCTATAACTTTATAGAGCATTATAAAAAACTCCCGCAAAGGATAGAATTTATAGTTCTAGAAAAGAGAGAAAAACCCGATTACTTCGTAAAGATACAAAATAGGGATGATTGCTTCGGCGTTGAAGTCACATCTGTCTACCTATCAGACCGCAGTGTCCCCGATGAGCATATTCCAACTTTAAATCTGGCCAAATTAATCATAATATAGTTGTTTTGAAATTTTAACAATAAGAGGCCAATCTCAAGAGGGAGGTTTAAAAAATTGAAGGATAAGATTATCGAGAACGGATGCTGCGAAGTATCCGGCGTGGATAGTTATAAATATGAATTTTCTAAAGCTATAGAGCTGACGACATTCGTTCAAATAGTAAAGATGTCTTCATATGTACATCCGAATGACTCGATGCAGATCACATGTGATTGCGATGCTTTGGATGGTTTCGGTAAAAAATTCAAACTGGAATGGGTTTTCCAATTCGAATCGGGTCAAGTGGATGATAGAAATAAGATTCTTTCTGATATGACAGTCGGTTCAATATTTTTCATAAAAGGACCATTTTGCATGAATGACGAAGACGGCAGCATTACTTTTTTTGAACATCTATATTCAACATTGCCACCTGAGTTTCCAATAGCCGAGATTGAATATTTGTTTAGCTGCAAATAGGACCAAGAGGAGATATAAATGGAAAGGACAATCGACGAACTGAAAGAAGCGCTTAGCTCTCTAAAAGTAAATAGCACGGGACTTGCGGAGCCCACGAGACTGTACGACTTAGCAGGACAATGCCAGTTTATCTTGGGATATTGCGTTTCGTCAATGGCCAGCCTGCAAGCGGATCGTGACATTTCTATGATAAAGGTTCTTCTTGGCGTTATCGAAGAGGTTATTAGTCTCTATAATGATACAGTAGTTAAAATTAGCCGTATGGAAAATAAAGCTGCTGGCTTATCGTAGGCGACAGTGCTTAAAATAATTTAGTGTCTGTCGATCATCTCGAATTGTTTCTGTTGTTCCTCAAGCGGATTCCAAGTGGAGATATTTTCACAGTCCGCAGGCTTTAAGCCCTTGAAATAATCTAACGCGAAGGGAAAAGCCGTATTTAATTCATGAAGAGCTTTTTTACTATCTTACATCTCCTGTCTTGATTCGAAAGTAAATATCATGCTTGGCAGCATCATAATCGGGCTTCACAAGTTCGATCACGACTCTCTTGAAATTTTGATCACTATTATTGTTCGTGTATTTATTTGTTTGAGTCAATGTCCCGAACGCAATAAGGCGACAGAAATAGCTAGTATCGCTTTGTATGCATTTAGATAGCCAAAGACGAGAAAGGGCACTCCTGAAAAAGAAGTGCCCCTTGCCCCTTAAAAATAGATAACTATTCAGCTCTCTTCTCAGCCTTCTCAGCTTTTGAGTTAGCCTTGTCAGCCTTCACGTCAGCTTTCTCAGCCTTCACGTCAGCTTTCTCAGCCTTGTCGGCAGCCTTGTCCTGAGCTTTCCTGTTGGCCTTGTCAGCCTTCGCGTTAGCCTCGTCAGCTTTCACGTCAGCTTTCTCAGCCTTGTCGGCAGCCCTCGTTGCGTCATCAGCTATAGCAGTAACTGAAAATGCGAATAGGAGAGCAATCATCAGAGCGAGTATTTTCATTCGATTCACCTCCTTTATTATTGAAACGGCAGTCTCTTGTTTTGGCGAATATGCGAAGCATATTTTATGCCAACTGTCTTCAGTATAACAACATAAATCCTTACGCGATACTTATACAAGGGTTAAGGCTCTTTTATAAAAGTGAATCATCTTTCCATCGACCGCTCAAAACAAAATGGACCTATCCCCTCATCAAATTCTTTCAGTGGTACGATGGATTTATTTCTTCTAAAACTCACTAAAAGCGGTGACTACTTATGGCATACTTTTTACGGACCGTATATTTATGCCTATGGCATGACCACAGACAATAACGGCAATGTATATGTGACAGGGACTAGCTCAGGCAGTTGGAATGGCCCTCTCGCCCCCCCCGCTTAATGATAACAGCGGTTCCTCTGATATCTTTGTTTTAAAGTTATCTTTAACATTGTGCCCTGCAAATCCAATAAAGATTGATGGAAAAGCACCATATTACGCTTCGATACCGCTTGCCTATTCCGCAGCCGCGAGTTTTGGGATAACTTATTAATTGAGAACCATGTGGATATTCCCTTAAACCGCAGGGAAATAGAAGTATTTAAAGATAGATTTATAGAGACTATAAGAGTAAAGATTCAAAAAGCAAGGCAGTACGATCTCCGTAACCCTCTTATCCTATCTATTTATATGGATCGAACGGAATGGTCAGTGTTAGTTAAAGAAAATAAACGCATATTTGATAATATGTATCCCTTTCATCAAATATTTATCTGGGGCTTAGCAAACAATGACGCATTATTGATAACACCAGATGAACATATCTAACGAAGTCCGTCGCATGACCGGCATGAAACTGACCGCTTATGCACAAATTGTTACTACTTATATCATTCCTGTCAGTTTTCTGTCACAGATCAAAGATTATTTTGGAAATCATTGGCGGTGGAAAGTCGTCTTCGCATTGCTTACGTGCAGAAACTATCGATTTGGGCGATTATTTACCATCGTTGATTTCTTCCCGCTAACCTTGCATCGGGAAATTTTTCGACGCTTAATGTCTGCTCACAGTAATCATTTCGAAAGGTGATCCTAAGTACACTGAAGGATGCTACGGAAATCATTGCGGTGCATAAAAGATGGGATTGTCATGCTCTTTAATATGCTGGGATTGATACAATTTCTCATTATAGCATTTGTCAAATTAAGTACACTAGCTGGAATGGAAACAACATACGAGGACATATGGGATAAAGCCTAGTGCAGCAGAGATTATAGGCATAACCCCAAAGACACTTGAATCGAGGATGCAAGCGCATTTGAATTTATGCCTAAACGTCCTTTCCACTTACGAGCTATCCAGTGGTGTCCAGAACCTTGATAATGCGCCATTTCTCTACCTCTTTGAGAGTCTCGAACTGGGTCTGCACACAAGACTGCGCCATCTTTGGCACATCCAAATGCAGCACATGCCCGTTGGTGATGATCAGCGCACGCTCGGTGACATTCCTCAGTTCCCTTACGTTGCGCGGCCAGCGATAGACTTACAGGGCTTCAACGTCCTTCTTCGATATTAATTCGATACGCTTGATCAGCCTCTTGCTGATATCCTGAACAAAAGACCATACAAGCGGCAATATGTCCTCCCGACGCTCACGAAGAGTCGGCACGGTAATGTGAAAAAAGTTTAAACTGAGGATATCCAATTTATGGGTAACAGAATCTTGAGTCGGCCATGAAGGATTTGGGTGATTTCTGCATAGTAAGTACCCCTTCTTGACACCTCACAATTATGATGATATACAGTTAGTAAAGTTGAAAGATTCATGTAAAAAACAAAAACAGTATGCTTATATTTTCAGAGATGTGCAAAAACTGGGTATTCACTTGATATTAGGAGGATCTATGAGTTACACAAACGTTGCGCTTAAAGACAAGATAGCGGAAATGTTTCCCGAAGTGAAAAAGCATGGTATCGCCATCAGTCTTGATTGGAACGAAGAAAAAAAAGCCTACATCGTGAAATTTAAAAAAGGCGAGCATGAACAGGTAACATATATCGAGAAGAAGGATGCCGACGAATGTATGGACGGCATAGAAAGTGTTCGTCTTGGTATCCATATTGCTGAATTTGCTAAGAATTTCGAGGAACCCTTAAAATATTAAGAAATACGATATGAAGCAATCGAGAGATCATCAAGCGGTGTTCCCAACCCACTGAAATTAGAGCACGAGGAGCTTCACTGAGAGCAGATAGTGCCTGGTTCGGGACACAGCATACCTTTGCCAATGTCCAAGTCGTATAATCGATTTTCCGAAACAGCATGCCAACGCTGCCTTTTCTTAATGAAAAGGCAAGAACTCCCTGGTTCTTCCCCGGACCACGGAGCGAAGCGGAGGGGAAGAATAACATTGATAGCCGCCCAAAAGGAGGAGCGTGATGAAGGCAGTTGTTCTGCATGAGTACGGC
>Ga0224520_1000389_pt1 | contig 13299 bp, 14 predicted proteins | sample CFST25metaG_2_FD_180684 | JGI IMG/M metagenome (GOLD analysis project Ga0224520, IMG submission 180684) | Peat soil microbial communities from Stordalen Mire, Sweden - C.F.S.T-25 | ecosystem: Environmental > Terrestrial > Soil > Wetlands > Peat | place: Sweden: Norrbotten County, Stordalen Mire... | reverse complement strand
GCCGCCCACGCGGCCCGCGGGCCCCTGGTCGCCCACGCTTACCCTACCGCTCACGCGCACGGCGGCCGACCTGCACTGGCTATCCGGGAGAACCTCCCCGGAAACGTACACGGATCTCCTCCACTGTCATTCCGGGCAACCTCCGCACCGCGCACAGGCTACACTGGGGCATCCGTGCCCTCACTCCACATCGTGCTCGTCGAGCCGGAGATTCATTGGAACACCGGCAACATTGGTCGCACTTCGTTGGCCGTGGGAGCGACCTTGCACCTGGTCGAGCCGCTTGGCTTCACGCTCGAAAACCGCCATCTTCGACGTGCAGGCCTGGACTACTGGCCCAGGGTGCGGCTGCGCGTGTGGCCGGGTTGGCCGGCTTTCGAGGCGGAGCTGCCGCGTCTGGGGGCGCCCGTTTTCCTCACCGCATCGGCGCAGCGGACCCTGTGGGACATCGAATTCCCAGAAAACGTGGTCGTGGTTTTCGGCCGCGAGAGCGTGGGCCTGTCGTCCGACATTTTGGCCCGCTATGCGGACCGCACGGCGCGCATCCCCATGGTGGATCCGGGGCTGCGATCACTCAACATTTCCACCGCTGTGGGTGTCGTTGTCTACGAAGTGATGCGGCAGTGGCGAATGGGGGAGGCAGAGTGATGGGCGCGTGGGTCGAAAGACTTGGCCCATTCCGCCCGGCCGGCCGGCCTGCCAGAGCCCATCGGGGAATGCCAGGTCGCGGATCGCGGGCCGCGGGTCGCGAGGGCGTGAGCGGGAGCGAGTTCGTGGGCGGTCCGCGCAAGGCGGAACCCGGCCGGAATACCGCTCTCCGCCCACGCTCACGCTCACGCCAGTCGCCCACGCAGGGCGCTGCACGCCGGTCGCTACCGCTCACGCTACCGCGCACGCAAGCCGACCTCCGCTGGCCGCTCGTTTCACGACAGGCTCAAGCTATCATCAAGGATCGCGGCCGATGAACACCAGAGTCCTCCGCCTCGGACGTTTCCAGACAGAGGCCCTGCTAGGGGATGGCGGGACCACGGAAACCTACCGGGCGCGGCTGGCCGACGTGAAGCCAGGCGCCGACGAGCGTCGGTTCGTGGTGACCTTGCTGCGGGGCGAACGGGGGCGCGGGGATGCCCAGTTGGCGGCCCGTTTTGTCGAGGCCGCGCGCCGGTTGGCTGGGCTCGACCAATCGGGGTTTGTGCGCGTGGTCGAGCTGTGCGAAGGTCCTGGCCAAATCTATGCGGCCTGCGAGTTCAAGGCCGGCGTGGATTTGGCGCAGTTGCGCGGCCAGGCGGCGGCGCGCGGATTTATGGATCCGCGCCTGGTAGGTCTGCTCGGGCGGAAGATTGCCGAACGTCTGGCTGGCCTGCACGCACGCGTTCAGGCCCCGCGTGTCCACGGCGGGCTCAATCCCGGCAACGTCTTGGTGTCGCCCGACGGCGAAGTGTTCCTCCTCGATTGCGGTCTGGCAGAGGCGGTGCGGCCACGGAACGACACCTTCATCAGCCGGTGGTCCTTCGCCGCGCCCGAGCAGCTTTCGGGGGCGGCCGCTGTGCCCGCGTCGGACCTGTATTCGATCGGTGCCTTGATGTTCTTTCTCTTCAGCGGCAGGCCGCCTTTCGCAGCGGACACGCTTGACGCACTCAGGGACAAGATCGCGGCCGGCGTGCCCGCGTTGCCACAGATGCCGCCCTGGCTCCACGCCGTGATGGCCAAGTTGTTGTCGCCGGATGCAGGCCTGCGGCCGAGGTCTGCGGCTGACGTGGCGCGACAGATCTCGGCCGCGATGTTGGCTGCCGAGGCTGGTCCCGTGGCCGCGGCTGCGCGCCCTCGTGCGGCGTTTGGGGACGCTCCGGGCGCGAGGCCGGCCGCTGGTTCCGGTCTGGGGTCAGCCGGTTCGCAGGCCGCCGGCGGCAGCCCGTTGGTGGCAGCGCCAGCGGGCACCGCATCCACTGCGGGCGCCGAATCTGTGGTTCCCTTCTCGCTGGACGAAGCCACGACCGAGGATGAGCACCCTTCCGCCGCGGCTGGTTCCGTGCCCGCCCAGGAATCGGTCGTCGAGCCTGTCGTGCCATTTTCTCTCGAAACGTCGCCACCTGAGGATGCCGGCGCTGGCGATGCAGCGGAACACGATGGGCAGGAGGCCGGGCGGTCAGAGATCTCGGCCGATGATCCGGACGTCGGCGCTGTGTATGACGACGACGATGACGTGCAGGAGTCTGTCGAGGTCGGGGCCGATGGTAAGGTCAAGCGCCGCCGCCGCCGCCGCTTACGGCTTCCGGTCTGGTACCGGAGTGCGCTGGCCCGCAAGATGTCACGGCTGGCGCTCATACCTTTGGTCAGTTTGCTGATTGTTGCGGCCGTTGCGGGCGTCTTCTTCAATCGGGAGTGGGCCAAGAACCGGGCCGAGGGTGAGCGACAGAATGCGCGCCGCATGGCCGAGGCTGCTCGCCGCGCTGCCGAGTTGCGCCCGCCCAAGCCGCCCGAACCTCCGTCCCTGCCGGCGGGCCAGCTCCAAGTGAAAACCGCGCCGGGCGGCGCGACGGTCTGGCTCGATGGCGTACAGAAGGAGAAGACCCCCGTCACGCTCATCACCACGCCGGGTTCACATCGCTTGGTGGTACTCCTGAAGGGTTACCGGATGTTGCGGGACGTGGTCGACACCACGAAGGGCGTGCTGTGGGAGCGAGAGATGTTTGTTGCACCTCGCCTCGATAGCGGGCGTGTGCCGCTGAACGTGACCTGCACCACAGAGGCGATGTATCCGGTATTTGTGGATGGCAAGGACTCGGGTGAGCTGTGTCCCGCGAGCGACTTGCGGATCGAGCCGGGCCGCCACTCCATCGGCGTCTACGTGATTCCGCAGAACCGCATCTGGGCATTCGACCGTGAGGTCCAGCTCAACCGTCCGCACCGCGTTCAGTTCAACTACTGAGTCACCATCAAGAAGATCTTGTCTGCCATGGGCCTGCCGACCGAGGCACCCAAACCCTATCCCGCGTGACCTCCTCCCTCGGAACTCTCGGAGCCGGGGGGACGGCGCAGAGTACCTAAACTGACGGAACGTCGACGCGGGCGTGAGGGGGCAGACTGTCTCGCGTGGTCGAGAGCCCCTCGTCAGGACCCAGAAACCACGGCAAAACCCGCCCCGGCGGGCTGCGCGGACGCCATCAGGACCGTGCCGATGTGGCCCGTCAGGGTTCTCCGACCCTCAAAAACCCTATTCGAAATGCCTATGGGCTGTGCCCTTTTACCACGGACTTGGTTGAGGCTTACCCGTGGTGATCAGCTTGCGCAAATTGCCGCTGATGAGCATGCCCCATGCGTTTGAGCAGGCGTTGTAACATTCATACGCCGGCACCAAACCTTTGTGCGTGAAACGGACTTCCGTCTTGTCGCCATGCTTAGCGATGTCAAATACAATATCTGTGCCTTTCCATTCGCTCTTGTCTTTCACAAAACCAAGTTGGGCGTCTGACACATGCCATACGACTTTCTTGCCGGGAACGAAATCCGTCACTCTTTGTTTGGAACGATGCGCGTCTGGAACGCGGTAGGTGAACTCGGCACCGAGTTTGTCAGTATTGCCTTCGACTTCACCCGACCACCAGCCACGAACATTGTTGATCGCGTCGAAAACCTCCTTTGGGGTTTGGCCTACTGTAAAAGAAGTTGTGTAATCCTGACTGCTCATTTTTCTGGCTTTGGCAACCACTCTTTCCAAAGGATTTGGCTGGCCTTTGCCTTTGATAATCAGATTCCGCAAACTACCCTTGATGTAAGAACCCCACGCATCGGAACAGACATCGAAACATTCGTATTGGGGAACCAATCCCTGATGCGTGAAGCGGACTTCCGTTTTGTTGCCCTTCTTTGAGATTTCAAAAATAGCTTTCGTGCCCTTCCACTCGGTTTTGTCCTTGGTAAAATTGAAATGGTTATCCACAACCAGCCAAACGACCTTTTGGCCGGGAATGAATTCGGTTATTTTCATCTTGCACTGATGGACATCCTTGTAACGATACGTCCACTCAGCGCCGGCGCGGTCGGTGCGGCCTTCAATTTCCTCCGACCACCATCCGCGAACGTTATTGATGGCGGCAAAGACTTCTTTTGGAGATTGATCCACAGTAAAAGAAGTGGTGTAATCTTGATTGGTTCTCAATTTTATCTCTCCTTATCGTTTGTTGTTAATCGTGTTTCTTGAGGTTGCCCATACCGTAACTGGCTCTGCTTGGGCGAACGCCGCAAGGGCAGCGCGCTTCCTCCTTTCGCGTGAAGATTGTCGAGCAGCTGCTGAAGCGGATCCTTGGACATGAGCACCTTCCAAGGGAAGCCGACTATGTTCTGCTCGGGTTGTCAAAAAAAACTGGTACAGAATCCGCGCCTTGGACTAGCGCCAAAAACCGTGCACGCTTAGCCACAATCGATATCATAAGACCAGGAAGTCCGATGAGAACTGCTTCACTCTGTCTGCTTGCCAGCGTGCTCGCGGCCTGCAGCTCGACCACCTCTTCATCGCAAGGCCCGGGCGCCAGCAGCGCCGACGCTGCGGCTCAAGTCGACGTTCCCCAGGCGGACCAGGCGCCTGCAAGCGATGGCCAGACCAGTAGCACCGCTTCGACCACGGTCACCGCAGCGGAGACCCGCACGACGTCGGGCACGAGCACCAGCACGGGATCCGGGTCTGGCACCGGTACCGATACGGCAACGCCGTCTGCCACGGGAACCGGCACCGGCTCGGCCAGCAGTACCGGATCCAGGTCTGGCACCGGCACTGGTAGCACCACCCGCACGATTTCGGTCACGGCAACTGGCACCAGCACCAGGACCGGCTCAACCACGGGCAGTGGAACGGGAACCGGCGTCGCCAGTGGAACCGGGAGCAGCAGCGGAACCGGCAGTGTGACAGCAACCGGCACGGGCAGTTCCACCAGCGGCAGCCAGTGGAAGCCCAGCAGCACCCCGAGCATCAGTTGGGACTGGCAGATCGGCGCATCATCTGACACCGCCATCATCCCGCCCGCAGGCTCGCAGATGATCGATGTGGACGGGTTCAACGTCAGCGCCAGCAAAGTGGCGGCGCGCCTGGCCATCAACGCACTCAAGAAAGACCTTGACCTGGTCGGCGCGGGCGATTCCGGCTATCTGCGATTGACCTGTCCGTAGTGACACCGTGATGCTCGATTGCTAAGGACGAACCAGTCGGCGCCTCCAGGCGCGGAACCGTTCCCTGGGATCGCTTGTCCTGTACTCCTATTGGGCGGCCAGCAGCACAACTGGCTGGCCGCAGCTCTTGCAGGGCGTCAGCGCCGCGCTATCTGTCCATCGATATCATGAAGCCTTCTTGGTTCTTTCCCGCCAGATTCGTTCCGACAGATAGAGTTTCATGAGCGATTGGTACGGAACATCCCTCCTGTTGGCCAGACTCTTCAAGTCTTCGAGCATCGCGACCGGCAGTCGAAGAGAAATCGCCGTGGTCGTCGGCTTCAAGTCGGGGAAAGCCGGTTGCACGGCCTTGTCCCAGTCGAAGTACTCAGCCGCGTCTTCCTTGGCCCAGAAACGTCGTTCCTGGTCCTCGTTGGCGAAGCTGGGAATCGCCTTCCTACTCTTTGCTGCTCGCTTGCCCATAGATCCTCCGTTCTCGCCGGCTCATGTCTCGCGCAGAGATGACTCGCACCAAGGCTGCTCGCACGGTGAACACGACCGTGAGCTGGCGCCCCTGGTCGGTTCTGCCCAAGGCCGCGTATCGAGGCTCGCGCTGGGAGTGCGCCGAGTCTGGAGCGACGATGAACGGCCGATTGAAGAAGACACCCTCGGCCTCCCCGCGAGTGACCTGGTGCAAGTCCCAATTCTTGTCTGCATTTCCCGTATCCCACTCGAATCCCACACAGCGCGTGAGTTCGTCTGGGAATCCCTTCACGAGCTGTATATTACTCCCATATACGCTTCCGGCAAGCTTCGCGTGGCTTCCCCCTGCCCGCTGCGTGTTCCGGCGGCGAAGACGGCATGGTCGGGTCACAGGGTACTCCGTGCGTGCGGGGAGCGGCCCCATTGGTTTGTCGATTGACCCAGTACATGTGGGGAGGCGCTCGCGTCCTGGTGGGGCTCAGCCCATGTGTGCGGCGAGTCGCCTTTGCGCCTGGCGGAGGCCCCGCCATCTGTTTTTCGCCTACGGAATCAGCCATGATGGATGCGCCTTGGAATTGGACATCCGCTATCAAGACCGTCGGATTGCCTTTGCCGAATATGGTGATCCGGCGGGGAAGCCAGTGTTTCTTTGCCACGGCGAAGCCTTCCGCAAGCTTTCAAGTGCCGGCGTCATAGAAGCCGGTCTTTCCGAACGCCTGACTCGCGCCACCGGCTTCCGCAATGTCGTGGCCCACGCCTACGAAGACTTGGACATGGCCCGTGTCCACAAAACTGCCATGCAGGGGCCGGCCGACCTGCGCGCCTTCTTGGCGGCCCTGGCGACCCTTGGGGCCGCAGGAAAGCGTTAGCGGTCGAGCGACGACCCATGCCAAATCCGCCTCACCCCTGACCGCCGACGGACGGTACCGGAATACCGGTCCTGAGCAGCGTAGCGAATTGCTCCGGGGCGACCGGCCGGCTGATGAAGTACCCTTGCGCCTCGTCACATCCGTGTGTCCGAAGAAATGACAGCTGCTCCAGGGTTTCCACGCCCTCCGCAACGACCCGCAGCTTCAGACTCCTGGCCATGCTGATCACAGCTGTCACGATGCACCTATCGTCACCAGGTGCGTTGATCTGACCGACGAAGGACTGATCGATCTTGAGCGCGTCTATCTGGAATCCTCGGAGACAGCTCAAACTGGAATAACCTGTGCCGAAGTCATCGACCGCCACCTGCACCCCTCTTCCCCTCAAGGTCTGGAGGATGGATGCCGCGGACTCGGAATGCTTCATGAGGACGAACTCGGTCAGCTCCAACTCGAGCAATCTCGGGTCCAAGCCGGTTTCGTCGAGGATTGCGAACAAACCCTCCAGGAAGTCCGGGTCCAGAAACTGCTTTGCGGAGACGTTCACCGCCATGGTTGCCATTGGCAAGCCGGCATCCACCCAGGCTTGGGCTTGCTTGCAAGCCTGACGGAGCACCCAGTTGCCGATGGGCAGGATGAGGCCACAGTCCTCCGCGATGGGAATGAACTGCGCCGGAGGGACCGCTCCCAGGGTGGGATGCGTCCAGCGTATCAACGCCTCCGCGCCGGTGATCGCTCCGATCTCGAAGTTGACCTTGGGTTGGTAGTGCAGCGCGAATTCGTTTCGTTCCAAGGCACGCCGCAGACCTTGCTCGATGGATTGCCGCTCGACCGCCCGAGCGTTCATCGCGGGTTTGAAATACTGATAGTTCTGACGACCGTTTTCCTTTACCTGGTACATCGCAGTGTCCGCGTTCTTGATGAGCGTCTCCGCGTCAAGTCCGTCGTCGGGATAGACGCTCACGCCGATACTCGCCGTGATGTGAAGATCGTGCTGACCGATGGAATGAGGCTCCGCCACCGCCTGCAGCATCCTGCTCGCCGCGATGGCGGCATCCTCCGGATGTTGCATTTCAGAAAGCAGCACGATGAATTCATCGCCTCCCTGCCGGCTGACCGAGTCCGAAGCGCGCGCGCAATCCACCAAGCGTCTTGCGACGGATTGGAGAAGTCTGTCGCCGACAGAATGCCCCAGGGAATCGTTGATGTGCTTGAAGCCATCCAAATCCAAGAACATCACTGCCGCCTGTTTCGTATGACGCCGGGCCAAGACGATCGCCTGGGTGACCCGGTCGTTCAGGAGCATTCGATTGGGCAACCCGGTCAGGAAATCATGCTCGGCCGAATGGCTCATCTGCAGCGACGTGGCCCGGGCCGAGCTTGCGTCGCGAGAAACGATGACCCCTCCCGTGACATTCCCCTGACGGTCGTGAATAGGGGCAACCGAGCCTTCGATGGGCATCTCAACTCCGTCGCGCCGGATCAGGATACAGTTCGAAGGCAACTGTAGGGTCCGGTTCTGTCCGAGTGCGATTCCCATCGGAATCGGGATGGTTTCGCAGCTCGTGGCGTCCAGGATACGGAACACTTCTGTGACGGGCCGGCCTTCCGCTTCTTGCTTTGGCCATCCGGTCATCTTCTCTGTCACGACATTGAGGAAGGTGATTTGGCCCGAGAAGTCCGTACAAATGACAGCGTCGCCGATGCAGTTGAGCGTAATTTGAGCCCGTTCTTTTTCCACGAACAACGCGTCTTCCGTGATCTTGCGCTCGACGGCATAGCGCAGAACCCGTAGCAGCCCGCGCGCTTCGATTTGGCCCTTGACCAGATAGTCCTGCGCACCTTCCTGCAAAGCCTGGACGGCCAGCGACTCGTCGTCGAGACCCGTGAGCACCACCAGCGGAACCCGGGGCGCGACGGCGTGGGCCCGCCGAACCGCCTCCAGCCCTTCCGTGTCGGGCAGCCCCAGGTCGAGCAAGACGATGTCAACCGCATGCTCCCCAAGATACTTCTCGGCCTCGCTCATGCACCCGGTCTGCCTCAACTCCATTCTGTTTGAGCCCGGCGTGACGAGCATCTCGCGAAGCAAGCGAGCATCTCCGGGGTTGTCTTCAACCAGGAGAAGCGTTTGGGTCGATTTCTTGCCCATTCTTGCTCATTGGGGCTGGCTTGGTGGCGGCAACGTCACCGTGCTCAGCCAGAAGTCACTGGTGCTCTTCACGAGACAATTGAACGCGTCCAGCTGTACGGGCTTGGTAAGGTAGCAATTCGCATGCAGTTGATAGCTTTTCGCAATGTCTGCTTTCGCGTCGGACGTGGTCAGAATGATGGTCGGTATCGTTTTCAGGCTGTCATCCCCCTTGATCTGAGCCATAACCTCGTGGCCATCCATCCTGGGGAGGTTCAGGTCCAGCAAGATGAGATCCGGGCGAGGGGCGCGGACTTTGCCCTCCTTCTGTCTCAGAAACTCCATGGCCTCCACGCCGTCGGTAGCCACGTGCAAGTGGATGGACCTCTTACCACTACACAGGGTTTCCCGCGTCAGCCGGACATCGCCGGGATTGTCTTCGATCAAGAGAACCTCCAGGGGAATACCCTCTTTTCCGATTGTCTTCATGATTTCCCCTTGCTAGCTGCCAAGGCAAAGCGAAACGTAGAACCCTGCCCAAGTTGCGACTCGACCGAGATGCTGCCGCCGTGTCGTTCGACGATCTTCTTGCAAATGGCCAGGCCTATGCCGGTACCGGAGTACTCCTCCCGTTTGTGCAAGCGCTGAAACATGCCGAATATCTTCTTGAAGTACTTCGACTCGATCCCCAGCCCGTTGTCTCTCACCGAAAAAATCCATCTTGCCTCGTCGTTCTTGCCGCCATCCTTGGCGGATGAGACGTGTATCTGGGGAACTCCGGGATTTCGGTACTTGATGGCGTTCCCGACGAGGTTCTGAAACAGCTGAACCAACTGCCCCTCGTCCGCCAGGACCGCGGGCAAGGGGTCGTGCGTCAGCAGCGCGCCACTTTCTTCGATCGCGCCACGCAAATTCGCTATCGCCTGCTCGAACGCTTCTTCGCTGGAAATGTCCCCGACATTCTTCTCTCCTGTCCCGACCCGCGAATAGGCCAGGAGATCCTGAATCGACCTTTGCATGCGATTGGCCCCGTCCACCGCGAACGAAATGAACTCGTCGGCAGCGGAATCCAGCTTCCCTTTGTACCGATCTGACAAGAGCTGGGTGTAACTGGCCACCATCCGGAGAGGCTCCTGCAAATCGTGAGAAGCAACGTAGGCAAATTGCGCCAACTCCTCGTTCGAGCGGTTGAGCTCCGCCATCGTGCGCAGGAGAAGCAGCTCGGCCTTCTTGCGCGCGCTGATGTCGCGGACGGCCGCCGTCACCAGGACGCCTTCGGGGCTCTCCAGCGGGCTCAGCATGATCTCCACAGGAAACTCGCTTCCGTCCTTGCGCCGCCCGAAAAGCTCGATTCCCGTGCCGATCTGCTGTGCCAGAGCCTCGGCTGCGGTTCGGGTTCCGTCTGCGATCAGCCGTTCCGCGAAGCCTTTCGGGATGATGTTCGTCACCGGTTGCCCGACCAGCTCGTCGCGGCGGTATCCGAACGTCCTCTCCGCCTGAGCGTTCAGAAGGACGATCTCCCCGTCGTGGTTCACCACCACCATCGCATCGGGAGCCGCCTCCAGGAGCCCTCGGTACTTCGCCTCTGACTCCTTGCTCGCGCTGAGATCGTGGCTGAACTCGAAGAACCCCCGCAGATTTCCGGCTGGGTCGCGCAACGCCGTGATAGTTAGACTGGCCAAGAAGCGTGAGCCGTCCTTCCTCACGCGCATGCCTTGTTCCTCATGACGGCCGTTTGTGGCGGTCATCCGGAGTACTTCCTCCGGCCTGCCCCGCCCCACATCTTCAGGCGGAAAGAAGCAGGAGAAATTCCGACCGATGATCTCGTCGGCTCCATAACCCTTGATTCGTTCGGCGCCGGCATTCCAACTGACAATGCGCCCCCCCGGGTCCATCATGAAGATCGCGTGGTCCTGGATTCCGTCGAGGAGCATCCGATAACTCTCCTCGCTTTCTCGGAGCGCGTCCCCCGCGAGCCGTCTGTCTTCCATCTGCGCCACGAGCTTTTTCCCCCCCCTTGCGAACCCTGATATCGCGAATCGCCGGCGTTACCGGGACGCCATCGGGGCTCTCCAGCGGTTCAGGCTGATCTCGACCGAGCCGGGCGAAAGCCTCCCAATCTGCTCGGAACAGTGTGGCGCCTTGTTGGCCGCGTCAGCGGCCGCGGCGAGCGTCTGTCCCACCCGGCTCTCTGTCTTCACCAAGGTCCCATCGGCCCTTTTCAGCAGGTTCTTGAGCCTTTTTGGGGCTTCCCGACGGAGATCGCCCACACGAGAGGCGGTCCTACTTCTCGCGCGCTTTGGTCCCAGCCAACCACTCGCCCATGATCTCCACCCGGGCCGGCGCATCCAACTTGGAGAATTGCGCCAAGGCCCAGTCCGCGGCAGCCAGGCGTCCCGAACCGGCAGCCAGGGCCGCGTAGGAGGCGCCAGACATGGCCCTCGGGCGCCGAGGCAGCAGCCAGCCGTTTCTGCGCATCGACGGCTGCGCAAAAGGGCACCCGCAAGATCCAGGGCGCGTAGGTCGAAGTGATCTCCGCGTCGTTGCCGTCGATTCGGAAGTCCAGAGCCGCGTTTGACTCCGCAAATTTGAAGCGTTCCTCAGCGTCGGCGCGACCAGTAGCCGGGCCGTCGTTTCTGGTGGGCCACCGCCATGATGACGATTTCGCGGGCGTCGAAGCGGTAGTGAATGGTGAAAGGGAAAGACCATGAGTGAATCTTGCGGCGGTTGCTGTTGCGGACACAAGACCCTACAATATTCTGGAGCACAGTTGCGCTGTCGGTCAGCAGGGCAAGGGCTACTTTCTTGAAGAGCTGCAAGTCGCGCAGAGATTCTGCCGTCATCAGTGTGAAAGCCGGCCTCTTCTTCTCAAGAAACAGGAGACTTCGACATGACCTCCATCCCTGAGCGTTCGATGCCTGTCGCCGTAATGGCCGGTCTTTCGCTGGCCCTGGCGCTCGGCTCATGTTCTGGAAGCGGCACTTCCGGGACTGGGCACGCCAGCGACGGCAGCGCTGAAGGCGGCGCAGGGGATGGCGGTGCCACGAGTGCTGGGGGCACGGTTGCGACCGGTGGCAATCCGGCGGCCGGGACCACAGCAGGGACCGTGCCGGCGGGAGGGAGCGTACAGCCTTCTGGCGGCTCGACCAGCGCGGGCGGCACGAGCGCAGCAGGCGGCGGTGCGACGACCGGCGGCTCCCTGAGGACCGGCGGATCGAGCGCACCGGGCGGGACCACGGCTCCGGGAGGAACCCTGGCAACAGGCGGCAGCACGGGCACTGGGGGAAGGAGAGGCGGCGCCACTGGCGGAATGCGGGGCGGGACCACGGCCATCGGTGGAACCACGGGCGGCGCCACCGGCGGAAACGCCACAACCGGTGGTGCGAGTACCACGGGTGGCACCACCAGCGTCGGGGGAACGGCCGTCGGAGGCGCCTCGGGTGGTGGACAAGACGGCGGCGCTGGCACGGGCGGCAAGTCCACGGGCACGCCGGCGGGCTGGCTCTACACCAGCGGCAGCAAGATCTACGTTTCCACCGCGAGCGGCGCGGGCACACCCTGGATGGGTCGCGGGGTCAACATCGATGACATCTACCTGTGCGGCTACAACTATACGCTGTGGATGACGTCACCTGACCAGACAGTCGAAACCATGGTGTCTGGCTTGATCAGCGGCTGGAAACCCAATTTCGTGCGCATTTCCCTGTCCATGGACAGCTTCCCGACCGAGTCCAGCTGGCTGGGCAGCACGTCGTACAAGACGCAGATGACAAGCGTGATCAACGCCATCGGCGCCCACCCCAACGTCTACGTCCTGGTCACCTTGCGCAGTGATGGGTCGATGATCGGGCAGGACACGGCCGACGGAGATCCCGAGGCGACCGGCATTCCTTCGGACAGCACCACGACCCCGAGTGCGACCTCGTACCCCACCGGCACCGACGCCGCCTACATTGCATTGGTGGACAGCTTTGCGAATTCCAGCTTCGTGTTGTTCGGGCTGACCAATGAGCCGGGGGGCAACAAGCAATCTAACGCCACCATCACGGCGGCCATGCGCCACGCGGTCTGGGTTATCCGGACCGAGGAAGATCGTCTCGGCGTGCCCCATCACATCGTGTCGGTGCAAGGTAACAGCTGGACCAGCGACATCAGCTTCTACGCGGCCAGCCCCGCGCCCATCACCTATGACAACGTGGTCTACGAAGTTCACGGGTATCCGCCCACCACGAATTCGTACACCTACGCCAGCATTCCGGTGATCATCGGCGAATACGGCAGTCTCAGCAACAGCACCAGCTTCTACGCCGACGTCGAGACCAAGCAGATCCCCAATCTCGCCTGGGACTTCGACCCCTATAGCGATTGCGCGCCCGATCTGCTGGACGTGAACCAGAGCGCGACCAACCTCACGCCCTCGGCCTGGGGGACGACAGTGCAGGGTTATCTCTCAGCGTTCGGCCGATGATCCGGACGTCGGCGCCGTGTATGACGACGACGATGACGTGCAGGAGTCTGTCGAGGTCGGGGCCGATGGTAAGGTCAAGCGCCGCCGCCGCCGCCGCCGCTTACGGCTTCCGGTCTGGTACCGGAGTGCGCTGGCCCGCAAGATGTCACGGCTGGCGCTCATACCTTTGGTCAGTTTGCTGATTGTTGCGGCCGTTGCGGGCGTCTTCT
>Ga0224520_1000386_pt1 | contig 13342 bp, 11 predicted proteins | sample CFST25metaG_2_FD_180684 | JGI IMG/M metagenome (GOLD analysis project Ga0224520, IMG submission 180684) | Peat soil microbial communities from Stordalen Mire, Sweden - C.F.S.T-25 | ecosystem: Environmental > Terrestrial > Soil > Wetlands > Peat | place: Sweden: Norrbotten County, Stordalen Mire... | reverse complement strand
TGTCTTAACCCCCCAAATAGCTGGACATAATTTGATAAATAAATTAGGTCTGATTAAATTTGGGAACTATGACAAGAACAAGACGAAATTTTACACCTGAAGAACGATTATCGATCATTCAGGAAGGAGAACGTGAAGGGCATTCCATTACGTTACGAAAGTATCAAATTGCACCATCGCTATATGCCAGGTGGAAACACAAATATCTTAATGAAGGCATTTATGGATTGAAGGATAAACATAAAAGGGTTGATCCTGTGCTTCGGGAGTTGGAACTGGAGAATGAACGGCTAAAAAGGATAATTGCTAAACAAGCTCTGGAGATCGAAGTAAAATCTGAGCTTTTAAAAAAAACTCCTATCGGATCGAAGACAAGATGAGTGTTATCACACAATATCATGGCAGTAGGACAATGAAAGAGCTTGCTAAATGGGTTAACTTCCCCCGGAGCAGCTATTACTATAAACCAAGTAATAATCGTAAGGGAATACCCCCAAGTACAACCACCACAAAGAGCGATGGCACAGAAGTCAGCAATAATGAAGTTGTTGATGAGATCAAGAAAATAGTGAGCGGAGAATTTGTATGCTATGGTTATCAGAATGTAACATCGGAACTTAAGGATAAGAATTTTATCATAAATCACAAAAAGGTGTATCGGCTCATGGATGAAAATCAGTTGTTACTTGGGAAAGTGATAAAGACTCATGGGAAGAGAGAATTTGTCCAGTTTCGCAAAATAACAGCCACCCGTCCAATGGAGTATTTATGCTGGGATATTAAATACATTTGGGTAAGGCGGGAGCGTAAAAATTATTATCTGCTTTCAATAATGGATATTTATACCCGTCGGATCATTGACTGGATCTTCCAGAGTAGTATAAGAAAAATAGATTTGATAAAAATGATTAGTCGTATCGATCTTACTCATGGTCTCAAGGGAGTTACCGTACGTAATGATAATGGTTCACAGTTTATTGCAAATAAAGTAAGGCATTATCTCCGTTATCTTGAGGCAAACCAGGAGTTCACCCACATCGCAACTCCGGAGGAAAACTCGTACATTGAAGCTTTCCACAGTATACTTGAAAGAGAGGTCATTAAACGCTTTGATTTTGAGAGCTATTATGAAGCCAAACTGACATTAAAAGCTTATATGGACCATTATAACAATAAGAGGAAACACGGCAGCCTGAAAAGAAGAACTCCAATGCAAAAGTGGAATGAATATTACACATCATTATCATCCGATATGCATCTGACAGCGCAAGTATCAGAGGAATTGTCAAGAGTGTCGGCTTGTGCGGACACTGGGCTTGCTCTTGACAAATCCGGAGATACGGCTAACTTTGCTAATCGGTTGATGAATGAAAATAACGAAAACATTAAACAAGAAGTACTAAAATCTTTTAATTAATTTGTCCAACTTATAGGGGGTTAAGACAAAACCCTGGTGTCCTGACCACAATTAGCCGGATAGATTAGATATTATATACCTGGCTAATCAACCAGTATTTGACTCCGGCTATTGGTTTTCAATTCTATTCCAAGGCAGTGAATAACAAATGCAGGTCTTATATCTATGTACAAATTTGACAATCAGAAACGGTTTTGGTTTAGTCTGTTGTGATTTTAATTGTTCTTTTCAAAGAAAAACTGGTCCCATCCCAGATTATTGCCTCCCTGGTAACCTTTTGCACTGACCTTATAAGTCAGTCCAGCAGGATTCAATTCAATCAGTATTGTAATATCAGCCGGCGCCACTTGTTTGTCCCTCATAATTAGATGTAGATCATCATTACCTGTTATTCCCTTGCTTTTAAGAGTGGAAGCAACTATGGCGTTGGCCATGGATGAGCTTATGGATATAAAATTGTCACGGCTGATCATGTTGGATGGAGCATTTGAAGTTACTTTGACTTCCAATAAATTGGCTTCAAAAGTGACAATGAATCCGTATTCCTCGAGAGTAAATTTACCATTTTCAATCTTAACGATATCCTTCAATAATTTCGTTTTCAATTCTGCCTGTCCAAAAGATTTTACTGATAAGAGAAGTATAATGCACATCGGAAGAATCAAACGGTTTAAAACTAGATTTTTCATTTGATTTGACATTAGTTTATTATTATAGAATGTTCCTTAATCAAAAGTAATGAATAATAAATGAAGCGCAAAAGCCTGGCTAATAGTCCACATTCAGTCGGGCAGATTATTGTTAACATTCATTAATAAAGAACAAATATTTACCCTGGGGTTTGGGTGGTCAATTTATTCCGGCCAATTAATAGACAAAGTCCTCTCCGGTTTCTGCTTTAGTCATACCATCTTCTTCTTGTTGAGTAACTACCACCACCACCGCCAAGAAGAAGAACAACACCTAAAATAAATCCCAACCAATATAACGAACCTGTATTATGTTCAGCATACAGTCCAATTTTCGCTCCCAACAATTTTGCAATCAATACAAAAGGGGAAATGAACCCATGAACAATACCATATAGGAAACCATATGCCTCATTGGTCATGCCAAGAGGAGCACATGATGTAACAAAAAACAGAACCAGTAATAATAATAATCCAATAAATATTCTATTTGTTTTCATCTAAATTGATTTTAAAATGTTTTTACTCGTTAAGTGATATAAACTTGAAGTATATGAAAAATGTTAAAATATTCATGTTAGGAGTTTTATCAAAATTATGATGGATAACCTAAAAAAAAGATCCCGGGATATTACAAAAAGGGGAAATTATTAAAGTTTATTATCTATTAATTGATTATAAAGATGAGCATCTTTATACTGAAAAGTGTTACAAAACTTTAGAAATAGATTACATATTTCACACCTCTCCCGAAACAATATGTTGAACCTGTAAATCAATTACATAGAGCACATTAGATAACTCTTTCTTATTCAGAGTCATTTATGTTGAGTCTTGTCTTTATCCATTATGGTTTGGACTGATTTGTTTAAAGAAAGAGAACTAAAAAGATGGATCAAAAAAGAATGGTCTTAAGTACCAGTAACTATTACATAATGTGAAATCCGTCCATCTTTGACCACTTCTTAGTATGGTCAGATTTCACCGAACATACAATACCAAACAACAATTACAAACTCCGCCTTATCATGGTCAATATATTCTGGTCAGCAATGGTCAGGGGCACTGGCTTTTCCACTAAAGAAGATTATATTTTGAAATTTCTAATGCTTTTAATTGTACCAAAAGGCGTATCTAAAAGCGATGTTTCAAGAGTATATTTCCCTTTTTTCAGATCTGTATCAATACTAAAAGATAGTTTATCCTGACTATAAGCAGCAATAGTTATTTCTTTTGTTTTTTCCTGAACAACTGTTTCGTTAATTAATATCCTTAACCTGATTTTTCCTTTCCAGTCTTTATCAAGGTCATTTACAGCAATAATTGGAATGTTCATAGGAGTGCCTTTTTTTATTGTATCGTCCCAGAAATCAATCATTAATCCAATAGGAGAGAATGCATCACGTACATAATTATAAAATTCCGGTTCCCATTTCAGGTTCTTCAGATCAATCCAGTTGTCGCATGTCTGACCATCGGGCCTGTCATAACCAAGTCCTGTAAAATACATTACACCTGCAGCTTTTCTGTGGCAACGCCAGAATTCAGTTTCTGCAGCAATATATTGTGCGCATAATTCCCTACGATTTTGTGCAGTTGTGTTTTTACCCAAAATATTTTCAAAAAGTTGCCTGGTAAGTGTGGTAGGACGGCCGTCGCGATTTAACCAGAGCCATCCATATTCATTTATAATTACGGGAAATGTACCAGGATTTTTAATTGCATTGCCTTCGGGAATTATACTTGATTTGGCAATATCTTTTAATTTAAAATTGGCATCATAAAAATGATAGGGATGCGACTCAAAGATATCGCTCACGGAACGAAATGTACTGTAGCTGTTATCCCAGCTTCTGTCTGATAAGTCGAGCGTTCTGACTCTGGCAATTGCTGTATCTATATCGGGTTTAGACAATTGAGTTTCGTTGCTGGCGTCCCATATAACAACAGATGGATGGTTCCATCGCTCCTGCATCCATTCTTTGAACTCAATAGTCAACTCATCACTGTTTAAATTCTTTATCCAGGAGTTCCAGTTTGTACCTCCATACCAGATCGGAAATTCATCCTGGATCATAAATCCCTCTTCATCAGCAATATTATACCATTCTTCAGGCGGGAACCCTATACAATTCCGATAAGAATTCCAGTGCATATCCATTTTAAACTTCTGATGCATTTTGCGTACCCAGTCATAATCCCAGGGTAGATTTCCACACAAAGGATCTTCAAAAAAACGGTACATAGAAATGTTTGTACCTCTTAAAAAATATGATTTACCGTTAAGCACAGCACGATGAGTAACCGGATCAAAACGAAGTTCACGCATTCCAAAACGGGTATTGTAAGAATCACTGTTGGTATTTACTTCCAATGTATATAAAAAAGGTGTTTCGGGAGACCAGAATACACAATCCTTTATTGGTATATCAATGTTAATTATTTTTTCACTATTGGCCTTCAGTAATATTTTGTCAGTAGTGAATTCTCCGGCAACGATTCCGGATTTTAGCTCTTTGATAATAAAAGATATTTTGGAAGAGGCCGATTTGCTATTGTTATAAAGAATAGTCTGTACGCGGGCTGATTTTTTCTCAATGTCAGGCGCCACCTGAACATTCCGGATAAAAGGTGTTCCGCTTAAAATCAGATCAACATTATCGAAGATTCCGGATATGTAAAGTTTTTTTTCATAATCAAAACCATCCGGCATATTCTGGGGCAGAGAGTTCCTGCATGATCCCAGTGCAATAATTAATTCATTCTCCCCTTTATGAAGAGATTTTTTCAGGTCAAAATAGCCCGGCGTAAAACATGGTAAATGCTCCCCTATAAAAGTACCGTTCAGATATACTCTGGTGCCAAACATCGCTTTCCCAACTTTCAATAGAGCTATTTCAGGAATGTTTTGGGTTAGAGTGAAAGTGCGATGATACCAATAGGTTTCACGAAGACTATCCTGCTGATGATAAAATAAGTCAGGGTTTTTATCAATTGCTACTCTGTCAGCTACGGGTGGTGCTGCATTGATAAAAGCAGGTTGTGCCTGAGTGATCAGGCCCGGGACAGGAATTGCATGATCAAATTTTATTGGTATTACATCTTTTTTGCCATCGGTTATCTGCCATATTCCGTTGAGGGAAATTGTGTTTCTTTTATCAGCACTTTGTTTACATTCTACAAACACAATTGTGCTAAGTAACAAAATAAGGAAGAGAATACTTTTTTTCATAATTAATGGCTTATTTGAATACTTTACTAACCATGTTTAAAGATACATTATCATTAATGTCCGATGTATCAATATACGGATAATTGACTATTCTTAAACAATTATATAAGAATGGCGACAATTACCACCGAACTATTTTTAAATTTAAACAGATTATCATACAATCGATCAAGATCCTGACAATAAACAAAAGCAATGTTAATAAAAATTCATTGGGAGTAATAATTCAGAGTATCAGATCAAAAAGAGCTGAGCACAATTTTATTTTTGTCTAAAAATTAACCTTTAGCAACCGTTTCTTAGGTGAAGGTATTTATAATTAATAATTTTACTAGTCAGATACGGTTTACAAATCCGGCATTTGCAGTATATCACTAAACTACTGAAAATGGAACAAATTAAACTTTGGAAAATTGAGTCGGATGATGTAATAAAAATAAGTAAAGAATATCTTGATTATGAACATCGACTTGAAAAATGGCTAATCGAAGATATTTCAATACTATCTGAGAACTTAGCTGTACTTGGATGTCAGATAGTTTCGCCCTACGGTAAAAAGATAGATATTTTGGCTATCAATTCAAACGGTGAATTAGTTATCATTGAATTTAAACATAATAAACCTAATAGTGAAGTTATCACCCAATTACTTGATTCGGCTACCTGGATAAAAGAATTGTGCTATGATGAATTGACCAATATTTTAAATACATATGGGAAATCAAAGTACACAGATATTAAAGAATTTTTTGTTGCAACTTTTAATAATAATGCAGAAGAGATAGAATTAAATTCTGACCACCAGATGATTATTGTTGGCTCAGAAATAGATGAATCGACTGTCAGGATAATTAATTATTTAGCAAAAGAACCATTTTATCTAAGGATTAATGCTGTAAATTTCAATTATTATAGGGATTCTGATGGGCATGAGTTTTTAGCACAATCATTTGTTCTGCCTGATAATAACATATTAGGTGGAGGTGCAAGTAAGAGGAAGCGTGCAAAATCTGTAATAGATACTTTATTCGAATTAGGTAAACTTAAAGTTGGTCAAAAAGTATACTTAAAACCAGCGATAGATAAGGGATACTCAAAAGATAAGGTCAGTGCAACAATAGTAAATACAGACCAAAAATGTCTTCAAAGAGGGAGTGATGATAATTTATACACATTCAATGGACTTAGATTTATTATTACTGAAGAATTAGGATTAAAAAATGTACAAAAGTATTGGGAATTTGGAATCAGATATGATTGGGTGGTTGAAAATATGAAAAATCTGTCAGAATTACTTGATGAATAAAGTATAGACTTTGAAAAATCCTGTCAGAACACTTTATACTGGAGAACAACTGGCATGTATTTCCGGTTACAATTGAACATTTGAATTCCTACGAGCGCAATGGCTTCGCCGAGCTCTCCGCCAAGTGGCGGATCGTTTCTCCGTTGCTTGCTGCGAAGAGCTTCAATATTATTGCATTAAATCAATCGATACTTGTGTTTAAAAAAAACAAATTCGTTCGAGATAGAAATCCTTTGCATTTGTATTGTTTGATATCTTTACTTTAAAATATAGTAATTGTATTCAGGCATGAAAACAGCAATTGTTACTGGAGGCACAAGGGGCATTGGTGCTGGACTTGTAAGGGATTTTTTTCGATGTGGCTGGGATGTCGCATACTCAGGAACAACCGAGAAATCAACAGAAAAATCATTATTATCGCTTTCAGAACAATTTGATAAAGGAAACTATATCGCATTGAAATGTGATGTAACAAATGAGAAGGACCTGATTAATCTATGGGAAAATACCTTGAAAAGCTTTGGAAGGGTCGACATTTGGGTAAATAATGCAGGAACTACTAATGAACAGGCTCTATTTTATCAGATTTCGCCTGATGAATTCATGAAAATAATTGATATAAATATTAAGGGATTAATGCTCTCAGCATATGTTTCTTATAACAGGATGTTACTTCAGGGTTTTGGTGGTCAATTTGTTCCGGTCAAAAGAGGTCAAGGGCTCTGGTTTTTACAATAAATGGAATCCTGATCTTCCAGAATGGGATTGTTGCTCAAACGAAAAAAAGCCAAAACCACTCCAATTGTAATGAAATCTTCCAATTTTGGATGGTAAAGAATTATTTAAGAAAGGATACTCTGGCTCTTATAAAAGTTAGGGATGTTCTACTTCATCCATATGAGGACGACTTATTCCTTATTATGCTTACCTAAATAAAGAAAAAGAAGTGAAACAATTGTCAGAAGGAAGAAACTGTTAGCAACATAAAAATATTTTATTATCTCTGTATTGTGAACCAATCTCCCAAAAAACCCTTGAATTATTCCTATAATAACAAATGCGACTGCAATCGCTGAGGAAATCCATGCAATCCAGATTAATACTTTTATTAATGCTTTCATAAGTTTAAAATTTAAAATAAATACTTCTAAATAACCTATATCAAATATCAACAATAAATTCACACGAATCAATAAATCATTTTGAAATTATGAGAGTAAGTAATAATGGAGAGTGGAACTTGGATTCTCGTGAATAGGGGCTTCAAAATGATGAACAATTAACTGACCTTCTCCCAAGAATCCGGACTACTAGGACCAAGGGTATTGCCTTGTGATCTTATTGCTGTTCTGAGATGGTTCACCTCGACTTTAAGTAATCAAGAACCACTGAAAATCAACAGTGCTAGGTTCACTTACCCGGTTCCTCACAAGAGGGATTGGGGAAAGTGATTCATGTGAATGATTAAAACTGTAAATCGTTAAATATCAGTATAGATAATTATTGTAGCATTTTGAATCAATGAAGTGTAGTACAACGCTACAATAATACTTCAACTTCAATCTCAAATCTATTATAAATAGCACATTATATTATAGTTATGCAAATTGGCCTGATTCTTGAATATCTTCTTTGGTTATGAGATTAACTTGATCTGATCTCTAATAACTGAACTAAAGATAAATAAAATTGAATTTAGCTGTAATAAGATCTAACTTTTATATTATAAGGAATTTAAAAAATAAAAAATGAAACCCTCAGCCTTAAATTTTTTAAAAATAATCCTTTTAGCAGGGTTAATTCTCATTGATAATCCGATATCTTCTCAAAGCAAATTTGAAATATCCGGTGGATTTGGTTTTCCAGAATTTGCAGCATTAAAAGTGAAATATGGGAAAAATATTCAAATAGCTTTAAGCCAGTCATTTTGGCACGGGTACAAAGGTGCAATGATTATGGGGCCAACCGCAGCCGAAATTTATTACCATTTTTCAGGTAAATCCAGATTCATTGAACAACCAACATGGTATCTGCTTGGTGGTTTAGGTTTTTTTGGGGGAGGTGATGAAAAGGACGTTTATTTTTATCCGAGACTTGGCAAGACTTTTAACTTTTCAAAGAAAATAGGAATTAACCTTGATGCAGGAGCTTTTGTACCATTAAGTAAAGGCCTGAGAGATTTCTTTGATTCTTCTGTTTATCCATCAGGAAGTATTTGTTTTTTCATCAGACTATAATTGAAAATCACTCAAAAATGCAGACAATTATAGTTTTTTAAACAAGACTTTATGGTGTGTAATAACTCCCTAATTGGTCAAATGTATTTACCTTTATTAGATATGTTGAAAAATAGTTACTCAAAAAATTTAAAAAGAGGGCGACACTTGATGTGAAAGTCATAGTTTCCTTACGATTAGGGACTTTATTAATTCAATAAAGTCTTTTGTATAGTAATTAACCAACTTGATAAATGAAACTTGATTTTGATATTAAGATAGACTAACTTTACTTAAAATAAGTAAAAATGGAGCTTGACAAATGTTAACCAATAAGCACTTTCAGCAATGAAATCGTTTAGAATTTTAGCTATCCTGTACCTTATATCCGGTTTTTGTTTAGAGAGTACAAATGCACAGATACCTCATAAAATGAGTTATAATCTATTAAGCGAAAGTACGACTAAATCTCTTGGTAACTGGGACACTTCTTTTGGCCAGAAAAATGGCATATATTTATTCAGGATGACACGCTTGACATCACCCTGGGAAAATATAACAGAAATACCAAATTCTATTTTCCTTTCCACAAACAGAAATTACAATGATTTAATATATATACCAATTTTATTTATTGATAAGGGTGTCAGATTAACTGGTAAGTCTACATCCATGGCAGGTTCTGGGAATAGTATTACTTTCAATGGCAAATGGGAAAGCTTAACCGGGAAACCGATTATTGACACATCAAGGGTATATTATTCCCCTTTAAAAAGAACAAATAATCCCACTTTTTCTGATAATCACTTTTATCGTGCGACTGCAAACATCTTCAACTTTGTCATGAATACAAAGTACCCTTCCCTTAATGCGCCTAAATAAGTCAATAAAATGCTTTTTGTGACTATCCCGATAAAATGACCTGGAATCGATCAGAATCACCCAGAATCAAACTGGTTACATTTGGTGGTAATATAACAGGATCCATCTATTCTGAAAAAATAATAAAACCTCCTGCAGCCTAAAACTAAATGTAAAATCCTCCTTATCTGACCACTTCAAAATCCAACCTCCTTTGACGACCTCAAAAATCGATCTGAGTTCACCGAACATACAAAACAAGACAACAAATATTTAACTCTGGTTTAGAGTGGTCAGTTTGTTACGTACAGCTATTGTCCTGTTTTACGCAATTTTTAAATATAGGTTCTGAAACCCGCAATTAATGGGGGTTGATTTTTAAATTTGGGTGTTGCATGCTATATTTATGGCATGTTTTTGCGAAAATTAAAGAATCGATCTGGGAGTGTGTCAGTTCAAATTATATCCAAGAGTACTGGAAAGTATAAAGTTTTAAAGACAATCGGTAGCTCATCGGATGAGCAAGAAGTTCAAAAACTTGTTTATTTAGCCAATCAAGAAATAGAAAGAATTTCGCAACAATCCGGACTATTCATTTCAGAAAGTGATACAATTGTTGAGCAAGTTTTTTCCTCATTAAACAATGCGAGCATCAGAACGGTCGGACCAGAGATTATCTTCGGCAAAATTTGTGATAAGATTGGTTTTGGAGCGATACAAGAGGAACTTTTTCGACATTTGGTTTTGGCACGACTAGCGTTTCCTTTGAGCAAGTTAAAAACCATTGATTATTTGTATCGTTTTCAAGGTGTAATCCTTGATATCGACGGTGTCTACCGCTTTTTGGACAAGCTCAATAACCAACTTAAAAATCAAGTAGAACAAATAGCTTTTACACACACATTAAATATTTTGCAAGGGAATATCAGTATTGTATTTTATGATATGACAACGCTTTACTTTGAAGCAAGCGATGAGGATGATTTACGAAAAACAGGATTTAGTAAAGACGGCAAACATCAAAATCCACAAATATTTTTAGGGCTGCTTGTTGGTTTAGGTGGGTATGCTATTGGTTATGATGTTTTTGAAGGAAACATTTATGAAGGTCATACCCTGATTCCATTTATAGAAAAAATCAGTAAAAAATTTAATCTGGATAAACCGGTTATTGTAGCCGATACCGGACTATTATCAAACGAAACATTAAGGCCCTTAGAGAAATGGATTATCAATACATCATCGGGGCAAGGTTGAAAAATGAATCCGAAAAGATAAAGAAACAAATCCTGGAAAAGCAGCTCGGTGATGGACAAATCCTTTGTATAAAAACCCAAGCCAAAACGAGACTTATCGTAGCTTATGCCACAAATAGATCTATCAAAGATGAACACAACAGAAAAAGAGGCTTACAACGATTAGAAAAGCAGATCAAAGCCGGTAAACTGACCAAATCAAATATCAACAACAAAGGATACAATAAATACTTAAAATTAGTAGGCGATGTATCGGTTGAAATTAACTATGAGAAATTCAACAACGATAAATCATGGGATGGACTCAAGGGTTACAGAACAAACACGCAGCTCAGTGATAAACAAGTAATAGAAAACTACAAAAACCTATGGTACATCGAAAAAGCGTTTAGAATGTCAAAAACAGATCTACGAATACGTCCCATTTATCACAGACTCAGACACCGAATCGAAGCTCATATCTGCATATCCTTCACAGCTTATTGCATTTACAAAGAGTTAGAAAGAGTGCTTTACCAGGAGAAATCAAACCTATCCTTAAAAAAATCAGCAGATCTAACCCATAATATGTATCAGATAACCTATACATTACCTGAATCAAAACACACAAAATCTCAACTTCTCAGAATGGATGATGATCAAGCAGAACTATACCATATTATCAACAAAAACTTTTAGGGTGTTGCAACACTGAAAACAGGAGAGAGCAACCCGAGCACCTATTGCCTGGTTATATCAAAACTACAACATACCATTTTCTTCAAGCCATTTCCTCACTCTTGTAAATCGTCAGCCAAAACTTTACTGGTAAACTTTTGGCTGACGATTTACAAATCAGGTACATTGATTGTATAAAGTTATTGGATCATTTGGTTGTTGCCCAAGAAGGTAATTACTATAGTATGGGAGATGAAGGGATTGTATAGATCAATTCAAATAATATGTTTAACTTTAATATGAAGACGGACCGTTTAAAGTCAGACATAAGTATCGTAATAAATTGTATTCCAGAATGTTGTCAATACGGTACTATTCTGATTGACGGAACAGGGCATTAAATAGTGGTTGTGGGTTTAATTAAAAGAGCTATTAGGTGCTGGATTAATAAAATGACAACAGGATAGGATAACTCATTATTTGGCCAATCAGGATTATTTTTAGAACATATATAACAGTCAGGTGGTAATTAAATAATTACGTTACAAAAAGGATTAATAGCATAACATAAATATTTGTAAAAATTGATTACAATGAAAACACTTCTACAATTGATTTTATTATTGGTTTTGATATCTCCTATTACAGTAATATCTCAGCAGATATCTCAACCAGATTCATTACTTAATAAACTGAACGGTAAATGGGTGCTTAATGGTACAATTGCCGGACAAGAGACTATACATGAGATTGATGCAAAAAGAGTGCTTAATGGACAATATGTTCAATTAAAAGAAGTCTCAAGAGAAAAAGATGAAAAAGGAAACCCACTTTACGAAGCAGTTATATATATTTGTTGGCAGGAGGCAAAAAAACAATATTTCTGCCTTTGGTTAGATAATACAAGCAATGAAGGAATTTCTAACCAAGTAATAGGGTGTGCAAAGCAAAATGGAGATAAAATAGAGATGGTATTTAAATTTAGTGATGCAAATCAATTTCACACTACATTTTTATATGACAGAGAAACGAACACATGGCAATGGCTTATGGATGGGGAGGAAAACGGGAAATTACAACCTTTTGCAAGAGTGAAACTGACAAAGAACTAAGTAAGCATTCAAAGAATTTACAGACAAATATATTGAAAGATAATAAAAACATGGCCTAACAACAGCTCATACACCATGTGGGTTTCATCTTTATGTAAGTAATATCACTCGCCTGTAAGTATTGTGCTGGTGGACAGGTTTCAGGCACGCACTCACACACAGGCTTATAGCGGCGAACGTTCGGTTTCATAGCATCAAGTCACCGGACTTATTACTTTTAAGCTAACCTACCCTGACTCGTAAATTTCATCAACTTAGCGGGACTTGGTACCGTTAAGACTATTTCATCTTGACCCAATTCTTATCGTCTACCAACCGGGACTGGCAAAAACATGGCACCTCGACACAATAGGCAACTCACTATTCCGCCGAGCCATAACCCGCAAACAAAAAAGTTCTTAAGCCAATTCCAAAATTGATTTAAATACAGAAGTTGGGCGCGTTTGAAACACGCCCTAACAGATATATTATTTCATTAGTGTCCACTAAAAATTAAAGCATAATTGAGCCATATCATAATCAGAGATATCATCCATCGCATCAGCTCTTTGAAAGAGTTCACTAATTGGCGTCTTGTCGAAAAGCGACATGCTAAG
>Ga0224520_1000381_pt1 | contig 13405 bp, 12 predicted proteins | sample CFST25metaG_2_FD_180684 | JGI IMG/M metagenome (GOLD analysis project Ga0224520, IMG submission 180684) | Peat soil microbial communities from Stordalen Mire, Sweden - C.F.S.T-25 | ecosystem: Environmental > Terrestrial > Soil > Wetlands > Peat | place: Sweden: Norrbotten County, Stordalen Mire... | reverse complement strand
ACATTGCCAATTCGCTGATGAAGGTTCATCCCTGCTCCCGCGCCACCGCCCTCCAAGTGGTGGATCTGCTCACGGAGCGCCTGAAGGACGCCCTTCTCAACGGGCACCGCATCGAGATCCGCGGCTTCGGCGTCTTCGAACCACGCCCCCGCAAGCGCGGCATGGGCCGGAACATCAAGACCGGCGCCAGCGTCCAGATCCCCAAGGGCAAGAGCATCCGCTTCAAGCCGGGAAAGGATCTGCGGGAGATCGAGGTCGCATAGCCGCTCAATGCTGCGCATTGAGCGTAGGTAAACAAACTGGGAGGATGAGGGATGGAAGAAGTTCCCCGTCGTCCCGAGATCACCTATCCTGCCCGGGTGCCCATGAAGATCATCGGGCGCCTGGAGGAGCTGCGCCCTGACATGGTGATGGAATTGATCCTCGCCCACCTCGGGCCCCAGGCTGAGGGTGACGAGCGGCACCAGTCCAACTGCAAGGGAGCCTTCATCAGCTACACCTTCTGGATCACGTTGCCGGATGACAAAGTGGAGACGCCCCTGAGGGAGGCGATTCAGAAGCTGCCAGGGGTGGTCATGCAGCTGTGAGGGCGAAAATCGCTGCGCGATTTTCGTTAGTGCGCTGGTGCAGCCCACGCGCTGGAACCCCGGCTGGTTAAGGCCTCAATGTCCCCTTCACGCGGCCCTTCCTAGGCCGCGCCCTGCGGACCATGCCTTCGGCACAGTGGGCCTCCGCTTCCTGCTTCGGCCTCATGCGGGGCTAAGGACGGAGGGTGCCCATCATCCTGGGGTAAGGAATCGTTTCGCGGACATGGGGTAGCTTGCAGATCCACGCCACGGCTCGCTCGAGCCCCATGCCGAAGCCGGCGTGGGGGACGCTGCCGTACTTGCGGACATCCAGGTACCACTCATAGTCGGCGCGGTTGAGCTCGTGGTGCTTGATCTGGTCCAGGAGGAACTGCAGGTCGCTGGCCCGCTCGCCGCCGCCGATGACCTCGCCATAGCCCTCGGGGGCCAACAGGTCCGCGCCCAGCGCCAGGCGGGAATCCAGGGGATCCGGCTCCATGTAGAAGGCCTTGAACACCTTGGGGAAGCGGTGCACCCACAGGGGCCGGTCCGTGGCATTCATGAGAATGGTCTCGTCGTCGTTGCCGAAGTCCTCGCCCCATTGGATGTCGCTGCCGAGGGTCTTCAGCTTCTCCACGGCGTCGGTGTAGGTCATGCGGTCGAAGGTGTTGTTCAGGGCGGTTTCCAGGGGCGCGAGGTCGCGTTCCAGGATCTTCAGCTCCTCCTGGCGGCTTTCCAGCACGCGCTGGATGAGGAACTTGGTCATGCGCTCGCCCAGCACCATGACATCGTCCAGGTGGGCGAAGGCCACTTCCGGCTCCACCATCCAGAACTCCGTGAGGTGGCGGCGGGTCTTGCTCTTTTCGGCGCGGAAGGTGGGCCCGAAGCAGTAGGTCTTGCCGAAGGCGGCGATGCCCGGCTCCTGGTAGAGCTGGCCTGACTGGCTGAGGAAGGCCATGCCCTCGTGGAAGTACTCGGTGCCGAACAGCGTGCTGGTCCCTTCGCAGGCGCTGGGCGTGAGGATGGGTGCGTCGAGCAGGGTGAAGCCGTCCTCGTCGAAGAAATCGCGGATGCCCTTCACCAGGGTGTGGCGGATGCGGAGGATGGCCCACTGGCGCTTGCTGCGCAGCCAGAGGTGGCGGTTCTCCATGAGGAATTCGGTGCCGTGCTCCTTGGGTGTGATGGGGAAGTCCGTGCTGCCGCCGATGAGTTCCAGGGACTTCACCAGCAGCTCCGGCTGGCCCGTCTTCGGGTGCAGCTGGACGACACCCGTCACGGAAATAGCGGCCTCCTGGGTGAGCTTCCCCGCCAGTTCGTAGCTCGCCGGATCGGCCTCGGTGGCACCCACCACGCACTGCACGAAACCGGACCCGTCCCGCAGCTCGATGAAGCGGGTCTTGCTGGTGCGGGCATTGCGGACCCAGCCCCGTAGCCGGACGGTCTCACCGACTTGGCCGGCGAGGAATCGGACTTCGGTGAAGGGCTGGCTGCTCACGAGGACTCCAGAACCAAACCCCTATTGTGCCCGGGGAACCTCGCTGGCTCCAGAGGCAGCTCTTGTCAGCCTACTTGGCCTCGCGGAACTTCCCGGAAATCGCTCCCTGCATGCCCCTGAGATGGACCATGACCCGCTCGAGCTTCTGCCGGGCGATATCCTGGAACTGCATCTGCTGGATAAGGGCGAACACCGTGTTCTGCATCTCCTGATTCGTGCGTTCCAGTTCCGCGATGTCGCGTTCGTGGCCCTTCAACTTGCCAAGTCCCGCCTCCTGCTTCAGGTAGCCGAGGCCGCTGAAGGCCTTGTCGGTGCTGGACAACATGGCTTCCACCCGCTCCAGCACCTTGGACATCTCCTGCTCCGTGTAGGAGATGGAACTCTCGATCTGGGGCAGTACACGCTGCTCACCCTCACCTTTGGAGGGTGCCACCTCAATGAGTTGCTTGAGACTGTCATCAAGACGCTCCTCAAGGCTGAGGGTCGCCAGGACTTCCTTTCCCTGGGTGCGCCTGATACCACGGTTGGCGATGAGGGCGGCATCGAGGAGGGTGATCACGCGCTCGCCCTGAACGATGAACCCTTCTACCCAGGCGCCATCCAGTCCGGCAAGCAGCGGGCTCGCCGGGACAATGTCCTCCTCGGGGATGCTCACGACGGCATCGACGGCGTCCACCAGCAGGCCCGTGGCCGTCCCAGCCAGATCCAGGACCAGGATGGTGCCGGTCTTCGAGGGGTCCAGCGGAGGCATGGACATTCGCACCCGCAGGTTCACCACGGGAATCACCCGGCCACGAAGGTCGAGGATGCCCTCCACGGACGGGGGCATGTGCGGCAGCTTGTTCAGACTCTGGAAGGGCGTGATCTCTGCCACATGCCGCAGCCGAAGCCCATAGGCCCGGTCGTTCAGGAAGAAGGTCATGAACCGGTGCTGGACCGACCCCTGGCCCTTGGCGCGGACCCGTGCCTCGAGTGAGGGCGAGGGTGCTGCGCCAAGGTTCACACGGCCTCCTGGACGGCGAGTTGCAGGAGTTCCGCGGGATCCAGGATCAGCACCACGCCCCCGTCACCCATGATGGACGCGCCGCTGATGCCAGGCAGGCTGGCGAGGTAGGGCGCCAGGGGCTTGATGACCACTTCCTGGCGGCGGATGAAGGCATCCACGATGATGCCCATGCGCCGGCCAGCGGCGGAGACCACCACCACGCAGAGACCATCGGCCTCGCTCGCGGTCTCGTCCGGGGACGCCGACTTCAGCAGGCGTTTGAGGCGGCAGACCCCCAGGACCTCGCCACGCAGGTTGATGGCCTGCCGGCTGGTGAGGTGGGAGATGTTCTCCGGCGGGATGATGAGGGTTTCCTCGACGGAGGTGCCGGGGAGCGCGAAGACCTGGTTGCCGCTCTTCACCAGCAGAGCGTCGATGATCGCCAGCGTCAGGGGCAGCTTGATGGTGAAGATGGAGCCCTTGCCCACGGTGGACCGGACTCCCACACGGCCATTGAGCTTGCGCACATTGGAGCGCACGACGTCCATGCCCACACCCCGGCCCGAAATGTCCGTCACCTTGGCGGCGGTGCTGAACCCGGGAGCGAAGATCAGCTCGATCACCTCATCGTCCGGCATGGCATCGACGCGCTCCGCGGAGAACATGCCCTTCTCCACGGCCTTGGCGCGGATGACGGCCGGATCGATGCCCTTGCCATCGTCCTCGATCTCCACCACGACGCTGTCACCTTCGTGGCGGGCCCGCAGGATCACGGTTCCCACCTCGGATTTGCCCGATTTGACCCGCTCTCCCGGCAGCTCAATGCCGTGGTCCGCGCTGTTGCGGATGAGGTGGATCATCGGGTCGCCCAGTTCCTCGATGATGCTCTTGTCGATCTCGGTGTCCTCCCCGACGAGCTGGAGGTCGATCTTCTTGCCGCTGGCCTTGGCCAAGTCACGGAGCATGCGCGGGAACTTGGAGAAGATGGTCTTCACGGGCACCATGCGGATGCCCAGCACCGAAGCCTGGATCTCCTTGCTCACGTGATCCAGATACACGGAGGCGTGGGTCAGCTCCTTGGCCACGCCCGCAGCGGGGTGGCCGTTGACTTGGGGCACGAGCCGCTCGACCAGGTGGCTGATCATGGTCTTGCTGATGATCAGTTCGGCCACGATGTTCATGAACTGCTCGAGCTTGGCCTGGCTCACCCGGATCGTGTCGGTGGCAGCCTTCTCGTCCGTGTTGCGCCGCCCGGTCTTGCGGCGGTCATCGGCGTCAGCCTTGGGCGCGGCCCCTAGGCTCAAGGGATGGCAGGTGAGAGTCACGTTCGAAAGCGCCCCGAAGACCTTGCGGATCTCTTCGATGGGCTCCGTGGCCTCGATGATCATCACCAGGTCCAGGTGGAAGGTCCGGGGATCGAAACTGTCCAGATCCACCAGGGGCTCCCGCGGAACCATCTGCCCGTATAGGAGGCGCCCCACCAGTTCGACCATCTGGAACATCGAGAAGGGATTGAACGCCGTCCCATAAATGGAGCCGGCCAGTTCGGCCTGGATCCCGACCACCGACTTCCCCTCGGACAGGGCGGCGGCGGCGGCCTTACGGCCCGCCTCGTCCAGGCCGGACAACGCGGCGGGAAGATGCAGATCGCCGCTGGAGGCCACAGCGGCCACGGCGGCCTGGACGGCCACCGGGACGGCGCCACCTTTCTTCAGCGTTTCGAGGTTGCGGATCAATTCGCTGGGATCCGGGTCCTCGGCCTCGCCCTGCTTCTTCACCTGGACGCGAACGTCCTCGACCAGGACTTTCAGCATGTCCACGGTCTCGAAGAGCAGTTCCATGACGCGGTCGCTGAGCTCCATGCGGGACTTGCGGAGGTCGTCCAGCACGTTCTCGCCCATATGGGAGAGAGCCTGGACCTTCTCGAGCCCGAGGAATCCGGCGGCACCCTTGATGGTATGGACACTCCGGAAGATGGCATTCAGCAGGTCCAGATCACCGGGCGACTCCTCGAGGGCCAGGAAGTTGGTCTCGATCTGCTCGAAATGTTCCTGCGCCTCGACGAGGAAGTCCTCGTAGAAGCTGGGATCGTCGAGGGCGAAATTGCTCATGGTTCACCCGTCCTGTTCGCCGCGCCGCGGCGCCCCTGGAGGCCCTGGAGCTGTTCGGTCTCCCCATCGGTCAGAAGCTGCTTGAGCTCGAGCAGAAAGATCATGCCATTGTCCAGGCGGGCCACCTTCTCGATGTACCGGTTGGCGCCCACGGCAGTGACGGCAGGCGGGGGGCCGAAGCGGTGCAGATCCACGGGTCGGACTTCATCCACCGCGTCCACCACGAGGCCCGTGAAGACACCGCCGATGCTGGTGATGAGGATCCTGGAGATGGTGGTCGCTTCAACCCGCTCCAGGCCGAACCGGGTGCGGAGATCCACCACCGGCATGACCTCGCCGCGCAGATTCAGCACGCCGTCCACAAAGTGGGGCGCCCTGGGCACGGGCGTGATCTGGCCCACCATGATGATCTCGCGGACTTCGTGCAGGCGGAGGCCGTAGCTCTCGGGGCCCAGGTGGAAGACCACCAGTTCGAGGCTGGGCACGGTCTCCTGGGCCCTGGTGTCGTTGAGGCCGAGTCCCTGGCCCATGGCGGCAATTTTCTCTTGATCGTCGCCCGTGATGATCTTCAGCACGTTGATGAGGCTCACCATGCGACCCGGAAGCAGGAGGATGCCCTCCAGGTGTTCCCTTTCCGCCTCTGACAAGGTCTGGGGCGGAGGCAGGACCTGGTCATCCTGCACTCGGAGGATTTCCTGGATCTCGTCCACCACCACGCCGATCTTGGCGCTTCCGAAGGAGAGGAGGACCACCATGTCCCGCTTGCGCTCGCTGTCGCCCTGCTGGATGGACATGATCTCGGAGAGGTCCACCAGCGGCATCACCTGGTCCCGCAGGCAGATGACGCCCAGTACGTAGTCCGGCGCGTCGGGCACCTTGGTCACGGAGGGAAGTTCGACAATCTCTTCGACTTCATGCAGCGAGATCCCGAAGGACTCGGAGCCCAGGCGGAACGTGACGAAGGGGCGGCCGTCCTCTTCGATTTCCTCATCCGCCTCATCCCCCGCGCCACCGAAGGTGCCCGTTATGCCGAGCTCCTCGAGTTCAGCGCGCCGGGTCAGTTCCGTGCTGTCCAGAAGCTTTTCAAGATGGATCAGGGTGATCAGCCGCGTGCCCACTGTGACCATACCCGCCAGGTACTCGGCGCGAATGCCCGCCACCAGGGGCGGTGTCTCACGAATGGTGTGGTCCTCCAGGCGCACCACTTCGGCGACTGAATCCACTTGAAGACCCGTGGGGCCACTGCCCAGTCTCATGACGATGATGCGAGTCTTCGTGGTGGTTTCCTGGGGCGCGAGGTGGAACCGGATGCGGCTGTCGATGACGGGGATGATGAGGCCGCGCAGATTGATGACACCGAGGATGAAGCTCGGGCTGCCCGGAACCGGCGTCACATCGGTGCGGTGAGTAATCTCCTGCACCCGGTCGATGTCCAGGCCGAACTCCACATTGTCCAGGGTAAAGGTCACCAACTGGCCCGAGGGCACCAGCTCCGTGGCGAGGAGGGCCTGGGTGGACTCGGCGGCCATGGCTTATTCCTTTTTCTGGGATTTGAAGGCCTCGATCACCGCGTCCGCGTGGGCTTTGTTCTCATCGGGCGTGGTACCCGTCTGGGCGATGGTATGGCTGATGGAAGGCCGTTCGGTGTCGCTCTTCAGGCCCGTGCCCAGCAGCTCCGCAATGTAGTCATGGATCTGCCGCAGGTGGTGGACGATGCGCTCGAGCTTCTGGCGCGTGATGTCCTGGAACTGCATGAGGTCCATCACTTCGAAGACCTTGTCCTGGATCTCCTTGCTGGCGGTCGCCACCTCTTGGATGGCACCCTGGACACCCAGGCTCTGGGCCCCTTCGTGGCGCATCATGTCGGTGATGAGCTGCTGCTGGCGGGACACCAGGCGGCTGATCTGATCCAGCTGGTCCATGACCTTGTTGGACTCACGTTCGGTCACGGAGGTGACGGTATCCAGTTCGGAGATCACGTGGCCACTGCCGTCCTTCTTGGGTTCGGCCTGGGTCGTGGGCTCCTTCTTGGAAGGCGCCGCCGGGAAAGCCGCCGCCTCCGGAGCCTTGGCGGCCATCTTGGGCTTCTTGGGGGATTTTCCGCCTCCGATGAGGAGGGCGTCGATTTCGGACTGGTCCATGGCCTACTCCTTACCCAAGGAGGGACTCGATCTTTTCTTTGAGGGTGTCCGGGGTGAACGGCTTCACCACGTAGTTGTTCACGCCGGCCTGCAGGGCCTCCACGATGTCCTCCTTCGCGGCGTTGGTCGTCACCATGAGGATCGGGATGACCGGATTCTGGCCACGCACGGTCTTCACGAATTCGAGGCCATCCATCTCCGGCATGTTCCAGTCGGTGATGATCATTTCCACCCCGCCCTGGCCGAGCTTCTCGAGCCCGCTCTTGCCGTTCTCACCCTCCACCACATCGGTGTAGCCGATGCGGGACAGGGTGTTGATGATGATGCGCCGCATCGTCGAGGAATCATCCACGATGAGGATCTTCACGGGGGCCTCCTGGAAAGGGTATTAGGTCAGGGTCAATTGGAGGGTGGAGGCGCGGTAGCTTCCAGGAACTTCACGAGGGCTTCGAGGTCATCAGGGTAGACGTTCTGGAACTTGACCCCCAACTCGTATCCTCCCGAATCCATCTGTTCGACGCGGACAACCATGCCCAGGGCGACCAGCGGCCTGACCTCGGCATCCTGTACTGGGCCAAAATGATTCTGGTATCGACCCCAACCGGGGACACGCAACTCCAGCTTGAGCAAGGTTCCCAGAGGATAGGCCCTGGGCGAATCCACCAAGAGCCCGCCGCCGGACACATCCTTGTAGTTGCAGGTGGCCGGTGCCTCCCCCTTGTGGAAGCTCAATTCCTGGAAGCTCAACGACGCTTCCAGGGGAATCCGTTGGTATTGTCGCCGTTCCTGGCTCATAACAGTCCTCAGATGGGGCATCGGAGGGGAGGCATCCCGACTTGAATCCTGCAAAACCTGCCCCGACTCCCCGGGCCGGGTCCGGGCTCGGCTAGACTTTAGCCTGTGCGCGCGTCCCGAGGGGACGCACCCCGGAGGTTCCATGCCCGCTGCCCAAGGCCAATGTTCCATGGACCCCGGCCAGGTGGAGCTGACCCTCCAGCGCCTGGCCGCCGAACTCGTGGCCCGAGTGAAACCCGAGGAAGAGGTCGTCCTGCTGGGCATCCGATCCCGGGGCCTCCCCCTGGCCGAACGCCTGGCCACCTTGCTTAGAGCTGCCACTGGCGCTCCCGTGCCCGTGGGTTCCCTGGATATCACGCTGTATCGGGACGACCTGACCGAGATGGTGGGCAGCCCCATCGTGAGACCCACCGAGATCCCCTTCACCCTGAAGGACCGCACGGTCGTCCTGGTGGATGACGTCCTCTACACCGGCCGGACGGTCCGATCGGCCATGGATGCCCTTTTGGACCACGGACGGCCGCACCGGGTGATGCTCCTGGTCCTGGCGGACCGGAGCGGCCGGGAGTTGCCCATCCAGGCCGACCTGGCTGGAGTTCGGGTAGAAGTGCCCCCTGGCCACCGAGTCGCCGTTCGGGTGAAGGAGATCGACGGCGAAGACGGCGTCACTGTGGAGGCCTGCTGATGCCCTCCGAACGCTACGTCTTCCCCCACCGGCACCTCCTCGGCATCCAGCCCCTCAGCCCCCAGGACATCACGGCCCTCCTGGACCAGGCCCAGGCCTTCGAGGAAGTTTGCGAGCGGCCCAGCATCAAGATCGTTCCGGCCCTGCGCAAGAAACTGGTGGTGAACCTCTTCTTCGAAAACAGCACCCGCACCCGGAACAGCTTCGAGATCGCCGAGAAGCGGCTCTCCGCCGAGATCATCAACTTCGACGCGGACACCAGCAGCCTGAATAAGGGCGAGACGCTCATCGACACGGCCATGAACCTGCAGGCCATGCATCCCGACCTCATCGTCATGCGCCACAGTGCCCCAGGAGCCCACGCCCTCCTGGCTCGGCACATGAAGGCCAGCATCGTGAACGCCGGGGACGGCTCGCACGAGCACCCCACCCAGGCCCTGCTGGATGCCTACACCCTGCGGAAGCACTTCCAAAGACTGGAAGGCTTGCGGGTGGCCATCGTGGGTGACATCCGCAACAGCCGCGTCGTGCGCTCCAACCTCTGGCTCCTCACCCGCATGGGGGTCAAGGTAACCCTCGTGGGGCCACCCACCCTCGTCCCCCAGGAGCTGAAAGCCACCTGGCCGGACATCGAGATCTGCCACGACTTCGATGCCGTGATCCCCAGCCAGGACGCCATTATGATGCTGCGCGCCCAGTTCGAGCGGGGCACCGGCGCCTACATCCCGGGCCAGGGCGAATACAGCCGCTTCTTCCAGCTCAATCCGGCCCGCATGAAGCGGGCGAAAAAGGACGTGGTGGTGCTGCACCCCGGCCCCATCAACCGTGGCCTGGAGATCACCAGCGACGTGGCGGATGGCCCCAATAACCTCATCCTCGACCAGGTGACCAACGGCGTTCCGGTCCGCATGGCCGTGCTTTACCTGCTCTCGAACCCCCACGGAGAGCAGGTGCCGTGATGTCCTCACCCATGATCCAAGGCCCCATCACCCTCCTCATCCTCGACGGCTTCGGCGATGGCCCCCGGAACGCCTTCGACGCCACCTTCGTGTCCGCCATGCCCCGCTTCAACGCCCTTCGAAAGACCTACGCCACGACCCAGCTGATCACCAGCGGCGAGGCCGTGGGATTGCCAGAGGGCCAGTTCGGGAATTCAGAAGTGGGCCACATGAACCTCGGCGCGGGGCGGGTGGTATGGCAGGAGCTCACCCGTATCGATGCCGCCATCCGGCGCGGCACCTTCCGCGAGAACGCCGCCATCCGCGCCCTGCTTAGTGAACTCAAGGCTTCGGGCAAGCGCCTCCACCTGCTGGGGCTGGTGAGCGACGGCGGGGTCCACAGCCATCAGAATCACCTTGTGGCCCTGGCCCAGTGGGCCCAGGCCGAGGGCGTCCCCACCACCATCCACGCCATCACGGACGGCCGGGACACCGGCCAGAAGAGCGCCGACGGCTTCCTCCAGTGGCTCACCTTCCAGCTGCGGACCTGTCCCCTGGTGACCATCGGCTCCGTCTGCGGGCGCTACACCGCCATGGACCGGGATAAGCGCTGGGATCGTACCGAGCAAGCCTGGAAGCTCTACGTGGATGGTGATGCCCCCCACCAGGCGCCCGACGCCCTGGCGGCCATCGCCGCCGCCTACGGCCGGGGCGAAACCGATGAGTTCGTGGCTCCCACCAAGCTCGATGCCTTCCACCCCTTCGCCGACGGCGACGGGGTGCTGTTCTTCAACTTCCGTGCCGACCGGGCCCGGCAGATGTGCCATGCCCTGGTGAATCCTGCCTTCGCAAGCTTCCCGCAGAAGCATCGACCGGCCATCAAGCTGGTCACCTTCACGGCCTACGACGTGGAACTGGATCCCTTTGTCTCCGTGGCCTACCCGCCCCAGAGCCTCGACCTCATTCTCGGCGAGCTCATCAGCGCCCAGGGATGGAAACAGTTCCGCACCGCCGAAACGGAGAAATACGCTCACGTCACCTACTTCTTCAACGGCGGGCGGGAGGCCCCCTTCGAAGGGGAGGAACGCCGCCTGGTGCCCTCGCCCAAGGTGGCCACCTACGATCTGCAGCCGGAGATGAGCCTCCCCGATGTAAGCCAAGGGCTGGAGGCCGCCATCCATTCAGGAGAGTACCGCTTCCTCGTCTGCAACCTGGCCAACCCCGACATGATCGGCCATACGGGCGACCTGGCTGCGGCCACCATCGCCTGCCAGGTCGTGGACGCCGCCGTGGGCCGCATCGCGGACGCCACCCTGGCCATGGGCGGGGCCCTCTTCATCACCGCCGATCATGGCAACTGCGAGTGCATGCGGGATGAGGACGGCAATCCCCATACTTCCCACACCCTCAACCCCGTCCCTGCCGTCCTGGTGGCCGCGGATTTCGAGGCCCGCCAGCTTCACAGCGGAGGGGCCCTCAGCGACGTGGCGCCCACGCTGTTGAAGCTCTTCGGGCTGGAACAACCCGGAGTCATGGATGGGAAGAGCCTCCTACTGTGAGCCCGAAGCAGGGGCGAAGAGCCACCGCGCAAGGCGCGGCCCCGCAGGGGTGGGGCACAGGATGTGCCGTGTGAGCCCGCAGCAGGAGCGGAGGGCCATTTTGCCGAAGGCGAAACCCGCAGGGCGAGGCACAGGAGGTGCCGAGTGAAGATCGCGTTCATCGGCACCCACGGCGTCGGCAAGACCACCCTTTGCTACGAGCTGGCCGCGGCCCTCAAGCGGGAGGGCATCCATGTCGACATCGTGAAGGAAGTGGCACGGCTCTCGCCGTTGCCCATCAACCAGAAGACCTCCCTGGAGGCCCAGACCTGGATCTTCTTCACGCAGATGGCTGAGGAGATCCGCTCCGGCAGCCAGCATGACGTGCTGGTCTGTGACCGCAGTGTTCTGGACAACTACGCCTACATGATGCTGGCCTTCGGCCGCCAGCTGCCCATCGAGCGATTCATGTACCACTGGATGAAGAGCTACGACCTGCTCTTCAAGGTGCCCTACTCAGGTCAGCTCACCGCCGACGGAGTGCGGGATACCGATACCTTTTTCGCCGAGGCCGTGGATCACCTGGTGGACCAGTTGCTCCAGGAACGGGCCCTGCCCCACCAAAGACTGGAGCCTGGGGCCCGGCCCACCTGGATTGAACGGGTCAAGCAAGTGGTGCTGGACCATCCCAAAGGGCAGAAACGGCTCATTTGACCGACAGATCCTCACTTGTGATTGGGGTCTCCTGACTCCCGGTAGATGATGCTGGGGAGGGAGGCTCCTGTGGCCCTAAACGATCCCCATCTGGTACGTGGCGGCAGTTTCATGTTTCATCCCGCCGGTTCGCTGCCGCAGTTCACCCCCGAGGAGTGCGGCGAGGAGGCGCTGGCCATCGCCGAGGCGGCCCGCGACTTCGTGAATGGCGAGGTCATGCCCCGGGACGAGGAAATCGACCACCTCGACCTTGAACTGAACCGGAGCCTGCTCGCCAAGGCGGGTGAACTGGGCATCCTGGGCATTGAGATTCCGGAAGCCTACGGCGGCCTAGACCTCGATAAGAAGACGGCCCTGCTGGTCCTGGAGGAGATGGCGAAGCAGGCCAGCTTCTCCACCAGCTACGGAGCCCACACCAGCATCGGCACCCTGCCCATCGTGTATTTCGGGAGCCACGAGCAGAAGTCGAAGTACCTGCCCAAGCTCGGCACTGGCGAATGGGTGGCGGCCTACGCCCTGACCGAAGCCGGCAGCGGGTCGGACGCCCTGGGCGCCAAGACCACCGCGGTGCTGCAAGATGGCCACTGGGTGCTGAACGGCGCCAAGGCCTGGATCACCAATGCCGGTTTCGCGGATGTCTTCGTGGTCTTCGCCAAGATCAACGGCACCCACTTCAGCGCCTTCATCGTGGAGCGCACGGACCAGGGCCTCAGCACCGGCGCCGAAGAGAAGAAGATGGGCATCAAGGGCAGTTCCACCCGGACCGTGCTCCTCGACAACTGCCGCATTCCCGAAGATCGGCTGCTGGGCGGCAAGGGCAAGGGCGCCCGCATCGCATTCGGCATCCTGAACATCGGCCGCTTCAAGCTGGGAGCCAGCTCCGTCGGGGCCAGCAAGCGCGTGCTGGAGTACACGTTGAAATACGCCGGCGAGCGGACCCAATTCGGCAAGCCGCTTACCGCCTTCGGACTCATCCAGCAGAAGCTGGCAAACATAGCCGTCCGCATTTTCGTGGGCGAGAGCATGAACTTCCGTACGATCGGCCACCTGGACGAGGCCCTGGTCCATACCAGCTGGGACAGTGAGACTGGCGGTGCCGACAAGATGAAGGCCATTGAGGAGTACGCCGTAGAGGCTTCCATGGCCAAGGTATGGGGCAGTGAGGCCCTCTTCGCCACTGCCGATGACGCCGTGCAGACTTTCGGCGGCGCAGGGTTCAGCGCCGAGTACCCCGCCGAGAAGATCTACCGCGACTGCCGTATCAACCGCATCTTCGAAGGCACCAACGAGATCAACCGCCTGCTCATCGCGGGGACCTTCCTGAAGCGCTGCGGCGGAACCGATGGCCTCCCGCTGGCGACCACCGCCTCGGCGAGGCTGGACCTGCCCAAGGACAGCCTGCTCCGGACCGTGGCCCTGGCCAAGGCCCGGACCCTC
>Ga0224520_1000379_pt1 | contig 13430 bp, 12 predicted proteins | sample CFST25metaG_2_FD_180684 | JGI IMG/M metagenome (GOLD analysis project Ga0224520, IMG submission 180684) | Peat soil microbial communities from Stordalen Mire, Sweden - C.F.S.T-25 | ecosystem: Environmental > Terrestrial > Soil > Wetlands > Peat | place: Sweden: Norrbotten County, Stordalen Mire... | reverse complement strand
GACTGAAATGTCGCCGGCAACAGCCATGGCCTCGGGTGGGACCTGCAGCTTGACCCGGGGCGCGTCGATCCACAGGCTCTCAAGGTCGAACACCTCCCGCACCGGATGATAGAAGACGTGTAGAACCACGTCGCCGAAGTCGAGCAGGGCCCAGCGCCCGTTGCGGGTGCCTTCGCGGCCGAGGAGCCGCCGACCACTCTCTTGCATGACTCTGTGCACATGCTCCGCAATGGCGTCCACCTGGCGATCGCTGCGGCCGCTGACGATGCCGATGTAGTCGGTGTAGCTGGCCCGGCCTGACACATCGATGAGCACAGGCAGAAGTGCCTTCTTGGCCAGCGCGGCGTCGATGGCGGTACGGGCCGCGGCCAGCGCCTCGCGCTGCGCCTGCGGGCTCCTGAGGACCGGCCTCGCCGCCTCTGTGCGCCGCGCCCGTGCAGGAACGACCCCTCTGCCCACTGCCGCCTTGGGCCCGACACGACGGGGCCTGTCCGAGGTCTTGGATGCTTTGCTGTTTGGCTTGGCGGCGGGTGTCTTCTTCACTTGCTTCAATCGTAGCAAAGCCAGGGGCCAGGCTCAATCGAAGTCAACTGGTTACCTATTCCACACAGCTACCGCCCGAACCCTTCTTCCTCTTCCGATCTCCAACCCTCTGTGCGAACCAGCTAGCTTTCCTTCGCCGGGCGTTCGCGCCAGCGGGCCTCGAAATCATCGACCAGCCCACCCATATACCCGTTGCCCAGGGCGGCCAACCGTTCCTCTACCGCGTGTGCGGCGCGATCGAGCCAGGTCTTCTCCCCCTCGCTCTCGTCGGTCGGCCAACCGGCAGGCACGGCCTCAGGATGGCCGCTGGTATGCAGCCAGCGCTCGGCCTGGCGGGACAGACTGCGTGACACCCAGCGCGGCGCTTCCACCACCGAGCGACCCAAAATCTTGCCACCCTCGCGAAAGGCGGCCACCAGTTTGGTCTTCGAGGTGCGGCCCACGGACTGCTGGACCAGCGCGCGCAACTCGGCGGCTTGCGGACGGCTGATGGGCCCGCCCACGTGCAGCTTGGCGCAGTAGTGGTCAACCAGCGTGGCCACCTGGAAGATCGTCGCCATGTCCTCGGCGCCACGGCCGGCGGCGAGCAGGGCAAAGAACTTGTGCCAGGCCAGCTTCAGCGCGGCCAGCGTCGCGGCGGCAAGCGTGATGGTGCGCAAGGCCGAGCCGTCCCTGCCCTCGGCCAACACCTCGGCCGAAGCAGCGGGCAGGTCAACCTGGCGGCTCGCCGCCAGTTTCATGTACAGGCCCGCCCGCACGCGCCCAGACACGATGTCGTCCACGATCGGCACGGGAACAAGGCCGCTCAGGGCTGAGGCGAGCAACGCACGCCGCACGATGAGCCCGCGGTTCTGGGCCAGGTGTGAAAGCCGCGACGCATCCTGAGGCGTGATCGGCTCAGCCCCAACCTCGATGGCCGGCTGGGCGTCGGGTTTCTCGGCGCTCACCGCGTCTTCTTCTTGCCAGCCGCTGGCGCCTTGGCAGCTGACGGTTTCCGCGGTTGCCCCGAGCTGTCCCGGCCTGGGCCGGTGCCCGCAACCAGGCGGCGCCCACCGGTCTTCTTCTTCGGCGCTGACTGCAAGGGAGGCGTGTGGCCACCCAGGCCGCCCAGAAGCGCGCGTTCTTCCAAGATGGTTCGCTGTCGGGTTTGCAGCGCCTCAGCGGCTGGCATGGTCACCGGCGCAGCACCCTCGTCCACGCTGGCCGCGACCACGATCTCGCCCTCGAGCGGGGTCACGTCCCGCAGGGTGCGGAATCGGGTGTTGAGCGAAAAACCTCGCAACCCGCCGCTGGCATCGAGCCGAGCCTCGCCCGCCAGGGTCTGGACTTCGACCGTCTCGCGCCACGTGCGCAAAGCCGTGGTTGCGACTGGCGCCGGCTGCTCCTGCGCCGCCTTGCTCAAGCGGAAGGCGCGGCTGCCAGCCGGCGCGAGCTGCACGAACCTGTGCACCGTATCCCACGCCGCGCAGGGCGCTCCGACGGCTTCCTCCAAGAATCGCTGTGGTTCGGGATCCTGGGCGGGGCGGCGGATGAACTTCCCGTAGCGCAAGGCCACGGCCAGCTCGCTGCCCACCCGCACCACTTCGCGACCGCCATCCTGGTCGTTGCTTTCGGCCAGGTGGAAGTTGCCCTGCTTGTCGATCCAAAGATCGGTGGTGGTGGTTATGGCATCTCGGCCGCCGGCATCTGGCCCACCGGCGGCGCTGACACGAAAAGTCGCCGTGGCGTGAAAGTGCGCGCCCGACAAGCGCCGCAGCCCGGAGACCAGAGCGGCTGGCTGCACGGCCGCGCCCAATTCCTGGTCCGGCGCCAGGCTCCCGTCGCGCTTGGCCCCACCGCAGCCCAACCACGCTGCAACGAGAAGCAGCAAGGCGACGATCCAGTTGCGAGGGATGGTCCTTTTCACCAGGGTTCGCAATTTACCACTGAACCCCTCAAGCGGATGGTCCGGTGGCTGGCTTTCCAGGCGATCACACAGTTCCAGCCGAGGAGTGGTAACGTGGATTGGTGGACGCCCTCCCGACGCTCAGCTCTCCTGGCTTGCGCTTGGCTGCCACCCTGGGCGCCGCGGGCCTGGGCGCCCTCTGGGGCAGCTTTTTCAACGTGTGCATTGTGCGGATTCCACGCGGGATGTCGGTGGTCACGCCACGCTCGCATTGCTTCGCGTGCGGCGAGCAAGTTTCGGCGCGTGACAACATCCCCATCCTCTCGTACTTCCTTCTGCGCGGCCGCTGCCGCCACTGCGGCGCAAAATTCTCCGCGCGCTACGCGCTCGTCGAGGCTCTCGCTGCTGCACTCTCGGCCCTGATCTTCTGGACCTTCGTGGTCGATGCGCCGGGCGACCCGCTTGGCATACGCACCGCCCGCTTCGCCACCTACTTCGCCTTTGCCGCCGTGCTCATCGTGCTGTCGTTCATCGATCTCGATACCAAGCGCCTGCCCGACATCATTACGCTTCCCGCTATTGGGATTTTCTTTCTGGCCGGCTTCGCCGTCCACGAAGTCCCTTGGCCAGAGCGCGCCATCGGGGCCGCCGCTGGTTATCTCCTGGTCCGCATTATCGCCGACGGTTACTACTACGCTACCGGCCGCGAGGGTCTGGGCTTGGGCGACGGCAAGCTCTTGGCCATCATGGGTGCCCTTTTCGGCTGGAAAGCGATTCCCACCATCGTGCTGCTGGCGTCGCTGGTGGGGATCCTGATCAGTGTACCCGTCCTGGTCCTGCATCGGCGTCGGACGGCCGGGGCTCGGCCAGCGGCCCCGCCGTCGCCAGCGGCCGAGTCACCGGCCCCGCCTACATCAATTCGCAGGGCGGAAGTCCCTTTTGGTCCATTCCTGGCGGCCAGTGCCCTCGCCTACCTCTTCTTGGGAAAGCTGGCTTGGGCGGCGTTGATGCGCATGCTGACGGGAGAATGACATTGCCGCATCTCAGAACGCGACGAACGGTCCCGTTCCGACTGGAGTTGTTTGGCCTTCGATGGCGGTGAATACGTTCCTGCCGAAATGGAAAGGCAGCCCCCAGTCGAAATACGCGTCCAGGTTGGTGGTTCCCGACTGAGGGGCGGTACTCGGCCCGCCCACATTGTCAAAGGCCCAGTTGTTCTGGTGCGCAAACAAGGCCCTGGCATTGGCGATGTTGAAGCTTACGTTCACCGTGACCAGGCCGCTGGCATCCTGGTTCCTAGCCGACAGGGCCAGCGTGGAGCCAGGACAGTAAAAGTCCGAGAATGGGTCGGAGCAGGTCGGGATGCGCGTCGTGCCGCTGTCGAGAAAGTAGATTGCGTTGGAGCCACTGTCGATGAAGGCAGAAGACGGGCTGCCATTCGTGGGGTACTGGGTCAGAAAGTTGCCAAAGTCGTCGAGCCGGATCACCGTCGCCGAATCCAGAGCATTGTTCGCGCGCGTGCCAATGCCGAAGACCAAAGATCCCGTCACGCTAGGCGCCCCCTCTGCGGGAATTGCAGGCAACTCGATAATGGCGCCGTTGTTGTCCTGGCTGAAGAACAAGACGGGATTTGACAACTGCTTGGCAACTGGCACGGCCACCGCTTGGCAGCCACCCGCGGTTGTCGATGAGCAAGCGTAGTAGACCCCCGGATTGACCGACCGGGCACCCAGGCGCACGGCGCAGGCCAGTCCGCAGTCCTGCAGGAACGAGCCCACCCCGAGAATGCCGTTGGCCCCCAAGGCTTCGGCGGTGCTTTGGTCGAAGCCAGTACAATCGCTCGGCACAGGGTAGGTTGACTCGTCGATGACTTGGATGGCGAGGTTGCTGGCCTGCTCGCCCGCGATGCTGAGGTCGGCGCTTCGCAGCGGGCCCCAGATGAAGCCGCCCAAGAACTGGTTGCACTCCGCGACAGCGACTCCGCTATCGTCCGTCCACGTTGGCAGCGAGAGCGTCAGCACCGACCCGAGCAAGCGCAAACCCGACGAGCCGGTGTCGACCACCACGTGGTCGATGGCCTGGCAGTCGCTGGTGCCGGGAACGCAGACGGTTACGGTGGCGAACAGACCGTTGAGGTAGCCCGTGAGTTCGGGCGGCCCATAGTCGACGGAGACCTCGGCCACGTTGTCAGCGGGCGGGGCCACAGTGTTGGAACGCGGACCGGGATTGGTGCTGCCACACGCTGCGCCCAAACCCAGGAGGGCCGCGGATGTGCAAGCCAACCCGGCTCGTCGCAAGCGACGTCCGTGCATCAGCGAATCTCGTCGGTGGACAGGCCTTCCGGAACGCGGTCTGTGAGATACGCCCGGCCGTAGAAGGCACGCTGATGGCCGCTCATGTGGATGACCAGGCCTGGCAAGCGAAGGTTGACGGGGCCGCGGGCAGCCCGGGGGCCCGCGGCCTGGAGGTACGTTTCGTAGTAGGCGCCGAGGAGCTTGCGCAGGTCAGGGCGAAATGGGCCTTGCCAGGCGACGGCGAAAACCTGGCCATCATTGCCGAGATACTCGCGCACCTTGGTGCCGGTCGCCGCCTGGAGCTCGTGCATGGTGTGTGTGTCAGCACGCTCGATGCGCGCACTGGCCAGCAAGTGAGTCTGGCCGGCGCCAATGGAGGTGGCGTCGCCTCCCAGGGCCGCCGATGCGGGCCGGGCAAAAAACAGCAGCGCCACGAACGCGCAAGGCGGCAACATCCTGCGGAGAAGCGTCAGACTGACGAAGGTTCTTTGCATGGCGGCTTCCTTTGCATGGCAATCCGGGCGCCTTGGCTCGCAGCTCCACTCGCCCAATCACCATAAATCTACAGCATGAACGGGCTTTTGCCACCGCGGGTCTTCTTTTCGCGAATTGAGCTGCTGCGTGTGCCGCGTCCACTACAGCAGATGTTTTCTGCCCTGCGCGGTCAGCTCGTCGACCACACTGCGCACTTCCTGCGCTCGATGCTTGGGCACGACCAGGACGGCGTCACGGGTGGCCACCACCACGATCCCCTCGACACCCACCACGCCAAGCAGCGGGGCGCCCGGCTCAGCCATCACCACGCTGCCCTTGCTGGCTTTCACGATGACGTCGCCTGAAATGACGTTTCCATCGACGTCAGGGGGCCGTATCTCAGGCAAGGCTGCCCAACTGCCGACGTCGCTCCAACCGAAATCGCCCGGCACCACGCGGATGCCTTGCGTCTTCTCCATGATGCCGTAGTCGATGGAAATGGCGGGCACGCGCGGATAGCGCTCCTGGGCCAAAGCAACTGGATCGGGTGAAACGCAGATCTCGTCGAGCAGGGCTGACAACTCGGGCAGGTGCTGGCGGGCTTCGGCCAAGAAGCGCCCGGCAGAAAAGAAGAACATGCCCGAGTTCCACAGGTACTCGCCCGAGGCCAGATAGGCGCGCGCCGTTTCCAGGTCGGGTTTCTCCACGAAGCGCGCCGCCTGGAAAATCGGCGCGCTGCCTGCGAGCTTCGCCCCGGTTTGCAGGTAGCCGTAGCCGGTCTCCGGACGGTTGGGCTTGATGCCCACGGTGACGATAGCCTGGCTCGCCTGCGCCAGCGCGATTCGCAACACGGCCGCATACTGTGTTTCGTCGCGGATGAACGCGTCTGCCGGCACGACGGCCAGCAGCGCATCCTCACCCGCACGGCGCGCGACATGCGCAGCCGCCAGACCCACGGCCGGGGCTGTGTTGCGTGGCGCTGGCTCGACCACCAGGTTGCCGGCCGGGAGACTGGGCAAAGCCTCGCGGATGGCCTGGGCCTGATCCGCCGCGGTCACGATCAGGGTGCGCTCCAGGCCCACCAGGGCGCTCAGCCGGCGAAACGTGGCGGCCAGGAGGGACTCACGGGCGCCCAGGTTGAGCAACTGTTTGGGCCGGCTGCGGCGGCTGGCCGGCCACAAGCGGGTGCCTCCACCGCCGGCCAAGATCAGGGCGAATTGCTCAGGCCTTGCCATCGGCGAACTCTACCTCAAGATGAAGGGCCCATGCTGCTGGCGCTCGTCTTGATCGTGATTGGGCTTGTGGCCACGGTGTACGGCGTATTGCTGGCCAGCGAGCGACGCCGGCCCGTCGATCTTGCCGGCATGCTTCTGGCCGCAGCAGGCCTCGCCTTGGCGCTGCTTGGCGTGGGACGACTCCTGTCCGACAGCTTCTTCTAGCTGCGGGGTTCGATTGGTTTCTGGCCAATAAAAAGCCCCGCTTCGATACTCACGCTGAATGACTGGCTGGAAAAGTAGGTGTCAATGGACTGCTTGACAGCCAGGAAGGTGTCTTGCACCTCTGCGCCCTTGCCCGCGATCTGCTTCCAGCGCGCGAGCGGTCCGAATTCGACGACCGGCGCGTAGAAAAACTCGCGCGCGCTGCGAAAGACCAGCTCCCAATGGTCGCGCTGTACGGTGACGGGCTTCAGGCCCACCTGTTCCATCTGCTCGATCACCCCGTCGGCTTCGGGGAAGGAGGCGGCGTATCCGCGCAGGCTGGCCAGAGCGTCCTCACGCCTGAGGCGCACCAGCACATCCCGGTACACGTCGAGCAACTCGCCCCAGGTCCCACGCAGCGGCGAGGCCACCCGCACCTCGGCTCCCGGCCGGGCCACACGGGCCAGCTCGGCGAGAAACTCATCCGGTCGGGCCAGGTCCGCCAACCCCACGTTGGCCAGCACCAGATCGAAGGCGCGGTTCCCGAAGGGCAGGCGCGCGGCCAGACTCTGCAGACGGAAGAAGACCCGGCGCCCGACCTGCTCAGCCCCAACGTTGGCTCGCGCCCGGTCGAGTAGGCCCTGCGCGCTTTCCAGGTCGATGATCCGGCTGGCGTGATCCAGCCGCTGGAGAAGCTCGGCAGTCGTTCCGCCCAAGCCGCAGCGGATCTGAAGCACCTGGGAGCGCGGTTTCAGGGGAACGCCCTCGACCAAACGCTCGACCAGCCTTCGGCCGATCAGCGGAAAAACCTGCTCCTCGTAGAGCCGGCCGCGCTTTTCCTCGTCGCTCACCTTCCGCACGGGCAATTTCTGTGTGGCGTCCGGAGGCTGGGACATGCTGGCTGCAACTCTAGCCGCTGCGCCGTTGGGGCGCTAGCCTTGCCGCAGATGAAGCCCCGCTTGCCCGCCGCCATCTACGCCATTGGAGCCACCAGGCTGCTCAACGATGCGTCGAGCGAGATTATCTTCCCGCTTCTGGCCGTGTTCCTTTCCAGCGTGCTGGGCGCGGGCGCGGCTACCCTGGGCGTGATCCGTGGGAAGTCACGCCGATTCTGTGCTAGAGATTGCTCCTATCTCGACGTGGCGTGACCGCGAGTGCGGATTCTGTTCGCCATCGGACGCCTGAGCGGAAAACACAGGGAGATCTCATGCACGCATTGCCTGATGCGCTGGTGGAGCGCCTGCGGAATCGACAGGCGGTTCTGGTGGCTGGTGCCGGCTGCTCAGAGTTGGCCGACCTGCCCGGCTGGGCCGCTCTCGTTCAGAGCTTTCTCGAACGGGTCGCAGGCGAGGCGGACAAGGCGGCCCTCGACGATCTTCTGCAGAAAGGCCGCATAACGTCGGCCCTTGCGCTCGTGCGTGAGCTCTTTCCCGATTGGATGCTGGGCGACGTATTGGCGGATGCGTATGGCAAGAGCGTTCAGGTGCCCGATGTCATCCGGACCGTGGCCCACGCGCCCTGGCGCGGCCTAATCGCGACAACGTTCGACGCGCTTTGGGCCACCGCACTGGCCGACGACGCCGAGGTCGTGAGCCGGACGGCGTTTGCCGCCAACGCCAGCTCGCTGGAACACGGCCATGGCCGCTTTCTCCTGCAGATCTTCGGTCGCGCCGACGAGCCCGGTTCGCTCTGCTTGGCCCCGGCCGAGATCCCGGCGAGAATCACTGCCACCGGCGCCACGGGCTTTGTCACCAGCTTGTATCAGAAGTGGTCGTTCGTTTTCGTGGGCTACCGGCCCGATGATCCGGATCTCACATTTCTGGTCCAGCGGGTGCTGGGCGCAACCGAGACTCGGGTGCCGCACTTCCTGCTGGTGCCGCCGCTCTCGGACAACGGCGAGCGTCTGGTGCGCGCCGAGTTGGGCCTGGTCCCGGTTTCCGTCGACGCATCTCTGGAGGAGACGCTGGCGGCCCTAGCCACGATCTGTGCCGAGCCCGGCCGCAAACCGGGAGTCGACGAGGTGGAAGCCTGGCTGGAGCTGTTCCTGGCCGATCCCGGGGATGAGGAGGCACATGACGGCCTCAATCGGGGCCTGGCCTACCTGCGCGAACACAAGGAATGGGAGCGGACGCTCGGCATCATGGTCAGCCGCGCGGAAGCCATCCATGAGCCGGCTCCGCAAGCGGCGGCTCTATGGGAGGTAGCTCGGTTGCTGGAACACGAGATGAACGCCGCCGATCGAGCCTATCCCGTGATGATGACCGCGTTGCGGATGCAACCGCGCGACGCGGATCTGCTCGCCGAAGCCAAACGCGTGGCTGAGAAGACCGGCCAATGGGATGACTTCGCCAAAGAGGTCGCCCAACTCGAACACGAAGGGGCCGACGCCGCGGATTCGACCGAGATCGCGCTCGGCGTGGCGCGGGTTTGCGCCCGAGACACGGCCCGGGTCGACGAGGCCATCGCGGCCTTTCAAAAGGTGCTCGACCGGGATCCGCAAAACCCCCAGGCGTTGGCCGAGCTGGAGAACCTTTTCCGCCAGGCCGAACGCTGGGACCCGCTGCGTGCGCTGTACGAGAAGATGCTGGCGCGCGATCCAAACAACAATTCAGCCTTCGCCAAGCTCGAGGAGCTGCTGCGCAAGACCGAACAGTGGGCGCCCCTGACGTCGCTCTTGGAAAAAGAGCTGGCGCGCAATCCGGCCGATCCAGCGGCCTTTGCCAAGCTGGAGGAGTTGTATCGCAAGACGGAGCAGACCAAGGCCCTGACGGATTTGCTGCGCAAGGCGCTGGCGCGCAACCCCAGCGACGGGGCCATCTTCGGCAGACTGGAAGAGATCTACCGCTCGACCGAGCAATGGAAGCCGCTTGTCGAGATGCTGGAGGCGTTGACTGCCCGCGATCCCGCCAACCAAGAGGCCCTCGCCAAGTTGGAGGAGCTCTATCGCAAGACCGAACGGTGGACGCTGCTTTGCGACCTGCTCGAGATGCGCGCGCAGCGCAAGGGCGACGCCGAGCTGGCGCGGGGGCTTCGGATGGAGCGTGCCAGCCTGCTGCTCGACAAGCTGAAGGACGCGCAGAGTGCGCTGGTGGTGGCCCAGGGTTTTGCCGCCGAGGATCCGACTGTCGCCGAGGCGTTGTACTTGAGGGCGCTCGACAGCGACCCCGACAATGTAGTGGCCCTGGCCGCGCTGGCCGACCTGTGCAGCCGCAGGGGCGAGTTCGAGCGCGCGGTCAAGTTCGCAGTGGAGGGGGCCGAGAAGACCAAGAACCCGATCGAGAAGGGACGTCTGCTGGCCCAGGCCGGTCTCTTGGCCCTCGACCATCTCGACGACCCCGACGCGGGCCTGGATCGTCTCGACCGCGCTCTGAGCGCCGATCCGGAACAGGCGAGGGCGGCCGAACGTCTGGCCAAGCTGCGCGAGGCACGGCAGGAATGGCAGCCGCTTGAGCCGCTGCTGGACATGCTCCTGCGCCGCGCGCCTCCTGATGACGACGCGGCCCGCGCCGTCTTGCACGAGCGGGTCGCGCGTTGCGCGAAGCAGTTGGGAAAGATGGACAAAGCGATGTCCAACTTTGAGGCGGCCACCAAGCTGTCGCCCCACGACCTGCCGCTGGCGCAGGCTTCGGCCGACCTGCACTTCGAACGCGAGGCGTGGGCCGCGGCGGGCTCGGCTTACGAGCACGTCTACGCCTTGGGCCGAACGAGATTCACGGCCTCGGAACGGGCGGCCCTCTGCGCCCGCATGGCCACCTGTGCAGAGCGGATCGGCCACAGCGACGCCGTCCTACACTTTCTCGAGGAGGCGGCGGGCTTGGAGCCGCACGAGCGCAGCCACTTGGACGCGCTCCTCACGCTCCGCACGGCTCGTCAGGAGTGGCACGAGGTGGTCGATCTGCGGCGCAAGCAGCTCGCCCTGATCAACAACGAGGAGGAACGCGCGCGGCTTTGGGATGCGCTGGGCGACATCCTGCGCGACCAACTGGATGATTCGGCCGAGGCGGTGGCCTGCTACACCAAGGCGCTGGCCGCCCAGCCCGACCGGCGGCAGACCCTGTACAAGATGCTCGACTACTACAGCATCGGCAAGCAATGGAACAAGGCGGTCGAGACGCTGGAGAAGCTGTCCGGGCTGGAGACCGAGCCCACCATTCGCGCCCGCGGCCGCTACACCCTGGCCGCCATCTATCGTGACGAAATGAAGGACCAGGCCAAGGCCGTGGAGGTGTTTACCCAGGTGCTCGAGGACGATCCGATGTTTATGCGGGCGTTCGACGCCATCGAGCGCATGCTGATCGAAAGCCGCAGCTGGAAGGAGTTGGCGCGCGCCTACCGCCGGCAGTTGAAGCGTCTGCCCGCCGAGGCACCGACCGAGGTCAAAGTGCGCCTATGGGATGCCCTGGCCGACGTGGCTATCAAGCACCTCAAGAACCGCGAAAGCGCCATACTGGCCCTCGAGGTGGCTGCCAAGCTCGACCGCGACAACTTCGCGCGCCAGGAGCAGCTCGCCCAGATGTACCAGGAGGCAGGTCCTTCGGCGGTGAACAAGACCATCGCGCAGCACCAGATGCTGATCAGCAAGAAGCCCGACCGTATCGCTTCGTATCAGGCGCTGGCGCCGCTCTTCTATCAGATGGGCGCCCACGACCGGATGTGGTGCGTGGCCGCGGCGCTGGTCTACCTGGGCAAGGCCGATCCGCCGCTGGCCAGCTTCTACGAGAGCTACAGGCCCACCCAGCTTCCCAACGCAGCCGGAAAAATGAACGAAGAGCTGTGGCATAGGATCCTGCACCCCGCGGAGGATCCCCATGTTAGCGCCTTGCTCGCCCTGCTGGGCCCCGCTATCGCCATGTCCAGTGCGAGCCCACACAAGGCCCTCGGCCTGGAACGGGGCGGACGTGTGGATCTTTCGGGCTCGGCCTGGCCACACGCCGCAGCCTTGCGTTACGTGGCCAACACGATTGAGGCGACCCTGCCTGACGTCTTCTTGAAGAAGGATGCGCCGGGCACAGTGTCCATCGTGAACCTGAGGGAAAAGAACGCGCTGACGCCGGCCCTAGTGGTGGGGCCGGGTTTCGAGCAGTGGACCCGGCAGAGCGAGGTCATCTTCGATTTGGCCAAGCGGATGGTGTTGATGCGCTGGGAGCGGGTTCCCCGCTTTGCCCTGGGCACGCCGGCTCTGCTGGAGATCGCGCTGCGCGCGGGGCTTCTGCTCGGCGGGTGCCCGATCGGCAATGGCCCGCACGGGGACGAAGTCAACAAGATGGCCAAGACGCTCGACCCTCTGCTGTTGCCGGCATTGCGGGCCGAGCTGAAGGTGGTGGCGAGAAGATTCGTGGACGCGCGCGGGGACAAGCTGGATATGCTTGGTTGGATGGCCGCTGCCGACCTCACGGCCGGCCGCGCGGCCCTCGCCCTGTGTGGCGACCTCGGCGCGGCAGCGCGGGTGCTCGCGGTCGAGCCTTCAGGGCAGAGCCCGCTGCCGGTGCGCGAACGAATCAACGACCTTCTGGCTTTCTCGGTCAGCGAGGACCACTTCGCGGTTCGCGCGGCCCTCGGGCTGCACGTGAACCTCACGCCGCCCGACCCCGAGGCCGCCGGGCCTGGTACCGCCAGGCGCCGAATGAGCCACGTACAGATCAAGTCCACCCCTTAGCCCAAAATCTTGGCCGTGGCCGGAGTGATCACCGTCGGCCACGGCCGCTGTTACCGACATTTCACCAGCCGGAAACATACCGGCAACCTATTCGGGAGGATGCTTACCCTCATGAAGAAGATCGAAGCCATCATCAAGCCGTTCAAGCTGGACGATTTGAAGGACCGGCTGCGCCAGGTGGGCGCCCAGGGCATGACCGTGTCGGAGGTCAGAGGCTTCGGCCGCACGGGCGGCAAGAAAGAAGTGTACCGTGGTTCGGCCTACGTTGTGGACTTCATCCCCAAGGTCCGCATCCAGATCATCGTCGACGACGATATGGTGCAGCCCATCGTCGAGGCGATTCTGGCCACCGCGCGCACGGGCGAGATCGGGGATGGCAAGATCTTCGTCAGTCCTGTGGTCGACGCCATCCGCATCCGCACCGGCGAGCGCGGCCACGACGCGCTCTAGTCCGCGATCCGGCTGATGACCGCGAAAGAAACAGCCGGCGCGGTTTCGCGCCGCGACCGCCGCTCGCGAGACGCCGCCCGCTTCGCAGAAGCATTCTTCACCCTCACCGGTTCTCGTCCCGCCTCGGCCTGCCGGGAAGCTTTGCCACGTGATTTTCTCGTCCGCGCGATACCCTCGCCGGGCGAGATTCTCGCACACTTTGGCGACCGGCTGCAGCCGCGCACCAGCAACGCCCTCCGGCGCCATGTCGCGGGCTCAGTCGACCGTGAGGGCTGGACCTACGACCGTCTGCTCGAGCTTCGCGGCTTCGGCATGTTTTGCCTCCTCGACGTCATGCAGGCCTTGCGTGGATCGGCGCCGCGTGTGTGATCCGGCTCTGGCTACCGCACGTGCGCCGGGAGCCGACCATTGCGCAGCAGGTTCCGATGGCCTATGGGCCAAGCCACCGTGCAGGGCTCATTCGTGGTAACCTTCTGCGCCATGAGAAGCCACCTCGCGATTCAAGAGCGAATCACTTCTTGTGCGGTCGCCTTGGCAGTCCTTTGCCTGGCCATTTCTCCGGCCGTGTTTGCCCAAGATCGGCCGCCCGCCTCTGCACCGTCTGTCTCTGCGCCGCCCGCGTCTGGGCCGCCTGACTCTGCGCCGGCCCCCTCTGCGGCGCCGGCATCCGCAGACGCGCCGCCGGCCTCTGCCTCGCCCCCGCCCAGCGA
>Ga0224520_1000376_pt1 | contig 13495 bp, 13 predicted proteins | sample CFST25metaG_2_FD_180684 | JGI IMG/M metagenome (GOLD analysis project Ga0224520, IMG submission 180684) | Peat soil microbial communities from Stordalen Mire, Sweden - C.F.S.T-25 | ecosystem: Environmental > Terrestrial > Soil > Wetlands > Peat | place: Sweden: Norrbotten County, Stordalen Mire... | reverse complement strand
CTATTGAACCTACAATCTAGGTTGAGGTAAGTAGAGGTGACAGAATGATTTGTCCCGTCTGTAAAAAGGATATGTTCGTGGTGGAGTACAAACAAATTGAACTCGACTACTGTCATTCCTGTAAAGGCGTCTGGTTTGATGCCGGGGAATTGGAGCTTTTGCTGGAGGCCGGCGGTTTGAAGGAAGCGAAACAAACACTGGGGGATGTGCTGAAATTGCCGGAAGCGCGAACCTCTGAAAAGAAGCGGCGGTGTCCAATTTGTACCATTAACATGAAGAAAGTTGTCATCGGCGGCGAGAAAGGTGTGATGATCGACGCCTGTATACGGCATGACGGCCTCTGGTTTGACGGCGGAGAGGTTGCGGATTTAATCAAGATTATCTCGGCCAAGGCGACAGGGAAAAAGGAAACCGAATCTGAGATAATGGGCTTTTTAAAGGACGTTTTCGGCGGTTGATACCCGCTCCAGACTTTTATTTTGCTGATTCGTTATAATAAATATGAATGGAGGTGTAATTATGTGGCTTATCTGGGTGATACTCGGTATCGTGGTAATCATTATTATTTTCCTGGCTGGAACTTACAATGGATTGGTCAACGCGCGTAATGTCGTCAAGAATGCCTGGGCGCAGATTGACGTTCAGTTAAAAAGACGTTATGACCTTATTCCCAACCTGGTAGAAACGGTCAAGGGGTACAAGAACTTCGAACGTGACACGCTGGAAGCGGTCACCAAAGCCCGCACAGCAGCGCAAACAGCCTCGACATCCGGTGATATCGCCGCACGTTCCGCCGCAGAAGGCGAACTGACTGGCGCATTGAGCCGTTTGATGGTAGTTGTTGAAAAATATCCTGATCTAAAAGCTAACCAGAATTTCCTGGCTTTACAGGAAGAGCTTACTTCTACAGAAAACAAGATAAGTTTCTCCCGCCAGGCTTACAACGACCAGGTGCTGCAGTACAATAATAAAACACAGCAGTTCCCGTCCAACATCGTCGCCGGTATGTTTGGCTTCAACAAAGAGCAGGCATTCCTGCAAGCGACCGAAAGTGACGCAGAGAAAAAGGCTCCCAAAGTCAGTTTCTAGTTTTGTAAAAGGGTGACATCGTTAATAATTCCGAGTCCTTCTCACGAGGGACTCGGAATTGTAATGGTAAGAGATTATGTGGGAACAGATTAGAGCAAACCGCGTAAGGTCAATCATTCTGGTAATACTGATGGGCGCATTATTAGTGCTCATTGGCTGGATTATCGGCATGGTTTTTGCTGGTAATGCAATAGCCGGTCTGGTTATTGCGCTAATTGTGTGGGGCTTCATGAGCCTTATCGCCTATTTTCAGGGCGACAGTATTTTATTGGGAGTGGCTGGCGCTAAAAAGATTCAACCGTCAGATCATCCGCGTCTTTATAACGTGGTAGAAGAGATGAAAATCGCCTCCGGTTTAGAAAAGATGCCGGATGTCTATATTATCGATGACCCGGCACTCAATGCTTTTGCTACCGGAAGAGATGTCAATCATGCCTCGGTGGCCATTACTTCCGGTTTATTGCAAAAACTCAACCGGGATGAATTGCAGGGCGTTATCGGGCATGAGATCTCGCATATCAAAAACCGCGACGTTCTATTGATGTCCATGTGCGGGGTACTGTTGGGCACTATTGTTATCCTCTCATTTTATGCTTCACGGGTGATGATGTTCGGCGCGATTGCCGGTGGCGGTGGAAACCGGCGCAGCTCACGGAATAGTAACGGCGGTGGCGGCGGAGCGATAATAATTTTTATTATTGCCATACTGTTAATGATACTCGCTCCTATTTTTGCGCAGTTAATATATTTCGCTATTTCCCGTAAACGTGAATACCTGGCGGATGCTTCTTCGGCCTTATATACCAGATATCCGGAAGGATTGGCATCTGCGTTGGAAAAACTGGCACAATCCTCGATCCCCGTGAAATCGGCCACACAGGCCACTGCGCCGATGTATATTGCTAATCCTTTCCGCAATAAGAATGTGAGCGTCAATGATTGGACGAGCACTCATCCGCCGATCCAGGAAAGAATCCGTATTTTACGTGCGATGGGCGGTGGGGCTGCCTACTCTAATTACGACCAGGCGTACCGTACTATCAAGAATACCAATAGCGGCATTATTTCCGATAATACAGCGGCAGCGGTCGGCGCAGTCGGTTTACGCGCGGCAGTAGCGGAAGGCCCGGTAGAAACGGCGGCACCGGTGGATGACAAAATGACCCGCACGCGTGAAGTAAACGACATGATGTACCGCATGAACGATTACAAGACTATCCAGTGTGAGTGCGGCGCAAAATTAAAAGTACCGCCTTCGATGCAAGGTGGAGTAATTAAATGCCCGCGTTGCGGCAGAACACACCAGGCATAAACAGATAGGCATTAAAAACTAATATCTAAATTCTAAACATTTGTGTCGAAATCCTGAAATTAGCAGGTGTTTCAGATATTCCAACATAATTAATTGCCGTGAAGTCAGGTATATTGCTATAATAAATCTTTAGCGGGGCTGTAGCTCATTCGGGAGAGCATTTCCTTTGCAAGGAAGGGGTAAGGGGTTCGAATCCCCTCAGCTCCACCAAAAATGATTATCCCGCTGCAGTTTCCACACGTATTTTTTAAACTGCTTTAATTCACGACCCACATGACTTAACTCTCTATAGATTTCGGCCATCGGGTTAGTGGTCAAGATCTGTTGAATGCTTGTCATAATATACTAGGCAATAGAACTTCCAGTATTGAGAAAGAACTTTTTTCATATTTAAATTCCGAGTCCATCGCCCAAATATTCCCCCTGTTTACTATATCTCGTGGTTGATTGCCGAGTCATAAATAATTGATGGGAAATGTGATAAGTTCGTTACAAAGTCATGCTAGCTTGACCCTGTAGATTAATAAAATCGCAGTAGGTACCTATTTATCGATGGCTCAAACCTTACAGCGGTGCCTAACAAGAACATTGGTGCCAGAAGACCAATCAAAAAGAGTAAAATTAACGTGATTGATAGTGGGTAGTGTGAATAGAATATTAATCAAGGATTGCACTGAAAAAATAGATGCCGTTTCACGGAGAGTCGCCATAACTATATCGATTATAGATCGTTGGTATTATGGCGTCTTTGTTCGAACCTCTTTAAGCAAACTCCAGTAGAAACCCAGGCTGAAAACAAAGGGCACGAAGTAATAAATCACCCGGAATAGCATGGCTCCTAAAACACCCTGGCTGAAAGGCACGCCAAAAATTGCCAATATACCGGCGATCGAGGCTTCCTGGACTCCCAGATCGCCGGGAATGAACGAAATAACTGTTAGCGTTATTCCGAAGTTGAAGCCGGTAATCAATACGCCCAGATGCACTGGAACTCCGAGGGCTTGAAAGCAGAAATACAGGCCCGTTATCATGGCGGCTACGTCGCCCGTGACCAGCGCTATTAGTATAAATCCCATTTTCCGGTTTTTCCTCAATTCTTTCATACCTTGAGTGACTGTCATGCCGAAGTTGTTGAGGGCCGGTTCGATGTTTTTATGTGTAACAAAATGCCAGAAGCGGACAATCACACGGAGCACAAACGTACGCAAGCGTTCATTAAAAGTAATGACGGTTGCCACGGTAATAGCTACTATCAGCACGCCAATTATTAATACCATCACTGCTACGCCGCCAAAGACCAGTGGATAGGTGAAAATGACGTAAATCAAACTTACCGGAATCAGGATGAAAAACACCAGATTTTTGAAATAGGCAAGCAGCAATGTCGAACCGATGATTTGGCTTTGAGTCGCACCATGGCGTTCTAAAACCAGAGACCGCAAAGCTAAAGCAGCCGGAAGAGCTATTAGATTAGATAATACCGAGGAAACGAATCCCACCCTCATTAAATAATATTTGTTAATTTTTACACTAAAAATTCTCAACATCACAACCATGCTGATACTTTCCAGAAGATACGACAAAGCGATGAACCCCATGGCAATCCCGAGATAATTCCACTCCGCTTTGCCCCACACCTGAGACACCTGGTTCCTGTCAAAAAAAATAATAATCGCGCCCACTAAAATCATCAGCGCGACAGAAATGATCGTGAGTTTAGAATAAGGCTGCCGCTTGCGTTGTTCGGTCTCGACCATTAATAGTTCCTTTAATTGATGAATAATGGATTGGTTAATTTTATTATAACTAGCTTTTTAGGAATATACCTGGTTAATCAGGTTTTTATTTCAAGCCGAACATTTTCGATCTTTCTTTGAATTCCTCTGGAGACTCATCTTCCCACGGCAGATATTTAAGGGCTACCGGACTGCGGAAGGCATACAGCAGCAGATTTATTACTTCCGAAGAAGAATTATCCAGTTTCATCACGGCGTCTTTTCTGACCGCAAAAACCGAACCTGTTACCAACGCGGGCACACTCGGAAAATATACACATAATAAAGGGAAAGTAGCATTCTCCCCGCTAATTTGCACCTTTTCGTCCGCCAGTATCCAGCCAAAGGAAATACAGGTTGACGAATATAAGAACAGGCAAGCCTGCATGTGACTCAGCCTACCCACTGTCATGATTTCGCCCTGACCGAAAAAGATGCCTATTACGGGAATCTTAGAAAGAATCTTCCCCACTTTTGTCTGTTTCAACAGTATTCCAGAGAAATACACGATTAATATACAAAGGACAAACCCTAACCCTGTATATAAATACTTTTCGGGGACTGCGACTCCCAGAATCATTCTCCCCACTTTTTCAGCATTACCAAAAAGCAGAATTCCGATGTAGATTACCAGAATCAAAGGAAGCCAGAAAACAAAGCCATAAAGTAAAAAAGTCAATTGTTTTTTTAATAATCCTGACATCGTTGCTTCTCCTCATATTTCGGAATCTTATTTTTCTCCGTTGTTCATTTGGGGTTATTATCCGGCAGGTTATTTAATTACCTCCGGTGACAACAGTCCTCCTGAAAGCACCATCTTCATGGCATCCTCAATCGACAAATCGGTATCAATAATATCATCGGTGGAGAGCAAAACAAGGAATCCGGTCATCGGGTTAGGAGTGTGCGGTATAAAAAGCGGCATTTTCTTTTGCCCTTTGAAATCAACCGGTTTGCCGGTGACGAAAGCTAAAGAATACATCCCAGTCTTGGGAAATTCAACTATGACTACTTTCTTAAAAGGCACGCCTTGAAGCCGCCGCAAAGAGTCCACAACCTGCCTGGCAGCGGTATAGATATATTTAATTACAGGAGCTTTGGACATGCCGGCGTCAAACCAGCGAATAATGCTGCGGCCGATCAGGTTGGCTGCGACCAGACCCAACAGGTAGACTAATATGACCAGCGCTACCAGTCCAGCTCCGGGAATCGTGCGTCCAAGGAAGTATTTGAACAAAGGTTGGAAAATTCCATCCAGCGATACAAATAGAAATCTCAATACGAAATATGTCGCCACCAGTGGGACGGCTGTTAATATCCCAGCCAGAAACGTATTTCTTAAATGTGTGAGCCAACTGTTTTTAGGTTTTTGATCTTTCTTTTCCATTGTTATCCCTCCTTTCACACAAAATAATTTGACTCACATTTGATTCTGCCCGCCGTGGAGTCTTTTTTTGCCGAATCAAGTCAACACATTTTTAAACTTATGGTTTAGTGACAGGTACGATCCTCCATTGTTTTTTGTCTGCGTTCCAGGTCATATGACGGAATTCAGTATCGTCTTCGATTGTAAAGGTGGAACTATGCCTCATATCCCCGTCATTAAGCAAGAATAGTAAATCCGGTGAACGCTGATACAACGGTAAATGAGTATGCCCGAAAACAATCCCTTTGCATTCCTGGTGTTCTTTCTTTACTTTATTCTGCAGATTAATAATGGCTCGGGACTGAATCAGGTAGACGAGCATGATGTACCGTTCCGTAATGAAATTGAGCTTAAGGTTGCCTGGCGTTATTTTCTTCTGCGGGAGATGATTCCACAACCACATTAACTGGTGCGGAATGTATTGCACCGATGGATCATATTCGTGGCCGTGGCAATACCAGATGTCATCCTCCATAAACGGCTTCATCAACTTGATGGGACTAACCGGATTAGTGAGAGCCGGATTATCGCGGTATTTTTCCAGTATGTGGTCGTGATTTCCGGGTAAAAGTATGGTGGGTATCTCCGCAGCAAGAGCACGGAATTTCTGAGTCATCGGGTGATTGAGGCAATGTTCAAAACCATTTTCATACATATGAAACCAGTCTCCCAGACCCCAGATTTCATCTCCGGGGAGGGCTTCTTTTTTAATGTAATTGATAGCCTCGTCCATCACATTGTATTGCGCATCTTTGTGTCCAATGTGCAAGTCGGAAAGAATAAATTTCTTCAATTTATCCTCCTGATTTAATCACTCAAGCTGGGTGCATCATCTCGGTTCTAGAAGGAACGGACAAGCTAAAACAGTTTGAATACCTGTTTTAGCAACCAGATAATTATTAAAATTACGGCTACGACCAGCGCGATATAGATCAGACCGCCCAAACTCCATACAAATATTCCCAGCGCCCATAAGATCAGAAGAATGATGCCGATAATTAATAAAAATCCCATGTTTTCTCCTTCATTTTTATTCGGCAGTGCTATTAAACGTAGTCACCACATTTTTAAGACGGCTGTATTGAAAAGTAAATTCTGCGCCCAGAATTATAATAAGGGACGAATAATAAATCCATATGAGCAGGACAATAATCGAAGTAATCGAACCGTAGATAATCTGGTAATTGGCAAAATTTGCCAGGTAGAAGAGGAACAGAGAACGGGCAAGTTCGAAGAAAACGGCGGCCAGTAGTGCACCCAGCCAAATATGGCGCCATTGTGTTTTTACATTCGGGACGAATTTATATAAGAGAAGGAAGATTGCAAACATAAACAGGAATGCTACAACCCGGCCTGTAATATAGACAGTGTCCAGGTTAGCGGTGGGCATGTTAAATACTCCCCGCATGAACGTAACGACAGCGCTCGCTCCCAGAGACAGCAGAAAGAGAATGCCGGTCCCGAATACCATGCCGATCTCACTGGCCTTTCTGATGAGGAACTGGCGGTTTTTGATAATATCCCAGGCGCGATTAATTGAAAGGCTTATGGCGCCGAACCATGCGCTTGCGCCCCAAAAAAGAATTACAAAGCTCAATATGCTCATGACGCCGCGCAGTCTGATGACAACGGCAATATTGTCTTTTATGATGTTGGTAGCGCCGGGGATGTTATTACCGACAAATTTCAGCAGTGTGTCCTGGAGATCAACCGAAGGCAGGAAAAAACCAAAAACAGCGATCAACCCCAATAGTAGGGGAAATATGGATATGATTGCGTAATACGCTACACCGGCGGCTCTTTGCCCAACATCGTGACTGCCTGCCCCTTCAACAGTACGGACAAGCAGCTGTATAAAAGGGACTTTCCGCGCCTTATCCTGGATATTTCGGATTCGTCCCTGCAAGCGTTGGATTTGCATGGACATTATCGCTAACAAATTTCTCCCGGGCATTTCCTCCCTTTTTATCACAGGAAGCTGATTCTGATCATTTTCTATAGGTTTCATTTCTTCTTATTACCAAAAGAATAATTAAAATTCTCTTCTGATGCCCCTTGCCAGTTCCTGAGAACGTCTGCGTTCGGTAATGTCTTTAACAAATACGGATAAGCCGATCACCTTGCCTTTGTTGCGTATCGGATTCCAGTTAAACTCCCACCAGACTGCTAACACGGGTTGATATTGAGCTTCAATAAAGTGTTCACCACCAAGTACCCTGGTTATGCTACTTATGGCGGCAGTTTTTAATTCCGGATTGGTGATACACTCCGGGTAACTCATACCGATTTGAATATCGACTTGCCACTGTTTTTTCATTGCTTTCCGGTGTGGCTCATTGAAACTGGTATAACGGTATTCCCTGTTCAACGAAAATATCAGGATGTCATCCGGGCTGTTAATTACCGCGCTAAACCGCGCAATATGCTCATCCAGTACCGCGTTACTCTGCTTCAGGCTCGCGGTCATGTTAACTACTTCAGACTCGAGTTCTGTCCGGTAATTACTCATTAAGTCGTTGTAGGCTTTTACTTTTAAAAGGGATTGTACCCTGGCCAGGAGTTCCATTTTATTAAAAGGCTTTGAAATATAGTCATCACAGCCGGCTTGAATTCCTTTTATCCGGTCTTCCGTTTCCTTCAGGGCGGTAACTAAAATTATAGGCATCAGCTTGGTTTTTGGATCTTGCCTGATCCGGCGGGTAACCTCAAAGCCATCCATACCAGGCATCATGACGTCCAACAGAATAAGATCGATTTTATTGTTGGCAAGTTTCTGCAGAGCTTCTTCACCGCTGACCGCCTTGATTATTTCATAACCCTGCGGCTCCAGATAAGCTTCAAGCAGTTCGTTGTTCTGGGTGATATCATCCACAACTAAAATTACCGGTTTGTCTTTCATGCTTTTCTCCTATGAATCATGGTTTTTAAAGTAAATGGAACTTACTTAATAAATTGACTGATTTCTTTGGCAAACGTGCGTGTATTTATCGGCTTACCTATAAATCCGCTATTAGAGATATTTTTAATCTCCTCTTTGTTTTCGGCCAGAACCGAAGCTGTCACAAAAACAATCGGAATGGTGCTTGTGCCTTTGTCTCGGCGTAATATCATCGCGGCTTCGGAACCGCGCATGTCCGGCAGGCGAACATCCATAAGAATAACATCCGGCTTGTTTTTGACCGCGATAGCGATTCCGCTGGAAGCGTCTTCCGCAACAAAAACCTGATAGCCTGCTATCTCTAAAAGGTCTTTTTCCAGTGTCAAATTATTGACATTATCATCAACTACTAATGCTTTTTTCATCCTGGACCTCCTTGCTGGAGATAATCGGCAGAGTGAAGCGGACAGACGTGCCCTGGTTCAGTCCTTTCGATTCAACAGAAAACTTCCCGCCGTGCAGTTCAACCAGTTTCTTTGAGAGCGGCAAGCCGAGTCCGGTGCCTTCTGTAACACGGGAATAGGGTGTATCAACGCGGAAGAACCCTTCGAATATTTTCCCCATATTTTCCGCTGCGATACCGACTCCTGTATCCCAAACCACTACTTCTATTTCGGAACCGAGTTGCTTTGCGCGCATGCCGATCTTACCGCCTTCGGGCGTAAACTTAACGGCATTTGAAAGCAGATTATAAATAATTTCTTTCACTTTGAGATCGTCTGCTTCAATATTCGGCATGTTTTCAGCGATTTCCAGCTCCATTACTATCCTCTTCTTGGCCACCATATCCGCCACGAGCAGAGAAATATCGTTTAATAAGCTTTTCATCGATAAACTGGATAGAGTCAATTTCATCTTACCTGCTTCAACTTTTGCCATATCAAGGATCTGATTGATTAACAGGAGCAGGTGTTTTCCGCTGGTTAATACATTATTGACGTATTGCTTTTGTTTTTCATTGAGCGGTCCGAAAGTCTCATCGAACAGTACTTCAGAGAAACCGTTAATTGAGTTAAGTGGTGTTCTGAGTTCGTGTGACATATTAGCCAGGAATTCAGATTTTACCCGAGCAGCGCGTTTTAACTCTACGGCTAAATCTTTTAATTCTTCATGCGCTTTTTCCAGACCGGTCTCGATCTCTCTGCGTTCGGTTATGTCTTCAATGGCCAGAAGTATTATACGTTTCTTGCCCAGCACGCGGTGAATTTGCCGGGCATTCAATAACATTATACGCCTGCCAATACCTGCAAAATCATGTTCCACCTCATAGTTATCAAAGGTTGCTTTTTGCGGCAGGATTGTTTCCAACAGTTCCCGCAGTTTGGGAATATCCCATTGCTTATTACCCAGGTCGTAAATCAGGTGCCCCACAGTCTCTTCCGGTTTTACCTTGAAGACTTCATAGAACGAACGGCTGACGGAGACCACCCGGAGATCCTGATCCATCGCGATTAATGGTTCGCGCACGGTATTGATAATGCTTTCGGCATATTCCCTGGATTCGTCTTCGGATATTTTAGTGGCTTCCAGTTCTTTACGGGCTTTCTCCAAACCGTTTTCGATCTCCCGGCGCTCGGTGATATCTTCAATTGCCAGCAGAATAATGCGTTCTTTGCCGGACGCTCTTTGAATCTGCCGGGCATTCAGCAGCATTATGCGTCTGCCGATAGCGGCGAAATTGTGCTCAACTTCGTAGTTGTCAAAAGTTGTTTTTTGGGGAAGAATGGTTTCCAGCAGTTCCCGCAGCCGCGGGATATCCCATTGTTTATTACCCAGGTCGTAGATAAGCTGTCCGACGGTCTCCTCCGGCTTCACCTTAAAGAATTCGTAGAAAGAACGGCTGACCGTGACCACCCGGAGGTCCTGGTCCAGAGAAATTAAAGGTTCGCGCACAGTGTTAATCACGCTTTCAGCGAATTCACTAGCTTCATCCGCGGATTTTTTAATTACTTCTAATTCCTTACGCGTTTTTTCCAGGCCGATTTCTATCTCACGGCGCGCTGTAATATCTTCAATCGCCAGGAGAATAATGCGTCTTTTACCCAACATTCTTTGGATCTGCCGGGCATTGAGCAGCATTACGCGTCTGCCAATAGTGGCAAAATCATGTTCCACTTCATAATTGTCAAAAGCTGTTTTTTGCGGCAGGATGGTTTCCAGCAGTTCGCGTAATTTAGGGATATTCCACTGTTTATTACCCAAATCATAAATCAGCTGCCCTACGGTTTCTTCCGGTTTCACCTTAAAAACTTCGTAGAAAGAACGGCTAGCTGTTACAACTCTTAAATCCTGATCCAGAACGATTAATGGTTCGCGGACGGTGTTAATAATACTTTCAGAGTATTCACCGACCGTTTGCGATTGGGCTGTCTTTTTTTGTTCTGTGATGTCGTGCATTATGGCTGATATTCCATAGATGTTCCCCTGCTTATCCTTAATTGCCGAAAGACTCAAGGAGATATCAATTATTGCCCCATCTTTGCGGAGACGCTTTGTTTCATAATTTTCAATTAATTCTCCTTGTTGTAGTCTTTTCAGTTGGCTAAATATTTCCTCTTTGTAACCGGGGGGAGCTAATATGGAAATATTTTGGCCGTGCATTTCTTCCGGTGTATACCCGTATATCTTTTCCGCGCCCTCATTCCAGCTGACTACGTCGCCCTGTAAAGTTTTCCCGATGATGCCCTCAATGGAGGTATTAACAATAGCTGCTAAGCTATGATCGCTTTCCTCCATGGTTTTGCGTTTGGTGATATCTTCGATAGCAAGGAGTATTACTTTTAACTTTTCCGGCGGGTTGGGAATTCTCCGTGCATTTAAAAGCATGGTGCGCTTGCCAATGCCGGGGAAATCGTGTTCTACTTCATAATCATCAAACGTAGCTTGCTGGGGCAGGATCGTTTCCAGCAGTTTCCTCAAGCCTGGGATATTCCACTGTTTATTACCCAGGTCGTAAATCAGCTGCCCGACGGTATCTTTCGCTTTTACATTAAAAACCTCATAAAAAGAACGGCTTGCGGTAACCACTCTTAAATCTTTGTCCAGTACGATCAGCGGTTCTCGCACAGTGTTTACGATGCTCTCAGAATATTCCTGTGATTTATTTTCAGTAATTACCATATATTTTTCCTTCTTTTATAAGCGGTGGGCAGAATATTTTTATTTAACGGATCTGGTGTTTTTAGTTTTACTTAAGCCCGAATATTTTTGACCTTTCTTTAAATAGTTCCGGTGTTTCATCATCCCACGGCATATATCTCAGTGCTGCGGGGCTGCGGAAAGCGTACAGCAGCAAATTTATTACCTCCGTCGAAGGATTAGCAATCTTCATGACGGTGTCTTTGCGAGCGGCGAAGACTTGTCCAGTCACCAGAGTCGGAACATTCGGAAAATAGACATTGATAATAGGGAACCCGGCGGCTACTTCACTGATTTTGACCTTTTCTTCTGAGAGAATCCAGCCGTAAGAAATACATGTGGAAGAATACAGAAAAAGGCAGGCTTGCATGTGACTTAATCTGTTGATCGTCATGATTTCGCCCTGGCCAAAGAATATCCCGATAAACGGAATTTTAGATAGTATTCGCCCGACTTTGGTTTGCTTCAATATAATCCCTGAGAGATATATGATCAGAATGCACAGAACAAAACCCAGACCGGTATATAAGAACTTGTCCGGTACTACGACTCCCAGGATACTTCTGCCAACCTTTTCTCCATTGCTGAAAAGAAGAATCACGATGTAGATTACCAGTATTACAGGGAGCCAGAAAACAAAACCGTAAAGGATAAAGGTAGGCTGTTTTTTAAGAAATTCTTTCATTTTTCACCCTCCTGGTTTTGTGCTGAACTCGCAGATTTCCTATTTTCCCAGACGGGTCGCTAAAAAGAATAGAGCTAACCCTACAATAACGGATGCTCCTAATACAATAATTACAGCCCTGGTGATCAGTTGCTCGATATCGTGAATGTACTTATCAATCCCCGAAACATCGGCGCGCACTTGCATCTCACCCCGCTCCGCGGTCTTCAGCATCCTGTCAAAACGCTGGGGTAGTCCCCCGGCCAGACTCGCTAATTGCGCTGCTTCCATGGGCATACGGCGAAGGGCAGAAATAATTGAATACCTCTTTCTGATTGCCCGTATGACGCTGGACTGTAACAGGGGGGCGATATCAAATTCCGGGTCCAGTCCTCTGCCCAGACTTTGCGCCATAACTATCGTTTTCAGCAGCAGGAAAGTATTGGACGGAAGCTGAATGCGGTTACGGCGCAGCATAGTAAAGAGCTGCTCCAGGTTGTAACTGACACTTTCCGAGCGTTTTAGTAAATGGGTAGTTGAGAAATGCCCCATCACATATTTCATATCTTTCCGCAGGCGGGCACGGGAACCTGCCTCGCGCAAGCTTACCGCGCCTAATTCTATCAATGCATCTATCAGCATATCGGCGTTGCGGTCCAGAATAGCTTTCAGCGCATTTGCAAGGTGCCATCGTACGTCGTTGTCTACCGTTACGGTCATGCCGAAATCCACCAGGCCCAACCGTCCGTCAGGCTCTACAAACAGATTTCCCGGGTGTGGGTCTGCATGAAACGCTTCACCCTCAAAGACCATTTTCAACCAGATACTGACGCTACGCCTGGCTAATTCTTTACGGTCAAAACCCGCTTTATCCAGCGCCTGGATATCCAGAATGCCTATCCCGTGAATCCGCTCCATTGTAATTACTCGCGGCGTTGTTGATTCCCAGAAAATTATGGGAATGTGAATGGTTGGATCTTTTTTAAAGAACCACGCGAAGTATTCGGCATTATGACCTTCCTGAATGTAGTCCGTTTCTGTCTGAATAGTGTCGGCGATTTCCTGTACGATACCTACGAGATCGTATTGCTGCGCGCCTTCCCAATGTTTGGTAGCCGATACCGCTGCCTTGCCCAGAATGTACATGTCTTCG
>Ga0224520_1000375_pt1 | contig 13546 bp, 16 predicted proteins | sample CFST25metaG_2_FD_180684 | JGI IMG/M metagenome (GOLD analysis project Ga0224520, IMG submission 180684) | Peat soil microbial communities from Stordalen Mire, Sweden - C.F.S.T-25 | ecosystem: Environmental > Terrestrial > Soil > Wetlands > Peat | place: Sweden: Norrbotten County, Stordalen Mire... | reverse complement strand
GGCCGGGGCGGAGCTCCAAACTCCGCTCCGGTCAGCTAAATCAAGCTATGTACTCGGACATCAAAGTTAGATTGAATGCGGTCACAGAGCGGGAGCGCCAACAGTGAGGTCCTTAATTGCGTTGTATTTCCTATATGTAGGTTCCTTGCTTTTCTGCTTCTTTTAATTGGATTAGCCTTATCAATATCAATTCTGACCTGTGCAATAGTGTGAAAATCTGTCCCGCAACGGGGACAGGTTAGACCAAAGTCACGTGCGATTGTTTTGCAATGAGGACACATACGAATATCCATTTAACTATCCTTATAATTATATTTATTCGACATTTTAGCCTAATTGAGAATTATAATCGTTTCGGTAATCGTGCTGTTCAATGGGCGTACTTCTGTTCAAATAATAAATTAATGTTAGTCGCTCTCCGACCCCAGTATCTCTTGTCTGATTGCAATGTTCCACGCTTCCGATTCCCATATCCCCATCTTTTGAAGCGTGTTTGCATAACGCTCTGCTCGCTTTGCCGCTGATTCGGCATATTCGGTACGTTGCCACGCTGTCATAGTTCTATATTCTTTACGTCGGTTTTCTTTCAGGTAGGTCAATGCCTTGTCCGTTAGGTCGCCGTGGGTCGGTGGATATGTCATTGCTCTTACCATTGTTGTCTCTCCTTTTATTGTCATAATATCCGATATTTACTGAGTATTCAAAATATACGGTCATTATATAAGCCGATATTTGAAGCTAAATATAATAATCACAATATCTCTATTGACATTATATAGTAAGTAGGAATATAATACAAGAAAGTAATTATAAGAAGGTGCAACCTTGCCAACTATGAAACAGGCTGACATCCATCGGTCGGAAAGAAAAGGAATCGGGTGGTTTCAATGCAATCAATGTGGAGCGGAGTGGGAACCTCCTATTCAATATGGTGGTAAATATCTCAATGACTGGTGGCGGTGCCCCAATGGATGCAATGCTGAAGCGGGTAAGTTAAGGGTATTGAATTGCACTCGGTGCAAATACGAATGGGCAAGCAGAGGAATGAGGCTTCCCAAAACTTGCCCGAATTGTAATAGCCCGTATTGGAATAGGGTTAAAACGAAACAGAGTGGAAACTTCAAAAAGAATCCAGAAGGGAAAGGTGACCAGGAACAGCTCTTTAAGTGACAATTTATTGGCTATCATCCGCATGGCGGATTTGAGAATAATGGGCAACGACAGCCCCATCAATGGTAAATAAAAATAAAATAAAAGGAATTGAAATATGACTATACAAACAAAGATAAAAGGAGCCGACCCGTCCGATATTGTAGTTTTACAGCAGGTCGTGCGGGTTGCCGTGTATGGTCGAGTATCAACCGACAATCAAGCAAAAAAAGATAACAGTCTTCCGAATCAAAAGGAACGGCTTGAAGCATTAGCCAAATACAAAGGTTGGGAGATTGTTGGGTACTATTTCGACGAGGGAGAGAGCGGAGCAAAAGAAAACCGTCCGCAACTCGACAGACTTATGGAAGATGCTAAGATGCATAAATTCGATATTGTTGCCGTTATAAAGGTTGACCGATTTATGCGAAGCTGTCGCCATCTTCATAATGCTGTTCATACATTCGATGAACTCGGAATCGGTTTCTATTCGGAGAGTGAAGGAATCAACACACTAGATAAAAGCGGGATGGGGAGAATCATCTTATCGCTATTCGGGTCGTTAGCCGAGTATGAATTGGAACAGATTCACGAACGGATTAAAAGCGGAAGAGGACGGTTAGCGAGGAAAGGACAATTTAACTCTGGCAGACCGCCATATGGGTATCAATTTGACCACGATGATATTTTTTACAAGACCCATGATAAGTCAGAACCGAAACCGCTAATAGCTTTTGAAGATGAAGCGAAAGCAGTAAGGTTTATCTTCGGTAAATTCTCAGAAGCTAATGGACGGCTGGGTATAGGAAAAGTTGCAGAGATGCTGAACCTTGATACCGATTTTACCCCGCCGCAAACACCTGGGCGAAAAAATAAGAAATACCACTTTTGGATTCCAGGGGCAGTAGGAAGAATTGCGAGAAGCTCGGTTTATTACGGAGCCCCGAACGAAGGTTATAAGTATGCGGCTGAACCTCTAATTAGTAAGGAAGTTTGGGATAAAACACAATATCGTATTGACCACAACGGCGACATTAAAGGGGCAGGGGAAAAGATAACCAAGTACCAAGGGCACATCAAATGTGGTATTTGCGGTTTATCAGTCCGTCCAGGCTACAATCATGGGCTCACTGGCACAGTTGTTTATGTATGTGCTGGACGGAATAAAGATGCCCATCTTGATGGCAAAACAGAGAAATGTAAACTTAATCGCTTCCCAGCGGCAGTCGTAGATGCGGCTATTGAAGCTAAGATACATGAATTACGGACAAATCCAGAAGTACTTAAATCCACTCTGGAAAAGTCTCTGGCAGAACTTAAAGCTGACTTGGCAACTATTTCTTTGAAAGTTAAACCACTGGAAGAGAGGCGTGTAAGGATACGCCGTCAAATTGAGGGTTATAATGCACTCGTTACAGCTGGTGAGATGGATGCCGACGATTATTTGAAAAAAATTGAACCTCTGAAAAAAGACGAGAAAGATTTAGAACGGCGGGAGAAGGTTATTGACCCAAATTTGAATACTGACATTGAATTTAAGAAGATGCAAATTAATGAATTTGAAAAAGGTATGGATATTCTCTTCAATGGAGATTTGGAACATCGCCCAGGGGTTAACTATGAAGTTGCAGAAACAATCGAAATTTTACAAAGGCTTTTCAAAAAAACTGATTTCACAAACGTAACTGATGAAAAACAAAAGAAAATGCCTTTTCTCCCTTTTCTAATGGCGATAGTAAATGATGAGACCCCTGACAACTTTACAGCTATATTAACTAATGTTGATGGTGATAAAAAAGCTGTTGATGTCGAATTGCGAATCGGGAAAACATCAGCACATTCTGATTGTATGTCAGTCCGTTCCCGACGATTTCGATAAAAGGCATGACCTGCAGAATCGGGGATTCCTTCACGATTGTCTCCACCACCCCCTGGAGCAGGATATCATTGGAAAGTTTGGATGCTTCCGCTAATGTAAGTGCCATTATTTTTTACCTCCTATTGCGTATTGAATTTTTTCCCGCGGTGAGAGCGCCGATAAATCAGATGCCCGTCTGCCCGGCGCGCCGGCCGGCACTTTGATATTCGATATTTCTTTTTCCACCGATTTCATTACGCGCCCCACCAGACTGATCGCCTTTTCCAGGGATGTGTTTATGGCCTCAATCGTATCTCCGGTAATGAGTTCTTCGGTAATCCCCGGATTCATCTGCAGTACCCGGCTTTTATAACCCGCCACTGCTTCTGTTAAGGACTTACCGGCAACTGCCAATTTTTCCTTTAACTCGGTCTCAGATTTTCGCAGCGCGGCGATTTCGGTGTCTTTGTCCGCGATTATCTGCGCAAACCCGGCCTCTTTCTGTTCCGGTTCCGTACCGGAATTATCCTCCCGGTTGTTTTCTTTGTTCTCTTCCTCTGTCAATTTTTCCCTCCTCTAAATTTATTTACTGCTGACCTCTAAAACCGGCGTAATCGCTCACTCTCCAGCCGCCCCTTTAGACGGTCTCACATTCAAATCACGATTCATTTTTAAAATAGCGTCTCTTTCTTCCAGCCACCTTGTAAATTCGATATCCGGGTCTTTGACGCCCACTTCGTACATGGCAGTGTGCCGCGAATGGATACCCCCCTGCACCAGTATCTGCTCGTTTGCCACCAGTTGCGTCATATCGCGGGGCAGCACCGGGCTCCAGGCCACTCTGAGGTTATAATCGCAAAAATCATCGCCGCGGTATTTCTCCAGTAATTTCAGAATCATCCGGTTCCGTTGATTGTATGCCACTGTCCGGATGGCTCTCTTGCGGCTCACTTTCTGTAAAAGCGGCTGTAATTCAATCTCCAGTGCTACTCCGGAGAGATTGTTATCGCTGCCGCCGAAAGCCGCCCGCGGTGACTCCGAAACATCATGCAAAGTGCGGTATAACAGATTGATATAGTCAATGTGGAGTTGCACGCCGCCGCCCTGCAGTAAATCCAGCAGATAGGCTTTGGCATCCTCCGGAATGTTCCAGACCGCGCCGGGTTTGACAGCAATATCCTCTGATTCTTCCACGTTTTCCAGCACGGCTACCGGGTTGCCGGACAATTCCAGGATGCGTGACAATTGTGACATCGCCCGGTTGAATTCCCGCAGCGGTTCCATCATTTGCGTCAGGTCGGAAACACCCCAAACTTTTTTAGGATCCCGCAGATTGGGGAAAATCACAAAGGGAATAAAGCCGTACGGATTGGTTTTCTTCTCCATCCTGGCATCATCTACCCACAGCTCGAATTCTTCCGCCGTCCAGAGTTCAACTACGGTCGTAATTTTCCCTTTCGGTTTAATGCCGTACATCGCGGCCGCGACATCAACATCAAGGTAATACCGTGAAGCAATGCGCCAGACCCGCGAAGCATCATCACCGCCTTGCCAGGCATAAATACCCTGAACATCGGGCGCGGTAACTCTAACGCCGGCCGTTTCCGTATCCCAGATGACTTTATAGACAGCATCTCCCAGCACCGCGCAATCGACTTCGGTCTCAAAGTCCAATTGTTCCAAACCGTTTGCATCATAGACCTGCTGCAACGCTGATTCGGCACGGCGCGCTTTCTCCCGGCCTGGCACCGTGTCTTCACCCGGGTCGACGACAAACTTGACGCCGGACATCAGGTAGGAAGCTATTTTATCCACGACCACCCTGGCATAATTGAAGGTCAAACGTTTCTCTCCCATCCGCTCCCTGCCCGGCCATTGTGTCCCCTGGTAGAAATCCAGCAGTTCACGATACCGTCTCATTCGATCGTTGTCACGGCGGTTTAAGTCAACGGGTTTAAATTCGTCTTTCACTTTTCACTCCTTGGATTCGCTGAATACACTCCGTTTTCCCCGAAGGAAACCTTTAGCGCCCTTTGCACGGTGCGTTTGCTTACTTTAAAAATTTGCGACAGCTCCCTGATGGTTTTACCTTCTTTCACAAATAATTGCTCCATTTTTGCAGCCCGGCGTTTCTTCATAAGCCTTTCTTTACCGGCCGGTTCTTCATAAACACAAACCGGCAGAAGACAATTCAGGCACGATGGTGCAAATTCACAGCCTTCATCTTGATATTGGCAAAATTCCGGTGGTAAATCTAAAACATAATCGTTCATTTTCCGCAAACTCTCATGTACCGCTAATAAATTAATATCACGCCCTGAACGAAGTGAAGGCCGGAGTTTTAGCGTAGGTCCCTGTGGTTCATATATGTTGTATGTTACTTTGTCATATTAGTACATTTGTTCTACTGCCGTCAAGCGGATTTTGTCACCTCTTTTTATTGACTTCACCAGCCTTATTCTTCATAATGACATTTAGTCAATACGAGACAGGAGTGTTATGCAGCGCTTTTTTATCCCCAAAGACTGGATTCAGCAGGACACTGTCACCATTACCGGCGAACCATTGCGCCAGATTGGTTATGTCCTCCGCCTGAAACCCACCGACCGTATCATTGTTCTGGACAACAGCGGCTGGGAATTTGAGGTGGAAATTGAACGTATTACCAAAGAGCAGGCGCTCGGTAAAGTAATCACAAAGGAAACCGGACAGGGAGAACCGCGTATCAAAATCACGCTGTACCAGGCGCTCTTGAAATCGGATAAATTCGAACTGGTGCTGCAGAAAGGCGTCGAACTCGGAGTATCTTCCTTCGTACCGTTCATCAGCGAACGCTGTATCTCCCGCAAAGAGTCCGGCGCAAAAATAGAACGCTGGGTAAAAATCATCCGGGAAGCCGCCGAGCAATCGGAACGGCTGGTTCTGCCCTTGCTGCATCCGCTGATTTCATTGGATGAAGCTTGCCGTTCCGTAAAACAACCCGCGTTTTTGCTCTGGGAAGAAGAAAAAAGTGTGAGTCTGAAACAAACCCTCCAAAATCCCCCGTTTAAAAACGCTTCAGAGCTAAGTCTCTTCGTCGGACCGGAAGGCGGTTTCCCCGAATCTGAAAAAGAATTGGCAAAACAGCACGGTATCGCCATTGCCAGCCTCGGAAGACGCATTCTCCGCGCGGAAACGGCCGGTCTGGCCGCCGTCAGCGCAATCCTTTACGAAACAGGAGAAATGGGGTAAACGCCAAATCTTCATTTCTTGTTTTATTATTCTTGGTTTTGTTCTTAAATTTTAAAAGGGGTGATTTGTGTCCTGGTTTTTTTATTTGAGCAGGGCCTTCGTGCAAACTGTTTTTACGCTTTTTACGCGGGTGAAGGTCAACGGCCGGGAAAATATTCCACAAACCGATAAATTAATCGTCGTTGCCAATCACATGACTTATGCTGAACCGCAGCTCGTCGGTTTTCTGATCAAAAGAAAGATGAGGTTCGCCTCCAAAGAAGGTTTCTTCCGCCATCAACCGGTTAAATTAATCATGGAGTCATTTGGCTGTTTTCCGGTTCATCAAGGCGTTGCCGACCGGAAAACCATCCGTCTCATGGAACAATATGTTAACGATGGATTTGCTCTGGTTATTTTTCCGGAAGGTCAGCGCAGCCAGAGTGCGGAATTGATCCAGGCGCTCCACGGCGCGGCGCTTATCGCCCAGCGTACCGGCGCTTTCATTCTGCCGGTTGGCATTACCGGCACTGAAAATTTAAAGGGCTGGTACTGGATATTTAAAAGGCCGGAAATAACGGTCAATTTTGGCCAACCTTTTCAACTGCCGTCAAATGATGATAAACTCTCCAGAGAGGACGCCACAAAACTCATTATGGCCCGGATTACAGGGTTACTGCCGTCGGAATATCATGGGGTTTATGCGGAAAAATGAAAAATACTAACATCAAAATTGAGAAGGCCGCCGGGACCGGGTTCTGTTTCGGGGTCAGACGCGCTATAACAGCCCTGGAGAAGGTTGCCGGGGAACAGGGCATGATTGAGACGTTGGGGGCGGTTGTCCACAACCAGCAGGTGCTACAGCGCCTTGTAGAACTTGGTGTCGGTGTGGCCGGAACTATCGATGACGTCAAGGGTAATACCGTCGCCATCGGCGCGCATGGTGTCGGGCCGGATGTCGCCGCAGAAATCAGCAGACGACATCTGAAAATTGTGGATACTACCTGCCGTTTCGTGCACCGCGCCCAATCGGTTGCCCAACGGCTGTCCAAAGAGGGATTTTTCGTCATCGTTTACGGCGATGTTAATCACCCGGAGGTTAAAGGCATTCTCGCTTGGGCCGGCGGTAACGGCATGGCAACGCTGGATGCGCAGAAAATTGCGGAACTAAAACCGCTGCCCGGCCGCATCGGCATCGTCGCCCAGACCACTCAGATTCCGGCTAATTTCAATGAATTTCTTAAAAATGTCGTCGATATCGCGTTGCATAAAGATTCGGAATTATATATCGTGGACACCATCTGTCACGATATCCGCCGCCGGCAGGAATCGGCGCAAAAACTGGCCAATAAAGTCGATTTAATGTTTGTCGTCGGCGACCATACCAGTGCCAATACGAACAGATTAGCTGAGTTGTGCAGCCGTCAGACCGAAACCCACCTCATCGAGACTGCTGATGAGATTCAACTGGCATGGCTTAAAGGGCATAAATTTATCGGGATTACCGGCGGCGCTTCAACCGCGGAAGAGACCATCACTGCAGTTCAAACCAGGCTGGAAAAACTGACAAAAAAATAACGTTTTTAGGATTAGTTTCCTTGACATTGCGCCCGGGAAACCGATTAGGGATTTATGGTCACAACCCTATCGTTTTCGCGACTTCTTCGCGCCAGAAATCGGCATTGCCGTAGCTCAGTTGCGCCGCTTTCCCCCGTATGGTGTAGAAATGTAAATCGTGGTCGATGGTGACCCCCACTGCCCCGAAAACCTGGTGCGCTTTGGTGATGCACCATTCGTAGGATTCCGCCGACCACGCCTTCGCAATCGCTGTTTCGCGTGTAGCGGGCAAGCCTTCGCTTATCCGCCAGGCAGCCTGGTAAGACACAAAACGTAAGCCGTCTACATGCGTCACCATATCCGCCATATATTGCTGAATTACCTGAAAAGAACCGATGGGTTTACCGAATTGTTTCCTTTCTTTCGTGTAGTCCAGTGTCATTTCCAGCACTTTCTGCAGTCCACCCACGGTATCGCAGCAAACCGCCGCCGCTATCCGTTCCATTGTTTTCTCCACAATCGGCCAACCCTCCCCCACCCCACCCAGTACGCTATCCTTTGACACTGTCACATTATCAAAAGTAACCTCGCAAAGTTTATCGCCGCTCATCGTCTGCAGCGGCGTGCATTTTATTCCTTTTTCTTTCGCCGGTACGATGAAAACGGTGATGCCTTTCTTCTCATCCTTTTCGTTGCTTGTCCGGGCAACACACAGGATATAATCGGCGACATGGGCATCGGGAACAAATAATTTGGTGCCGTTAATGATATAGTCATCTCTTTCTGCGAATGCTGTGGTTCCAATCGAACCTGCTTCATATAAACCATCTGCCTCATTCAGCGCCATTGTCATCATAATTTTTCCGGCGGCAATCCCGGGTAAATAGGCTACTTTTTGCTTATCGTTCCCACTTTCCAGTATCGCCAATGCTCCCAGCACTACGGTTGCGAAAAACGGACCCGGCAGGCATGCCCGTCCCATCTCCTCCAATAAAATTGCCAGGTCGGTGAATTCCATCCCGAAGCCGCCGTATGGGTCGGGAATTGCCAGACCCATCCAGCCTAATCCCGCCATTTCTTTCCAGAGAGCCGGGGAATATCCCTTTTCATCGTCCGCCATCAGCCGAACATATGATTTAGGGCATTTATCTGTGAGAAAATCCCGCGCCGATTTCCGCAGCATCTCCTGTTCTTCAGAAAGATTAAAATCCAACGGTTCCTCCTCGATCAAATCTATATATCATAATAGTTAAGGTCAGTACTCTCGCCCCGAGTGGGAGAGAACTAGAGAGAGGGGAGTGATTAGTTCCAGCGTCCATTTTCACCATCTAAACCGCCGAAGGCATTCCCAAACCCCGTGTCGCCACGATCCCTTTTAAAATCTCATTGGTCCCGGCCTGTAAACTATATCCCTTCGAGGCGAGGAAAGAATGCGGCGCCATCCCCAATAGCGGCGCATATTCCGATTCTTTCCATAATTGCCCGTAAAGTCCTAAAATGTCAGTCGCAAGGCTTGCCAGATGCTGTTCCCATGTCGTACAGAAAGGCTTGGCGATTGCCGTTTCGATATTCGGCGCCTTGCCCTTTTCCATCACCTGCACCACTCTGTAAAGCAGCATCCGCCCCACTTCAAACTCAACCTCTAATTGTGCCAGCCGACTGCGGATGAGCGGGTCTTCGGAAATCGGTTTGCCGTGCCGTTTGGTTTCTTTACAGAATTTGATCAATGCCTCAAAAAGCGGGTAGTTACCCATCAGCCGTTCCATGCCGGAACGTTCGTAATCCAGCTGGTTCAGAATCTGATAGAAACCGCGGTTTTTCTCCCCGATCAGGTATTTTTTCGGGACGCGGACATTGTCAAAAAAAACCTCACCCCAGGCTTCGCTGCCGGTGATATCAATAATCGGACGAATCGTGATGCCGGGTAACGTGCAATCGATAACAAACTCGCTGATACCTTTTTGTTTCGGCGCCGCCGGGTCGGTGCGCGCCACGAGATAGAGGTGGGTCATGTACCGGGCGCAACTGGTCCACATTTTCTGCCCGTTGATGGTGTAAAAATCGCCGTCTTCCACTGCTTTGGTTTTCAGTGCCGCCAGGTCGGAACCGGCTTCCGGTTCGCTCATACCCAGCCCGATGCAAGCCTCACCCCGCAGGATTTTAGGCAGCAGCTCCTGTTTTTGTTCTTCAGAGCCGTAGGTATATAGGGCCCGCCCGATTTGCCGTTCGGCAAACCAGTGGCAGGCCGCCGGCGCGCCGTAGCGCAGCATTTCTTCGGTCAGAATCAGCCGTTCAACCTGACTTCTCCCCAAACCGCCGTATTCTTTCGGCCAGGTGATGCCGAGCCAGCCTTTAGCGGCTACTTTCTTGGTAAATTCCCGGGAAAAACCCTGTATCCAACCGTCGCACATCGGCCGGAAAGTACCTTTCCTGATTTCATCCTCAAGGAAAACGCGCACTTCCTGTCTGAATGATTGTTGCTCAACGGTGAACGTAAAATCCACTACTTTTTACTCCAATTCAATGTGTTAAAAATAGGATTTTTGTTGTATGGATTATGTCTGTTTGTTAATCCGACCATGATGACAGCGGGTGGGGAATGTGTCGGGGGAGAGCGAGGCGATTCAGCTTTTCCCCGTCTGTAAAATCACGAGTTCAGATAACAGGGCGAGTTTGTAATGTAATCCCGCCCCGTCATCTGACTGTTGCATTAATCAATGTGCGCTTAAACTACTAAACAGGTTACCGTTCTGGTAATACCGGTGATGGGATGAATGTGCTGCGTAACTAAATCACCGATTTCATTCAGGGTGGCAAGTTCCACAATTGCAATCACATCATAGGGACCGGTAACCGTTTCAACTGATTTCATACCCTTAAGCCGCCCCAAACCGGTAACTACCTCTTTGGTTCTGCCCACTGTGCACTCGATCAGAATGTAAGCTCTAGCTGCGTTTGCCATAGTAAATTACCTCCCTATCATATTTTTTGTTATTAAATTGAAATGAATACTACAAGTATTTCCCATTATATCCCAAACACCATCCGATTTCACTAATTATTTCTAAAACATTCCATCTGTTTCTTCCTCACCTTGCAGTGAGACTGCTGCTCCCCTTATAATATCTGTATTCCTTTTATCTTGCAGTAATCTCCCGCGAAACTATGGAGGGATGTATTGGAATATTTTTTAACCGAACAGCAGAAAACATTGAAAAGTCTGGCCCATCGGATTGCCGAAGAACGGATTCTGCCGGTCCGCGCCGAGCTTGATGAAAAAGAACAATTTCCCAAAGAAATCCTGAAGGAACTGGCCGATAGTGACCTTTTCCGCATTTTTATCCCGGAAAAATACGACGGGTTAGGAGGCGGCACGCTTGATTTGTGCCTCGTGGTCGAGGAACTAAGCCGCGTCTGCAGCGCCGTAGCCGTTTCTTTCGCGGCCACAGCACTCGGGGCTTACGCCATCATCCTCTACGGCAGTGAAGAACAGAAACAGAAATACCTGCCCCAAATTGCGTCAGGGAAAATCGCCGCTTTCGGGTTAACCGAATCCACTGCCGGCAGCGATGCCAGCGGGATTAAAACTACCGCCGTTAAAACGCCTGAAGGCTATATTCTAAACGGCACAAAGCAGTTCATCACTAACGGCGGTGAAGCCGATATTTACACGATTATTGCATTAACTGATAAGACCAGGGGGCCTCGCGGCGCCAGCGCCTTCATCGTCGACAAAGATACCCCCGGTTTCACATTCGGGAAGAAGGAAAAGAAAATCGGTATCCGCGCTTCGGCTACCCGCGAACTGATTTTCCGCAATTGCCTCGTGCCTGCCGAAAATCTCATCAGCCGGGAAGGCATGGGTTTTATCGTCACTATGAAAGTCCTCGATAATTCCCGCCCGGGCATCAGCGCTCAAGCATTAGGTATCGCTCAGGGCGCCATGGAAGCCGCCGTCGGTTATACCAGCCAGCGCGTCCAATTCGGGCAGCCTCTCATTTCCCTGCCCGTTGTCCAATATAAATTAGCCGAAATGGCCTTGCAGGTTGAAGCCGCCCGGGCGCTCGTTTACGCCGTCGCCAAAACCATCGACAGCGGCGTAAAGAGCTTTACCGAGGAATCGGCGATGGCCAAGGTCTTTGCTTCCGATGTCGCCATGAAAGTTACCGTCGATGCCGTACAGGTCTGCGGCGGCGCCGGTTACATGCGAGACTATCCTATGGAAAAAATGATGCGTGATGCGAAAATTACCCAGATTTATGAAGGCAGCAACGAAGTCCTGCATAACGCCATCGCGATTGAATTGCGCAAACGGAAAGGCAAACGCGAATGAATGTTATCGTCTGTCTGAAACAGGTGCCCGGCACCACCGAGGTAAAAATCGACCCCAATACCAATACCCTCATACGGCAGGGTATTAAAGCTATTGTTAATCCATTTGACAGTTATGCCCTGGAAGAGGGCGTCCGTCTCAAAGAAAAGCACGGCGGTAAAGTCACGGCAATCAGCATGGGGCCGCCGCAGGCAGCGGACATGCTTAAAGATGCCATCAGCGTCGGCGCCGATGAGGCTGTTTTATTGAGCGATATGGCTTTTGCCGGTTCTGATACACTGGCCACGGCTGCTGCCTTGGGCAAAGCTGTCGAAAAAATTAAAAACTACGACCTGATTATTTGCGGCCGGCAAACCATCGACGGCGATACCGGGCAAGTCGGGCCTGAACTTGCCGAAAATTTGGGTATCCCTTTCATTGCCTACGTCAGCAAGATAGAGGAAATCGGTGACGGTAAAATACGAGTGCAGCGGGCGGTGGAAGACGGCCATGAAACAATCGAAACATCATTACCGGCGGTCATCACCGTAGCCAAAGAAATTAACGTGCCGCGCATGCCTTCCTTGCGGGGTCTTTCTAAATCAAAATCTGCGCAAATCCCCACCTGGACCGCCAATGACATCGCCGCCCCCAAAGAAACTATCGGCCAGGCAGGCTCCGGCACCTGGGTCGTGAAAGTGTTTTATCCCCAGCGCATCCAGCACGCGGAAATGCTCAAGGGCGAACCGGAAATGCAGGCCAAAGCTTTGATTGAAAAATTAAAAGAAGCCAAAATAATTTAGTAATAATCTGAAAAGTGATACACACCCTCTCCCTTTCCCTCTCCCATCGCAAGGGAGAGGGAACTAAAATTCAGGGTTAGTCCTCTCGCCACGTGTGGGAGAGAGTTAGAGAGAGGGGAAATATCCTCCGGGCTTAGGCAACACAGTAAATGGGAGTCCCTATGACATTAAAATTTGATAAAGAAAAATGTACCGGCTGCGGCAGCTGCGAATCCGCCTGCCCTTTCGGTCTAATCACTATCGTCGATGACAAAGCCAGCATCAAAATGGAGGGCTGTAACCTCTGCGGCGCCTGTCAGGAGGCCTGTGCGACTGAAGCCATCAAGATAGAAAAAGAAATGGCGCAGTCCCCCATCGACGGTGAACACCGCGGGGTCTGGGTTTTTGCCGAACAGCGCAACGGTGAAATCAAAGGCGTCGGCCTTGAACTGCTCTCAAAGGGCCGGGAATTGGCCGATACTTTGCAAACCGAATTATGTGCTGTCTGCCTGGGACATGATATCAAAGGTGTTGAGCAATTTTCTGCCTGCGGCGCGGATAAAATCTATCTCATTGATGACCCTGCTTTTGCCAATCAGTCGGAAGACCCATATGTCGCCGAACTTGTCCGGCTGGTAAAAACCTATAAACCGGAAATTGTCCTGGCCGGAGCCACAC
>Ga0224520_1000374_pt1 | contig 13572 bp, 11 predicted proteins | sample CFST25metaG_2_FD_180684 | JGI IMG/M metagenome (GOLD analysis project Ga0224520, IMG submission 180684) | Peat soil microbial communities from Stordalen Mire, Sweden - C.F.S.T-25 | ecosystem: Environmental > Terrestrial > Soil > Wetlands > Peat | place: Sweden: Norrbotten County, Stordalen Mire... | reverse complement strand
TCACACCAACTCAGGGATCATCGAGAATAATCCAATCGCTCCTTGTACAAGTTACATCAATGCGCTGATGCGAAGTGCTCGTTAATGAAAAGGAAGGACGTCAATCTGACAACACGGAGATCGCGTGCCGCCAAGCCACCCGTAGTTGACGGATCCGTAGGTCGGCACCACTGATAGCCTCATAGACGTAGATGATGAAGTACTTGACATTTTTGTTCGCAGTCTCTTGTTGCTTGGCTCAAAATGCGACTTTGAAAGGTCGGGTCACTGATGGTGAGTCAAACGAATCACTTAGCGGCGCCCTCGTATTTATTCTTGGCACTTCTTCCGGCGCGACAACTGACAAATCTGGTCGGTTTGAAATTAGAAACTTACAACCTGGCCAACTGATTATTCGTACTAATTTTTTTGGTTACAAACACCGAATTGATACAATTGTTGTTTCGAAGACCAACGAAGAAATTGAAGTAATTCTGAAATTATATGCTGATTATGCAAACTTTCAACAATTGGAATCGCAGTTGCTTTCACCGCCTGAACTCAGGTCAGTCACATCTTATCAGGATTCTCTTGCAAGATTTTGCCGACAAGAAAAGGTTTTGACAATAATTATCGATTCCCTTTACTGCAACATTGCAGAGGAATACGGAGGAGAGTTGCTGGCTAAGCTGTCGATTCGGAATAACTCCGATATCTCAGTGTTCGTATTAAAAAATTATTCATGTATGATGAGAATTCAAGCCATCATTTTAGATGGTTTGGGCGATACGGTCAAAACGCATGGGTTCTTCTTTGATCATGTTGGATATAAATGTCATTACGATTCCTCTGATCTTCTCGTCATTCCTCCTAAATCAACAATTCAATACCCAACAACTATTGTCTGGTTGCAAAGTTGTCGGGGATTGAACGATGGAAAATATTCGGTAAGGATTATCTATTCGTACCAAAAGCCCAAGCTTTTCTCGTGGTCAACCGGTTATCCCGACAAAAATGGTCTCTTGACCTACCTAAGATCGATCGAAGGCAATTTCATATCTGAAAATGTTTGGCATTTAGAGAATCGACGGTCTAAAAGAAAATAGATATCATCTTGCGTAATCGAAATTTTTATCTTGACATAGTCAAAAAATAGTGTTAACCTTGCATTGACTTCATAGGGCGGGATACATGGGAACCCACATTCAATTATCACCTCAAAGTTAAACTCCAGGAATAGTATTAGCCTTTCTACTGCTGTTTGATAGTTGTTGTCGCTTCACGCGTAGTGCTATGACAGCAATAATGCTGGAGCAGTTCGCGACGACGGCATTGGATCCTACATTCAAACAGTTACAAAGGCATATCTCGTTGCATTCCAACTGTCACGAGTCTACGTAGCCGAACTCTTGAATCGGTGCATTGGGCGTTTTTTGAAAATCAATTTTATCTGAAAGGAAAAACAAATCTCCTTGTTACAGCTGATCTAAATATGATCAGTAAATATGCAAAAATCTTTTCATCACAAGACAAGGAGATTGTTATGCTTACAAACTCAGGAAATAGAAATTCGGTTAGAGGTATGTTATTTATTGGACTTATTCTAACCCTAATGTCTTGCTCAAAAGACAAAAGTGTAGATCCTCCTGCACAATTGATAACACCCTTCACCGGAATCACACATACTGATTCCACCAGCGCTATTAATGGATCAGTTGATTCTTCTGACTGGAAACCATTAATGAATTGCGATTCCAGTCAAAAACCATTGTATGATACCGTAAAGTCCGGCAAGAATGATACTATAGTAGTAGAATCATTACCGCCTTGCACAAAGATCAATCCTGCCTATCCCAATCCAGCCAGCAAATTCTTTGAGATAACTTTTTCTCTCAATGAACAGGATTCCGTTGTGATTACTCTCAATAGCACACCGGCCACTGTTGTTAAAGAATTGATCAATCGTCGTTTAGTGGTTGGAAATTATGCTATTTCTGTGGATGGATCGACTTTACAACCGGCAATTTATCGAGTATACATCACAGTATTTCGCCAATCAGATGAACTTAGTTCTTATGGCGACGTACAAATCGTTAAATAATCCTTAGAGCCGCCTAATCACATTAAAAGGAAGTCCTTTGCGGTTGCAGTCGCCGCAGCTTAGCTCGGTACCGTTAGGCAAGGCATCACTATCAACAAAAGGAAAAACAATATGACTCATATCAAGATTCTGCTTCTACTTTTATGTTGTGCAATAATAAACTTATTTGCGCAGACAAATGATTCGACTTCTTTGGATCCTCTAACCAATCACGTGGTTTATTCGAGCCCAGCAACGATATTACCATATTTTTCTATCGGTTTAGGTGCCAACACTATGCCGTACGGTACAGTGCTCCCTGAATATAGAGGATACGCATTTATCAATATACAAGATGTTGGAGAGCTTTCTGTAAATAATGAAGAGTTTTTCGGTGACTATAATGGACAATTCTTAAAATCACCATTAATGTCAAAAATCAAGTTGAAGCTATTCTCTGAAACCCAAAAATTACCAGCCATTTCTTTTTCATTTCAAACCATGCTTTCATGGGACAACAATGGGGGCATGAACTTTGCTGATAGGCCAGATTTGGTCGCACAAGGGCTTGAGGGATTGCAATACGACTATAGTATATATACAGCAACTATCACAGTATCTAAAGAATTTACCCATGGTTTCATAGCTTCCCTTGGTGGTGGAATAAAAAATATTCAATTCAAGAGTATTGTAATGTTTACTGCGACCTCAATTCAGTGGAACTGGAATAGATATGACAATCCTGGCATTACCCAAAATATTATTCCTTATGGATATGTAAATGGACAATATGAACTCAATAACCGATGGACAATTTTTGGAGAAATCCAAAACTATCCCTCCCTAACACCAGATGTAAACAATAAAAATATTCAAATTAACCAATCTTATCTTATAGCTTTAGGGGGCCGGTTATCCTTCTCTAAAGGAATTTGCCTTGATATATTTGCACGAAACATTGTGCCATATAATAGTGCCAATAGTTTCGATATAATTGCTGGTTTAAGTTTTGCGTTGCCTGACCAGCGGCTCAAGCTGACGGAATGAGCGTTGGTGCATTTAGCCGCGCGTTGACCCGATTCGTTTGAGCGCTATTAAAGGTCATATGACAGAGTCTTCTGACAAAAAACTGTTTTTAACGTTTCCGTTTCTGAAGCAAGTGGCTGTTATGAAGAAAGCATATCCTTTCCTTCTATCATTCATCTTTGGTGCTGCCTTGTTTATATCATGCCACCAGCCAACCTCTCCAGATTCCGGCCAGCTTATTGCCAACGCTGGCCCAGATCGGACCGCAGAAGTTGGGCAATATGTGGTGCTGGACGGATCCGGCAGCAGGGGTGGCAGCGGTTTGAATTTCAAATGGACTTCATGTGCAAGCAATCCTTCCTATGTATACGTTGACGCAGAAAGTGCAAAACCAACTCCCGCATTTACTATCGCAGGAGTATACACCTTTACTTTGGTTGTGAGTGATGGTATCAATAACAGCAGGCCTGATTCGGTGTTGGTAATCGTTAGCCCGAGAGACAAAGTGGAGTTTCCGGACGTCAATCTCGAAATTAGTCTCCGGTACGCGACCAAAATACCGAATGCAGACATAAGTGATTCCTTGCTTTTGTCCTTGGATACTCTTCAGGCCTATAGCTTTTACTACAAGATCAACTCTCTTAATGGAATTGAGAAATGTCAAAATCTGCAGGTGCTTGCAATGTCTCTGCAGCAGCTTTCGGATATTTCCAATCTATCGAGTTTGAAAAGATTACAGTCATTGTATCTAGATCAAAACAGTAACATAGTAGACATAACGGCGCTATCGAATTTAGCCGAGCTACAGCTATTGAATTTGCAGCTCGACAACGTTTCCGACGTTTCACCATTGCAGAATCTGACCAAGCTGACTTTCCTAAACCTAATGACAAATCCGGTTACAGATATTAGCTCACTAAAAGGGTTGACAAATGTTGAACAGCTTTGGTTCGACTATGCTCCACTTTCGGGCACTTCTGTGATTTCCGGCTTCACGAAATTGACCCTTCTCTGGATGACCGATTGCAACCTCACTGATATTAGTTTCGTTTCCACATTGACCAATTTGAATCTGTTCCACATTGGCGGTGATCACGTCAGTGACCTAACACCTTTAGCGAACTGCACACATCTAGTAAGACTTTATATGGACAGGAACAACGTTTCGGACATTTCTCCTCTGGAAAAGCTGACCAGTTTGAATCTGCTAGACCTCAGCCTAAACAAGATCACCAACATTTTGCCACTCGTGAATAATACAGGGTTCGGTAAGGGAGCTGCCGTTGCTCTGACCGGGAATCCCCTAGATAACGTTTCAGTTAACCAATACATCCCCGCGCTGATAAATCGAGGAGTCATTGTCAGCTGGAATTAGGATAAAAGTGTTTCCACGGCAGTTGGCAGAAAGGCAAACCCATAAAGCAAAGCGGAGGAAGATGAGCATTTCGTCGCGACACGAAAGAAAATGCTCCTGTTAAAGTAACACATAAGTGTTTCCCATCAACACATCCAGATCCACACATTCACCATCTGGGGCTTTTTTATTGCCCTTTGCCATTGCCGCATTATGTATAGAGAACTTGTCAAATGGCGAACCCGCCTATGGTCCTCATCCTAAAATCCAGAATAAAAATTTAAAAATCCCACTCCCCATCTGCATCGTTGGATCCCCGTCGTTCGTCAGTAGAAGCAACTCGAATGGATCGTTCCATGAGGAGTCACCCGGAAGAGGCTCTTGATTCTCCCTGCGATTAAGGCTACATTCTCGCATTGATTTCTTCCGGGGGACGGGGCGTAACAGACTAAAGACCTAAACCCTCGGATTCGCGATTGCAAAGATGAGGGTTTTTGTGTTTTTAGGTGGGATGTCAGAACGATATCTCCGGTGGTGAGGAAAATGTTTATTGATATGATTTGTTGGAGGGACCAATGAAAACGATTCTCTTTACCCTGTTAGCGTGTTTGGTAATTTCAAGTGTATCATTTGCTCAAGTGACAATAAGCGGTGATACGAGCTATATCTCCGGTTCCACATTTGCAGGTGTTGGATATTTAGGAGAGATGGATAGCACAATCAGTAGTGATACTACCTTGACAGGTGCAAGAAAAAATCCAAATGCGGTCTATGCGCTCTATGAAGGTCAGGTCTATTATCAATTGACGCCGATCTACTACAACAATCCGACCGGTACACTGACAATTGTCGGTGTACCCGATCCCAAAAACCAATCGGCAAAAACAAAGCCGATTATCTTAATACAACCGACAGATGGAGAGGTTCCTTCCAATACGGTCTATGGCAGCATCACAATTAAGAATGTTCATTGGCAGGTAATGGAACTGAATGGAAACCTGCAATCCGAACTCTTTTATTGCGGCACGAGGAACCAGCATCCGCAAGAGTTGATCCTCGACAATGATCTGTTCGAATTCAGCAATACTGATATTTTTGATTGCACGAATGAATCTGGCGCGATCGGCGGCTGGCCGTATGGAGCGAAGTTCTTCATCACCAACTGCTATTTCCGGAATATGTTCGAACCTGGCCAATGGTGGAGTTCAAGAGTATTCCAATGCAAACATCCGATCGACACGTTGTGGGTTGAAAACTGCACCGTGACAACCGGAGGCCTCACCTTCCTGCAGCAAAATGAACTTACTGACTTCGCATATTTCAACCATAACACGATCATCAACAACAAGAAATATTGGCTCTTATCTCGCTTTCACCGTAACTTTTTTGTCACAAACAATATTTTTATCAACCAGAACTGGGTTGGCGAAGATACTAATTTGACGAGCAGCGGTTCTCCTTATAGATTTTTTATGAGCACGATTATTCTTGACTCGGTCAATGACGGTGAAGGCGTGTTAGTGCAACCGAAGTATGAAGGTTCACCGGGTGATTCAACTACTTATTCGCCTTTACTCGCCCTCAACAAAATGCAGGTATATATTTCGAACAACATAAACTACTATGACTCGCTGTTGATTAACGGCTACTATAAGAGCTCCACATACATATTAGCCGACACTGGTAGCCCACCAGTCACCTATGGCTGGATACCGTCATATTTGGGCTGGTATTACCCTGGAGTTCAAAAGGTAGAAAATATACCAGGTGAGTGGGAGAACACTGGCACTCAAGCGATATTAGCAGCGTATTCGCCGGCGAAAGGTGGTGGCATGATTGAAGAGCACACCACTACGCCTTCGACCAGTCCTATTTCGTACGGCATGACTTCATCCGTTGTGACTGCAATGGCACAATGGAATCAGCACCAGTATGGTGATCCAAGGTTCCCGTCTCCAACACCTGCTCTTACTTCGACTCCATATATTTATGGTGACTACAACCCACAGACCCTCCCCGGTATCCTCGGTGGTGTGAAGACAGACGCAATAACCAATAAGACAACGATCAACTCAGGTGATCAAGTTGGGATTTCAAAGTTCACAGACCTAACAGAGAACTTCAGCCAATCTATGGTTACATCTACAATTGATGGGTTCCACGTGGGTTCATTAATTTGGGACGATACACAGAATGCTGCGTATGCTGCGGCTCATGCAAACGAGTTGGCGACGGTTTTAGAAGATTATTATATGAGCCATGGTCCAGAGGCAGTTAAACCAGAGGCTGTCGTTGCTACTGCGTTTAACCTTGCACAAAATTTCCCAAACCCCTTCAACCCATCGACCGTCATCAGTTATCAATTACCGGCGAACACTCTCGTGACATTGCAAGTGTACGATGTGCTTGGGCGGCTTGTGAGAACATTAATAGAAGAACATCAGCCTGCGGGCAATCACTCGGTGACCTTTAGTGCAATCAACTTATCGAGCGGAGTGTATTTCTACAGACTCACTGCGGGAAGTTTTATTGCGACGAAGAAGTTGATGTTGACTAAGTAGGCACTGTTTATTAATCAGTTGCCGAAGCGTGTGATGGTTCGGTAGGCAAAAACACATAAAGGAGCCTTGACTCAAATGCGAGCTTTAAACTTCATGATCTTCGTCTCGCTATTTGCTCTCTTGAGTTGTCAACAAAACGAAGAAATTGTTCAGTCGCCCGAAGAAAAATTTGTTCGATCGCCCGAAATTGCGCGTCCGCAATTTATCTATTCACACGAAGACAGTGTTGAGGGTGGAGACATAGCTTTATGGTTTGATGGTAGATTGGTAGCTACACAATCCTCAAAGTCGCAACTAATGTATAGTCTGAAATATCTCAGGCAATCCTACGCTGATTCACAGTCATTGGGCAATGTACTCAGCAACAGATTTCTCTTGCCATGGGAGGCAGGCCAGTTGCCTGTGAAGTTCGACTCTTCGACAGCGATTCAAGTGAGGAATCACCACTATATTGGCTGGAATTTGTTGGAGGTACGCTTGAGACCCGACACAATTTTGAGGGCACCGGATGCTTTGGGTTGGTCATTACTCGGATTCGTTAAAGGCTACAATCCCATCAGTCTCGCCGGTATTTATAGAACCCTTCCAGGTGTCTTGTTCGCTGAACCAAATGGAATCATGTTTCTTGACGGCACATATCCAATGTTTCCTGGATTACAATCAGGCGAAATGACGTACGTCTTTGCCAAAAACTACAACGACATAAGCCCCACATATTTATATTTTCGATATATAAATGGCAAGCCGACCTATATGGGACAGTGGACGGGTTACTGGGCCTATTCCCAATCTTGGGCGGCAGAAGCACGAATGAACATAGACAGCTTCTCTGTATGGCATGGAGTATTTGCCCAACCACATTAAAAAGGAAAAAATTATATGCGAATGACGTCGCCGAAGCTTAAGCCGGTTCGTTAGGGCGCAAGGAGAAAAACTATATGTGTTACAAATTCATTTTCCTTTCAACGTTCATTCTTATTGGTAGTGCTCGAAGCAGCAATCCTGTTGCTCCATTATCTTTCTCGCAATCCTCATTGAGTACGAGCGATACTCTCAATGGCATTGTATTTACGTTTGCAGTTTCTCAAGATACATTGGGAATTTTTGATACATTGAACATGACGCTGTCGGCACTCAACCAGACTTCACAAAACGATACGATCCCTGTAAGTGATTATCTCTATAGATGGTTGTTGGTAAATGACAAGGGGATAACAATATCAGGCGGACCAACAGTGATAAACAATCTCATATATAATGTTGTAGTTAGCCCTAATCAATCGGCGACATTATATCGTATTGGCTATCCCATGGCGGATATTTTTAATTCACCAATTGAACCGGGAACATATTCATTAACATGGAATCTTTGGAACGAATTATCTTTTCAGCTAAACCTTGTTTGCGGAAGAAGCAAAAATGAAATAGTAGATTCGCTGGGTATTAGTTCGCCAATCTATCCACTAAGGGTTGGTAATAGATGGATGTATCAAACATGGTATCAATTCCCCAATACCGTTATTCAAGGAGATACCGTCGCGCAAACAGTGGTAGGGGAAGAACTGCTTGATGGCGAAAAATGGTTTCTTGTGCGATCTGACTTCAACGGTGATCAATTAATGACAGTTAGACAAGACGGCATTTACACTTATATTCAAAATTTTAAAGAAGCGGTTCTACGATATAAATATCCAGCTGTGTCGAACGAACAGTACAATTCAGCATACGAACTTTGGACGGGCTATGCAGACTCGTTGGTACCATTCCAGATGTCAGTTGATTCGATAAATGAACCTATTTCCACTCCAAGCGGCTCATATCAATGCAACAAATATCACTTTCCAGAGGTCATTGTCTCAATAGGAAATGCGAGTACCGAAGTGGGTTCTGAAGACATGTTTCTTTCGAATGTCGGTCCAGTAAAGATCGTAGGGGGTAATGAATATATAGAGCTCATATCATTTGCCGAAATAATCACTAAAGTCACGAACGCACGGAATGCAGCGCCGGATGCCTTCCAGCTTTTTCAGAACTATCCCAATCCCTGTAATCCGTCGACCACGATATCTTTTACTCTTCCAAGACAGTCGATAGTATCATTGAAGGTCTATGATATATTAGGAAGAGAAGTTTCAACGCTTGTCTCAGGAGAAATGCAGGCGGGAAATTACACCCGGCAATGGAATGCTGAAAATATGCCGAGCGGAGTATATTTCTATCGCTTACAGGCAGGAACATATAGTGAGACGAAGAAATTGTTATTATTGAGATAGTCAAGCAGTGCTGCACGTCGCCGCACCTTAGCTCCGGTCCGTTAGGCGCACAAAATTAATCACTACAAAAATAAACTATTGCGGAAGGGTTTTACATGAACATTAGTAAAATATTTATGCCATCATCAATTGGGCTAATTCTGCTCGCGATTATTTCTTCTTTCGGGGCATGGAATAATTCCAATATTTGGGTCGCAATCTCAGCAATATTTCTAATATTGAGTTTGATAGTTTATATTATTCGAACATCTTTTAGTTCAATAGACGAACGATTGAAAAAAATAGAGGAACAAATAAAGAAACAATGAAATTCTTTGCATAACGCGACTATTCCCTGTTACTTGCAACAGCGCAATTCATTTTTATTTAACCGTGTGCGCCTAACCATTTTAAAAAGGAAATAGTCCCCGCTAAAGAACAGCTGGATTTTCAACAAGAGAAAAGAGTCCTCCCCAGTGAGCGACCGTTGGATCGCAATAAACATTTGTATCCCAAATGAAAAAGAATAAAAAGAATCCCATACTTTACGCGGTCTATATGAATGTAGTCGAAAATCAACTCAGGGATAACGATCCACCAGAATCCCGAAAGACATTTGAACGATTGTTGGAAGAAGGGTTTAGTGAATTGGATGCTAAGAAACTTATCGCCAAAGTTATTGCAAGCGAGACTTTCTGGATCATTAAGAAGAGTGACGCTTTTAATCATAAAAGGTTTGTCAACAACTTGAGTCGTTTACCAGAGGACCCAGAAGAAGGTTCAATATAAGGCAGCATCAAATTGTTTCGCTAAACCACCCGCATCTGACGGAACCACGAGCACGTCGCCGCAGCGGCGAGGGTTCGTTAGGCGGCTATCAAAAGGAAAAAAACATGCACATTCGATTTCATTCATTTATCGTCATAAGTATCATCTTCCTTCTCGTTGCATGCCAACGTTCAAAACAAGAAAATCAGCAGTCGCCGGAACAATCTTCACCTACTATTAAGGCAACGTTTGACACAACGTCACTTCCCCGTTATTTCGAACCCTCTGATAGTTTGCATACTGAGAACTTACCGTTATGGATGAGAGGCGGAAGATCCGGTCCTGTCAGACAGATTACATTCATCAAGGATGGAAAATATGTTGTTACACGCGCAGAAGACGTAACCACATTTGTACAAAGCGTAATCCGAGTTCATGAGTTTATAAGCGGTAAATTAGTACAAACAATCCGCTTTGATGGTTCAAGCAGCGCAGTTTCGCATAACGGGCAATTACTGGCTTCAGAAGAATACCATACAGACCATTATTGGCATGATATTCATATTTGGAATCTTCAAAAAGGGATGGAGCTCAGAAAATTTGTTGCGCCAAGTGGAGTCAATGAGATCGTTTTTTCATCAGATGATAAAACAATTGCAACGTGTGGCGATAAAGGATTTGTCTGTTTATGGGATGTTGATTCGGGTAAATTGCTGCGATCATATCAAGGATTCAAGGAAGACGTGTGGACCATCATGTTTTCAATGGACGATAGCCTTCTTATCGCAAGAGGAGGAATTCAGTACGAATGCGCAATAAAAATATGGAACACTAAAACGGGAGAACTGAAATCATCGAAAGCTACTCACGATCTTGACGCACGAGCAATTGCCCTTTCGCCAAATGGAGAATTTCTCGCATTTAATGAATCATCTGATAGTCTGTCTCTGTTACAGCTACGTTCAGAACAAATCTCGACCCGTTTCACTACAAAGGACAAATTTCCTCAAACTCTAAGTATTTCACCCAACAGCAAGATGCTTTTATTAGGAAGCGACGGTTTTCATGATATGCACATGGGAGACGATTATGATAAAACTCTTCTCTTATGGAGGATGGATGATACCGTGCCACAATTGGAATTGACTGGTCATGATTCTGATGTCAAGACATCCGCGTTTAGTCCGGATGGCGCCCTGATTGTTTGCGGTCTTGAAAATGGAAGCGTTCCGCTTTGGGATACAAAAACTGGAGATTTAATAACTCATGTTACGCAAAAAGATAAAAAGAAAGAATTGTACATTGAAAAAGAACAAAGCGGAGAATTTCAGTGGACAAAATTCTTTTGGATTTGTACAGCGATTATTTACTCAGTTCGTATGTTGCAACACCGGCGACACGATTGTCTGCCCTCTTACAGGGTGCTATTAGCCATGATAAAATCACTCGATTCTTGGCAGAAGATGTTCCGGAGTCCCGAGATTTATGGCACATCGTCAAGCCTTACGTTCGAGCGGTCGAGTCTGCCGATGGCGTTCTCATTATTGACGATAGCATCGAAGAAAAACCCTACACGGATGAGAACAATATTATCTGCTGGCATTATGATCATAGCAGCGGTCGCCAAGTCAAAGGAATTAATTTTATGACCGCGCTCTATCACAGCCAGAACGTCTCACTCCCCGTCGGCTTCCAGATCATTGCCAAAACGGAAACCTATGTGGATGACGAGACAAAGACGCAGAAGCGTCGAAGTCCCATTTCAAAGAACACGTATTATCAACGCCTGTTGCGCGCCTGCGTGAAGAATCAAATCGCATTTCGCACCGTCATCAATGATGTTTGGTATGCTTCCGCAGAGAATATGGTGTTTGTCAAGCATACGCTTAAAAAGCATTTTGTGATGCCCTTGAAAAGCAACCGCAAGGTGGCACTGTCTCCGACAGAGAAACGTCGAGGCATATATCGTTCAGTCGACACGCTCGTTCTCAAGGAAAACACTGTGCGGGAAATCTTCCTCGAAGGAGTTGACTTCCCATTGCTTCTGGTCAAACAGGTCTTCGTAAACGAAGACCAAAGCACAGGGACACTGTACTTGGTCGCCAGCGATACGACACTCACCGCCGAGCGCATGACGACAGTCTATCGAACACGATGGCATGTCGAGGAATATCACAAATCCTTAAAACAGAATGCGTCGTTGGAAAAATCTCCCACACGGACTGTTGCGACACAAACAACTCACTTCTTTGCTGCGTTGTGTGCTTATGTCAAACTCGAAATGCTCAAACGCTCGACAGCACGAAGTCATTCAGCGCTCAAACTTTCAATCTATATGCACGCACTTATGACTGCTTTTGAAGAACTACGTGCCTTAAAACCAATTCATTTTATCCCTAAACCACTCTATGCGTAACATGAGTTAATTAGTACCCGCTCGTTGCGTTTAACGTATCTTCTCCAAAACCGGAATCCATCGCCGATCTAAAACGATCGACTGATGTTAACACCCCCTTGTAATGTTACATATTCTCGAGAACTCTGGAACGAAGTGTTACATCAAGCAAAAAGAGAGACCCCTCCCCCTCTGTGCGTGAGTGTGCGATGAACGCGAGAGGGGTGGGGATGTGTCATTTTTTTGTGAGATGAGCTAATTATTTCTTATTCCTTTGCCCTAACAGTCGCGGGAGCTGGCGGGGCAGGGGAGGTTGCTTTATGCCTTGCCCCGAGATCCTTTATGACGCGCGTGGCAAAATACTTGTTGTAAAAACTCCGTTTAGAAGGAAGGCTCCACTTACTTCACGACTCTGATCGTCCAGAAGTCGTCAGAAAGATTCTGGTCGAGCAGATATGAATAGGGAAGTGTAAAGTATCCTTTCATGCCCCACCCAGTTCCCCACGAATTGCGTACGATGAACCATTGGTTGGCGTCGTCGTATCCGACGGCGAGAACGGCATGTCCCCCTTCGAGCTGTTCGTTCGGCTTCGGCATCGAAGCATGACCCGTTTTTGCAACAGCCGCGCTCATGAAGCTCGCGTACACCGAAAACCCGAAGACGAATGGATAACCGGAAGCAAGGCATCCCTTCATCTGATTCGCGATTTGGGATACGCGCTGGTAGAGGATCGCCTTATGCATCACCGCATTGTTGTAGCACGATGCTGGTGGTTTGTCCTCAAAGTTAGCGATGTCGTACGGCCAGAGAGGTTCGGGACAATCTCCCTGTTGTCCGACGCTCTTAATTCCGTCACGGATCTGCGCGCCGCTGTCGGAGTTGACCGTACCTTCCATCGCGCGCTCGTTGTAATAGATGAACAATCGCGACGGCATGAAGTATTTGATTTTCTCTTTCATCTGGTCGAACTCGATTGCGGCGGCGATGGCGTTCGCCGTGCAGCTTCCGAGCTGCCCCTGGTCATAGACCGGCGGGCATTTTTGACAAAGGTCTACCTTCGCTGGCAGTTTTGTCAGCCATTCGACCGGCGCAGCGTAGAGATGATCTCGTTGGTCCGGCACATCCGGCACCCAGCCCAAACGCGGTCTAAGTGAAG
>Ga0224520_1000373_pt1 | contig 13587 bp, 9 predicted proteins | sample CFST25metaG_2_FD_180684 | JGI IMG/M metagenome (GOLD analysis project Ga0224520, IMG submission 180684) | Peat soil microbial communities from Stordalen Mire, Sweden - C.F.S.T-25 | ecosystem: Environmental > Terrestrial > Soil > Wetlands > Peat | place: Sweden: Norrbotten County, Stordalen Mire... | reverse complement strand
CGGCTCGGTCCGAATTTCAATCAGTAGTGTTAGGTGGCTGGCGGCAGCGACTTGGATCTTCAAAAATGGCACGCGGCTTCCCTCTGTAGTCGCCATCGTCGGCGTCAGGCACGAATCCAGCCAGAGGCATGCCGCCCAGAAATCTGCACCTGGGCGGGTTCCTGGCGGTTTTTTCCCCTATACTCCACGCTCATGGCTCCCGGCCGTTGCGCGTAGCGCATGAAGGGGCCAGCCAACGGCCCGTCGATTCCCCGTCATGAACCTCCTTCATTCACCGCCGCAACATCTCCGTAGCGTCCGTCGGATCGGCGAAGTCGTCGGCGTCCTGGCGAAGCATAGGCTGGCAGAGTGGCTGAGTCAGACCGAATTCGACAGCCAGAAGAGCCATCTCACCGGCGGGGAAGGCGAGTTGCCGGCCAAGCAATCACATGCCACGCGCATCCGTCTAGCGGTGACCGAGCTAGGCACGACCTACATCAAGTTCGGCCAGATGCTCAGCACCCGGCCCGATCTCGTCGGGCAGGAAGTCGCGGATGAGCTGGCCAAGCTGCAGGACGGCGTGCCGCCTGATGAGCCGGAAGTCGCTCTCGCCACGATAGCCACCGAACTGGGCCGGCCGGCGAATGAGATCTTCGCTGAGTTCAATTCTATACCCATCGGCTCCGCCTCGATTGGACAGGTCCATGGCGCGCGCCTGCCCGATGGCCGCGAGGTGGTGGTGAAGGTGCAGCATCCGGGCATCGAGTCTCGCATCCGGGGCGACCTCGAGATTCTGGAAAGGCTCGCGGGGCTGGCCGAGAAGTCGGCGGAACTGAAACGCTACCAACCCGTGGCCGTGGTGCAGGAGTTTCACCGCTCACTCTTGCGCGAACTGGATTTCAGCCGCGAGGAACGGAATCTTCAGCAGTTCGCCGCCAATTTCGCCACTGATCCGACGGTGCATTTCCCGCAAGTGATTTCCGAGTTGTGCACCAGCCGCGTGCTCACGATGGAATTGATCGCTGGAGCAAGCCCGCATGACGCCGAGCGCCTCGACCAGATCGGTATTGCTCGCGAAGAACTCGCCCGCCGCGCGGTTACGATCTGGATGGATATGGTCTTCCGCGACGGGTTCTTTCACGCCGATCCTCATCCCGGCAACCTCATCGTCCTTCCTGGTGGCGCCATCGGGATTGTCGATTGCGGGATGGTGGGCCGTATCGACGAGTCGTTGCGCGAGACCATCGAGGACCTTCTGGTCGCCATCGCCAACCACGACGGCGCGCACCTCGCACACCTGATCATGGATCTTTGCTCCGCCCCGCCCGACTTCGACGAAGGGGCCTTCAGCTCCGATGTGGCCGACTACGTGGCCTTCTATTACGGCAGCCAGCCCATCGACCGTTTTCAACTCGGCGGCGCTCTCAACGAGATGGTCCGAATCATCTCGCGCTATCAATTGATCCTGCCGAGCAGCGTCTCAAGCCTGGTCAAAGTGTTCGCGATGCTCGAAGGCACGGCGCGGTTGCTCGGTCCCACTGTGAACATTCTCGATCTGATCAAGTCGTATCAGCCCAAGATTCTCCGGCGCCGCCTTTCGTTGCGCACGCAATGGCAGAAATGGCGGCGCGCACTGGGCGAATGGCGCCACCTTGGCGAAGTGCTCCCGCGCGGCCTCGACGAGGTTTTCAAGAGGATCCAGAGCGGCACGTTCGACATCCATCTGGAGCATCGGCGGCTCGAACCATCTGTCAATCGCTTGGTCATGGGCCTCGTCACCAGCGCCCTTTTCCTCGGCTCGGCGGTGCTTTGGGGTAACAGGGTGCCGCCGGTGGTGGGTGGGTATCCAGTGGTCGGCGTGCTCGGCTGCGCGCTCAGTGTGGCTCTCGGCTTGCGTCTGCTGACCAAGATCTGGCGCGAATAGGAGTGCACTACGATGAAATCCGATGAATCACTTGAAACCCTTGAACGATTCATGGAAGCGCGGCTTTATGAGTGGCGTCAGTCTGAAAGAAAGCGGCTGCCCCAACCCGGACCTGTCGTCACGATTAGTCGTGAACCGGGTTGCCGAGGAGAGTCCATCGCCCAGAAGGTGGCCGCCGCGCTTGATTTCCACCTGTACACCTGGGAGATCGTCGAGCAGATAGCCAAGGACGAGCACGTAAGCGTCCAGGTGGTCTCTACGCTCGATGAGAAGGCCCGCTCAGAACTTGAGGACTGGCTGGCCGAATTCGAGGGGACTCACAACCTGTCCACAGACGCTTACCTGGAGGATCTGAAGAAGATCATCTTCGCGATTGCCTCGCACGGCCGCGCGATCATCTTGGGCAGAGGCGCCAACTTCCTGCTTCCCCCCGAGAAACGCATCGGTCTCTACTTCGTGGCCCCACTTGAGGTGAGGATACGAAACGTCATGGAGGATCGTGGGTTGTCCGAGAAGGGTGCGCGGGAGCACATCGCCAAAGTGGAGAAGGAACATCGCCAACTGGTAAAGAAGAATTTCCAGGCGGATATTCGAGATTCTGCCCACTACCACCTGGTCATCAATACGGCCCTGGTCAAACCGGAAACCATTGCCGGGATCGTGAAAGAAGTCATCGGCCACAGATCGTAGGAAGTCCCCATCATGACCAAGGGGCACCAGGAGCCGGACGGCGCGCCGAGCGAGCGCCCGGTCACCCTGAGCGCTATCATGCCCGCATGCCACGCCGGTATGGCCCAGGGACAGGCGCAAGCAAGGGAACCGCCAAATTCAGGCCGGCCGAAAGCTGGTTCTGGGTGCGGTTTCCCCGTTGACGCTACTTGAGGGTGTGTGACACTCGAATGATGATGGTGTCGCAGAGCTCGATTCTTCGCGGCATGTCCATCTCTTCGGGCATCGCGCACGGTGCTGCTTACGTTCTCTCGTCGGTCGATCAGATGGTGGTTCCGCGACGTAGCGTGGAAGCGTCCGAGGTGGACGCCGAGCTTGAGCGCTTCAACGTGGCGATCGGGACGGCGGAGAAGGATCTGCTCGCGCTGAGGGAGGACGTCGCCCAGCGCATCGGCGCGAGCGAGGGCGAGATCTTTGCGGCTCAGGCGCTGGCCGTGCGGGATCGCCGCCTACACGAGCAGGTCGTGACCGCAGTCCGGCAGAGCCAAATCAACGTCGAGGCCGCCGTGGTCGAGGTGATCGAGAAGTTCGTCCGCACGGTCGAGCAGGTGTCCGACCCCTACTTGCGCGAGCGCGCGGCGGACATTCGCGACATCGGTCGGCGCATTCTCGCGGCGCTGGCCAAGGACGACGGACTCAGCGTGATCGAGATACCGGAGGGGTCCATCCTTGTGGCCGAGGAGCTGCTGCCGTCGGCGACCGCGCGCTTCGAGCTGAGTCGGGTGAGAGCACTCGTGACGGATCGTGGCGGCAGATTCTCGCACACGTCGATCCTCGCTCGTTCGGCGCGAATACCGGCGGTGTCCGGCATCCGAGAAGCTCCGTTCAAGATCGAAACCGGCGACCAGTTGATCGTCGACGGCGTATCCGGCGTGGTCTACGTCAACCCGGACGAGTCGGTGCGCCGCGAGTACGAGCGGCTCGAGGCCGAGCTCTCCGGCTACCGCGCGGGATTACAAAAAGGCCTCGATTTGCCTTCGGTCACGCTCGACGGCACCGCGGTGCTGCTGCTCGCGAACGCCAGCAAGGTTTCGGACACCGAGGCGGCCTGCCTGTATCGAGCCGATGGAATCGGCCTCTATCGCACTGAGTTCGCATTTTCGATCCGCAGCACGTTTCCCACCGAGGAGGAGCAGTATCAGCTCTGGAAGCGCGCCGCCGAGCGCATCCATCCGCGCAAGATCGTGCTGCGCCTGCTCGACGTGGGTGGCGACAAGCAGCTTCCGTATTTCTTTCTGCCACAGGCGCGCAACCCGTCCCTCGCTCAGCGCGGGATTCGCCTCTTGCTCAAGAATCCCGGCGTGCTGAAGAGCCAGCTTCGGGCGCTTCTGCGGGTTAGCGCGGAGCACCCGGTGTCAGCGTTAATACCCGTCGTGGGCGGGATTGAAGAGGTGCGCGCGACACGCGCCGTACTAAGCCAGGCGATGGCGGAGCTCAGCGCCGAAGGCAAGGCCTTCAATCCGAGAATTCCGCTGGGGGCCATGATTGAGGTCCCGTCGGCAGCGGTGTTGACCGCGGTGCTGGCCAAGGAGGTCGACTTCTTCAGTCTGGGCACAAACGATCTTGTGCAGTATGTGCTTGCTGCGGATCGCGAGGACGCCAGCGTTGGTGACTACTACCAGCCGCTTCACCCGGCCGTGCTGTGGGTCATCCGGTTCGTGGCCGATGCCGCGCGCACTGCCGGCCGGCCGCTGTCGATTTGCGGCGAGATGGCCGGCGATCCGGCGTACACCGAGCTGCTCTTGGGGCTTGGGCTGCGCGAATTCAGCGTGGCGCCCGGAGAAATACTCGAGGTCAAGAACGCGATTCGCGCGGCGACGTTGGCCGACGCCGAAACGCTGGCGACGGCCGCGCTGGCGCTCGGCTCCACCGCCGAAGTCGCGGAATTGCTCGAACAGCGGCGGTTGGCACGGCGTTAGCGCAGGCTTGGAAGGATCATGGCTGTTCTCCTTTTCGCCGGGTCCCGTGGGGCCGCGCCGGCACGGGCGGCCGGGTCTGCGATGCGACGATCTCGCTGATGTCGGGCAACACCTGCTCCACTAGTCAACCAGTTTGGTGCCCGCGATCACGCCGCCGCCGAGCTTGATATCGAACAGCCCCACCACCGATCGCCACGTCAGGCTTCTCACCCAGGTCTCCAACCGTTCCAGCTCGCCAGCTGCATAGGCAGCGCCGACCAGCGCGCCTACGGAGGTGCCGCAAACAATGTCGGGCGAGATGCCCGCGCCTTCGAGCACATGAAGGATGCCGATGTGCGACCAGCCGCGCGCGGAGCCGCTGCCAAGCGCCAAGCCGATGCGCGGGGATGTGGGCCGAACGGGGCTCGACGAGCTCATGCGATTCCTCTCTTCCTGTATGGGGGTGAGATAGAGAACTATCTCAGGCGGATCATCGGCGGGCGCCTCGACCTCGAGACTATCAAGCGTGCGAAGGACCGTGCTGACACCGGGAGAACGGTTTCCGGCGTCGAGGATCTCACGTTCGGGGAGTACATCAGGCTGATGGAGGATAGCGAGAACTGGAAGGCCATCGCCATCAATCTCGACCGAGATGTCTCTCTCAAGGGGCTTCAGGAAGTGCGTCGGATCAGGAATGATGTCATGCATTTCGATCCTGACGGCCCATCTGTCGCCGATCTGTCCGAGCTGCGAAAATGGGTGACGCTTCTCCAGAAACTCTCGAATCTCGGGGTCATCTAGTTGCGCTGGCCTGGCCCGAGGCTTCGCGCACCTTTACTACGACGCCTGCGGCGAGCACCACGTTGTAGGGTTTCAGTTGCCACAGGTCTCCAGGCGGCTCAGTCGTCGGTTTGGACAGGGGGCCGTGCTAGAAGGCGCCATGGGCGACGAAATCCAACCTGCCGACGTAAAGCGCGGGGTCAGTCGACACGAGATCGCGGCCTGGATTGTGATGGCTGCTGGGCTGCTCATGGTGTCGAAGCTGCACCTGCTTTCGGCCCTCCTGGCGGGACTATTGGTTTACGAGCTGGTGCACATCGCCGTGCTGAGGCTGCGACGCCGACTGTCGAGTGAGCGAGCAGGTATGGTGGCGGTGACGGCTCTGGCGCTCCTTATCATCGGTGTGGTGGCTGCTGCGGTGACGGGCCTGGTGGTGTTGGCACGCAGTAAGGGACATCTCGCCACCTTGCTGGAAAAGCTAGCCGACAGTGTCTCTCTCGCGCGGGCCAACCTGCCATCGGCGTTGTCTGAAGGGTTGCCGGCCAACGCCGATGCCCTGAAGGACGCGACCGTGGATTGGTTGCGATTGCACGCGAGGGAAATTCGCACCGTCGGGGCCGACTTTGGCCGGACGCTCGTCCACATCGTCGTCGGACTGGTGATCGGCGTGATGGTGTCGCTGGCCGACCTGCGCCCGCACAAAGTCGAACGGCCCTTGGCGCGCGCCTTGGCCGAACGCATGTCCCGCCTGGGCAATGTCTTTCGCCGCATCATCTTCGCGCAGGTCCGCATCTCGGCCATCAACACTCTTCTGACCGCCGTGTTTCTTCTGGCGGGACTGCCGATCTTCGGCGTGCATCTGCCGCTGTCCAAGACGCTGGTGGTCCTCACGTTCGTGGTGGGCCTCTTGCCGGTGATTGGCAATCTGATCTCGAACACGGTGGTGGTCGTGGTCGGACTCAGTGTCTCACCCTACGTCGCGTCGGCCGCATTGATATTTCTGATCGTCATTCACAAGCTGGAGTACTTCCTCAACGCGCGCATCGTGGGCGGGCAAATCAACGCAAGAGCCTGGGAGCTACTGGCGGCCATGCTGCTGATGGAAGCCACTTTCGGTGTCGCGGGCGTCGTGGCGGCGCCCCTCTATTACGCGTACATGAAGGACGAGCTGACCGCGCAGGAGTTGGTATGAGTGCTTACTACGAACGGCTGCCCGCACCAGGCATTTTCCTATTGACCCGCATGGTCTGAGCAGGGAGTCTTCCCCGCAGCCCGGCATGTCACGGACGCACGTGGAAGGAGAACCATCGGCTTCAGAGCTGGCGCACAGCCTGAAGCGCGACGCACTCAACCGCGAGGACGTCAACTATCGCCTGGTGGTCGACTCGACACCGGCGCTGGTGTTCAGCGCGCGTCCTGACGGCTATGTCGACTATTTCAACCAGCGCTGGTTCGACTACTTGGGCGTTCCGCTGGCAGCGCTGGAAGGATGGGGCTGGACGAGCTTCATCCACCCTGACGATTGCGAGGAGCAGCTTCGGCGCTGGCGCACCTCGATAGTCGACGGCCAGCCGGCCGTGTCCCAGTCCCGCGTGGCCGGCGCGAAAGGCGAATACCGATGGATGCTGCACCGGACGGAGCCGTTGCGCGACGAGGCCGGCAACGTCATTCGCTGGTTTGGAACCAGCATCGACATCGAAGAACTGAAGCGTGCCCAGCGCGAGCTCGACGAGCTCAAGGAACGGCTCTACAAGGAGAACATCGCCCTTCGCGAGGAGCTAACCCAGACTTCGATGTTCGAGGAGATCGTTGGGACGTCGGTCCCGCTCCGCCGCGTCCTCGCGCTGGTGGAGAAGGTGGCGAGCACGGATTCGACGGTGCTGATCACCGGTGAGACCGGGACCGGAAAAGAGCTGATCGCCCGTGCCATCCACAAGCGATCGCCCCGTGCTTCCCGGCCATTCGTTTCCGTGAACTGCGGCGCCATCGCGCCATCCCTCGTCGCCTCCGAGCTGTTCGGCCACGAAAAGGGAGCATTCACGGGCGCGACGCAGCGCCGCCTCGGTCGCTTCGAGCTGGCGGACGGGGGAACCATCTTCCTCGACGAGGCGGGCGAGCTGCCTGGGGAGACGCAGGTCGCCTTGTTGCGGGTGTTGCAAGAGCGAACGTTCGAGCGGATCGGCGGCACGAAGCCCATCCCCGTCGATGTTCGCGTCATCGCCGCCACGAACCGCGACCTCGACAAGGCCATCGCGGACGGTTCGTTCAGGAGGGATCTCTATTACCGGCTCAGTGTCTTTCCGATTGAGATGCCGCCACTGCGCGACCGGGCCGAAGACATCCCCCTGCTGGTCGAGTATCTGACGCATCGGTATGCGACGAAAGCGGGGAAGCGAATCGCGAACGTGAGCCGCAAGACGATCGATCTGCTCACGGCCTACGACTGGCCCGGCAACATCCGCGAATTGCAGAACGTGATCCAGCGAGCTGTCATCCTCTGCGACGAGACCTTGGTGGTCGATGAGTCGTGGCTGGATCACGCACCGGCGCGGTCGACCGGCGCCCTGCACATCCTCGGTCGGCCCAGCATCAGCGAGGAGAAGAAGCTGATCGAAAGCGCGCTGGCGGAGTCGTGCGGTCGCGTCGCGGGGCCGGACGGCGCGGCCGTGAGGCTCGGCATCCCGCGCTCCACCCTCGAGTCGAAGATTCGGTCGCTCCACATCGAGAAGAATCGCTTTCGGACCAAATAGCCGCGGCGTTCGACACGGGCGCTGTCGAAGCTCGCCATTTGTCGAGAGTCGCCAGCCCGGTGCGGCCCGCAGGGCCTGCAAAATTGCCCACTTGCCGTTGGCATTGCCTTTGCGATGACAGCACCTCGTGATCCCGAAAAGCTCAACCAAGCAACAAGGAGGTCCGACGATGGAACGAATGCTAGTGGTCGTCTTCGACGACGAAGTGAAAGCCTATGAAGGAAAGTCTGCTCTGCGCCAGCTCGAGATCGAGGGCAGCATCACAATCTCCCGGGCCGCGGTGGTCGCCAAGCAGGCCGACGGCACGACCGGTGTCAAGCAATACGATGACGTGAACCCCAGCGGCAGTCTGGTTGGGACGTCCGTCGGCGCTCTGATCGGGTTGCTGGGCGGACCCGTTGGGGTGGCTGTCGGTGCCGCCTCCGGACTCACGCTGGGGGCGCTCTCGGACGTCGGCAACGCTTGCGTCGGTGAGGACTACGTCGAGGAAGTCTCAATGTCGCTGACCCCCGGCAAGGTCGCGGTGGTGGCCGAAATCGAGGAGGACTGGACGACCCCGGTCGACACCCGCATGGCGTCCCTCGGTGGAACTGTCATTCGTCGCGCGCTCTGGGAGATGCGGGACCAGTTGCGCAAAGATGAGATCGACGCGCTGAAAGCGGACCTCGCGCAGCTCAAGCAGGAGTTCGCGAGTGCCAATGCCGAACGCCGCACGAAGCTGCGGAGCCGCATCGATCAACTTCAGGAGCGGATCGATCAGCAGAAGAAGCGAGCGCAAGAGTCGTTGCAAGCGTTTCAGGCGCGCGGAGCGACGAAGCGAGAGCTCCTCAAGAAGAACGCGTCCGCCGTGGGGCAGGCCCTCAAGGAACTGGCGAAGACCCCGCTGACGTAAACAACCCGGCGCGCGGAACGCTCGCATGCCGAGGTCCGCGCGCCATCGACCGTCGAGAACCCAGGTTTTGTCTGGCGCAACTGATCGCGGCCGTGCGATGGGGTAGAGTGCGTCTCATGGTTAGGACAGGACGTTCGGGACACGTCGTCTGTGGCTGCCGCCGGGAAATCCGGGGCGGCAGGTCGGCGCGAGTGCTGGGATGCCTCTCGGGCGCGCAATACCCTCTGGGGACATCCTGCGCACACGCGGCAGGTGGGCCGAAGTCTGAAATTGGTTGGTGATGGACTGGGTGGACAAGATCTCTCAGTTCTGGCCGCACGTGGCGGTGGGTTTCCATTTGGCGGCCGCGCTGCTGGCCTCAGCCCACGCCCTGCTCAACAAACGTGACACCCGCGCCGCAACGCTTTGGATTGCCTTCGTCTGGTTGATGCCGGCGCTGGGGCCGCTGCTCTACCTCGTGCTGGGAGTCAACCGCATCCGCCGCCGCGCGCTGATACTCGGCGTGCACAAACCCGCCAGCCGTCCAATTCTCGAAGACCTGGAACAGCCCGAGCATGAAGGCACAGAGCACCTGAAGCTGCTCGCTCGCGTGGTCAGTCGGTTGGTCGCCGAACCGTTGACGGCAGGCAACCGCGTGCAGCCGCTGGTCAACGGCGACGAAGCCTTTCCAGCCATGCTTGCCGCGATTGAATCCGCACAAATATCCATTTCGTTGGTCAGTTACATCTTTGACAACGACGTCAGCGGAAGAGAATTTGCCGATGCGCTCGGCCGCGCTGCCAAGCGCGGGGTGGCGGTGCGGGTCCTGATTGATGCCGCAGGAACGCGGTACACATGGCCGCCCATTACCTATCGCCTGAAGAGAGTGGGGGTTCGATGCGCAAAGTTTCTGCCGGCGTCTCTCCTCGCGCCCTGGCGTGTGGCAACCATCAATCTGCGCAATCACCGCAAGATCCTGGTGGTGGATGGACATACGGCCTTCACCGGCGGGATGAACATCCGGCACGGCAACGTGCTGGCGGAGCATCCGCCAAGCCCCGTCCAGGATCTGCACTTTCGCATCGAAGGGCCCGTCGTTTCGCAATTGCAAGACGCTTTTGCCAACGATTGGGCGTTCACCACCGGCGAGGTCCTCGACGGCCAATCCTGGTTTCCCAAATTGGAGGGCGACGGCGCCGTCATTGCACGAGTCATCACTGACGGGCCGGACGGCGATTTTGAAAAAGCGCGTTGGACGCTACTGGCGGCACTGGCGGAGGCGCAGACCTCGGTGCAAATCCTCACGCCCTACTTTCTGCCGGACCCGGCGCTCATCACCGGGTTGAACCTGGCGGCGCTGCGTGGCGTGCGGGTGGACATCATAATGCCCAGCAAGAACAATCTGCCCTTCGTCCATTGGGCGTCGCGGGCGATGTGGTGGCAGTTGCTTCAGCGCGGCTGCCACATCTGGCTCACGCCGCCGCCGTTCGACCACTCGAAGCTCATGGTGGTGGACGGCCACTGGGTGCTGCTCGGCTCGGCGAACTGGGACGCGCGCAGCCTGCGGCTGAATTTCGAGATCAACGTCGAGTGTTACGGCCAGGGGCTCGCGCGCGACTTGACGGCGGTGATAGAGAAGAAACTGATCGATGCGCGCGAGGTCACGCTCGCCGAAGTGGATGCGCGAACGATCCCGGGGAAACTGCGCGATGCAGCCGCGCGGCTGTTCTCGCCGTACTTGTGACGGATGCATAGGCCAGGAGCCGGAGCTCAGGACGATCGATGGGGGTTCTTGAGCATGTGGGGACGATCCGCACCTGCGCCACTCGGTCCGGCAACCTCCTGGGGCTCCAGCAACGCGCAGCGTCCTGCGCCCACGCCCACGCATCAACCTGGGCGGGTCCTTGCCCGGTTTGTCCCCTATACTCCGCGCGCCTGGGCCCCCAGCCGTTACACGTAGCGCATGAAGACACACCCAAAACACCAGCCCATTGCCGTGGTCGGGGTCGCCGCCCTTTTTCCGGGATCGATCGACAAGGACGGCTTCTGGCGCGACATTCTGGCCGGCCGGGATCTCATCACGGATGTCCCGGCCAGCCACTGGCTGATTGACGACTACTACGACCCGGACCCGCGCGCGCGCGACAAGACCTACTGCAAGCGGGGCGCGTTTCTGCCCCAGGTGGATTTCGACCCGGTCGAATGGGGCGTGCCGCCGTCCATTCTTCCTTCCACCGACACCAACCAGCTCCTCGCGCTCGTCGTGGCGCAACAGGTTCTGGAAGACGCGTGTGGCGGCTCGTTCAAGGATCTGCCGCGCGACCGCGTGAGCGTGATCCTGGGCGTGACCTCGGCGCAGGAGCTGCTCGGTTCCATGGTTAGTCGGCTCCAGCGACCGGTGTGGGTGAAGGCCCTGCGCGAGATGGGCTTGCCCGAAGACAAGGTCAGCGATGCCTGCGAGCGCATCGCCGCCCACTATGTCGAGTGGCAGGAGAGTTCCTTCCCTGGGATTTTGGGCAACGTGGTGGCTGGCCGCATCGCCAATCGCCTGGACCTGGGCGGCACCAACTGCGTGACCGACGCGGCCTGCGCCAGCAGCTTGTCTGCCCTGTCCATGGCCATGGCCGAGTTGTCCATGGGTCACTCGGACCTCGTCATCACCGGCGGGGCCGACACCATGAACGACATCTTCATGTACATCTGCTTCAGCAAGACGCCGGCGCTGTCGCCGACCGGCGACTGCCGGCCGTTCTCGGATTGCGCCGACGGCACCTTGCTGGGCGAGGGCATCGGCATGGTCGCGCTCAAGCGCCTGGCGGATGCGGAGCGCGACGGGGATCGGATCTACGCCGTGCTGGCGGGCTTGGGCAGCTCGTCCGACGGTCGAACCAAGAGCATCTACGCGCCTGCGCCCGCGGGTCAGGCCAAGGCCCTGCGGCGCGCCTACCAAGACGCGGGCTATGGCCCCGAAACCGTAGAACTGTTGGAGGCGCATGGCACGGGCACCAAGGCCGGCGACGTAGCCGAGTTCGAGGCCCTACGCACGGTGTTCGAGGAGAGTGGGCGCAAGGATCGCGGCTGGTGTGCGCTGGGATCGATCAAGTCCCAGATCGGCCACACCAAGGCCGCGGCTGGCGCGGCCGGCCTGTTCAAGGCCGTGATGGCGCTGCACCACCGGGTGCTGCCGCCGACCATCAAGGTGGATCGGCCAGATCCCAAGCTGGACGTTGAAGCGAGCCCCTTTTGCATCAACACCATGGCACGACCCTGGGTGCGCGACCGGCGCCACCCACGCCGCGCATCGGTCAGCTCGTTCGGCTTTGGCGGCTCGAACTTCCACGTAGCGCTGCAGGAGTACACCGGCCCGGGCCCTCGCGCCCCGCGTGTGCGGCCGGCCGGCGGCGAGGTTGTGTTGTTGAGTGGCGCATCGGCCGAGGCCGTGGCCACGCGCTGTCGCGAGCTAGTTGCCGAGGCCGGGCAGCAGGAACCCTCTCAGGGTTCCCACATTGATGACATGCTGGCCTTTCTAGCCCGCTCGACCCAGGAGTTCTTCGACGCCCAGGCGGCTGCGCGCCTGGCCGTGTTTGCCGAATCCAGCGCGGACCTCATGGCGAAGTTGGGCAAGGCAGCGGAGCTGCTGGGCCCGGGCCACAGTTTCTCCGTGCCAGGCGGAATAGATTTTTGCGCCGGGCCCGCGGAGGGCAGCGTCGGGTTTCTCTTCCCCGGCCAGGGCAGCCAATCCTTGTACATGGGTGCGGATCTGGCCATGGCCAGCGCGACCGCGCTGGGGGTGTGGGACCGCGCAGCCGAGCTCGAGTTCGCGCCCGGCGTCCGCCTGCATGACGTGGTTTTTCCGAGGCCTGTCTTCGACGAGGCCGCGCGCAGCGAGCAACGCGCGCGCCTGACCGCGACCGAGTGGGCCCAGCCCGCGCTGGGTGCCGCCAGCCTGGCGTTGCTGGCGATCTTGCGCGAGGCCGGCGTACACCCGGCAGCCGCGGCTGGGCACAGCTTCGGCGAGCTGACCGCACTCTGCGCTGCTGGCGCGCTGACGCCCGAGGATCTGTTGCGGCTTGCGCGCCGGCGGGGCGAATTGATGGCCGCAGCGGCGGCTGTGCCCGGAGCCATGACCTCGGTGGCCGGTCGGCGCGAGGACGTACAGCCCTTGCTCGACGAGTGGAAGCTCGACGTCGTGGTGGCCAACCACAACAGCCCCAAACAGCTCGTCTTGTCGGGCGCGACGGAGGCCATCGCAGAGGCAGAGCGGCGCCTGGGAGAAAAGGGCATGGCGGCGACGCGACTCGAGGTTGCGACCGCCTTCCACTCGCCCCTGGTCAGCCCGGCTGCGCAGCCGCTGCGCGAGTTCCTGGCCTCGGTTGCGTTGTCGGCGCCGTCGATCCCGGTCTTCGCCAACACCAGCGCGGCGCCCTATCCCAGCGAGCCCGAGGCCGTGCGCGATCTTTTGGCCCAGCAACTGGCCAAGCCGGTTCGTTTCGTAGAGCAGATCGAGGCCATGTACCAGGCCGGGGTGCGCGTTTTCGTCGAGGTAGGGCCGGCTCGCGTGCTGACCGGGCTGGTCGGCCACATTCTCAAGTCGCGGCCGCATCGAGCCATCGCGCTCGATCGCAAGGGACGGCCGGGCTGGGCCAGCCCCTGTTG
>Ga0224520_1000365_pt1 | contig 13657 bp, 7 predicted proteins | sample CFST25metaG_2_FD_180684 | JGI IMG/M metagenome (GOLD analysis project Ga0224520, IMG submission 180684) | Peat soil microbial communities from Stordalen Mire, Sweden - C.F.S.T-25 | ecosystem: Environmental > Terrestrial > Soil > Wetlands > Peat | place: Sweden: Norrbotten County, Stordalen Mire... | reverse complement strand
ATCGTCTGCAGGTTTCGACGATTAACAACTTTACCACGACGGTCTATAACGACTCGACACGCACGAACACTTCGCAAGCAATAACGGGCTTGACGGTCGGGACGATCTACTACTGGCGTGTGAATGCAAAGAATGCCGCCGGAACGGGTGCTTACTCCGCCGTTTGGAGTTTCACAACCATCACAACACCGGCAGCGCCGGTTTTACTCACGCCTGCTAATGCAGCGACCAATATCTCGATGAGTCCGACATTAATTTGGAATGTCGTACCGGGCGCCGATACCTATCGTCTGCAGGTTTCGACGATTAACAACTTTACCACGACGGTCTATAACGACTCGACACGCACGAACACTTCGCAAGCAATAACGGGCTTGACGGTCGGGACGATCTACTACTGGCGTGTGAATGTAAAGAATGCCGCCGGAACGGGTGCTTACTCCGCCGTTTGGAGTTTCACAACCATCACAACACCGGCAGCGCCGGTTTTACTCACGCCTGCTAATGCAGCGACCAATATCTCGACGAGTCCGACATTAATTTGGAATGTCGTACCGGGCGCCGATACCTATCGTCTGCAGGTTTCGACGATTAACAACTTTACCACGACGGTCTATAACGACTCGACACGCACGAACATTTCGCAAGCAATAACGGGTTTGGCGATTGGGACAACCTACTACTGGCGTGTGAATGCAAAGAATGCTGCCGGGACGAGTACTTATTCCGCCGTTTGGAGTTTTGCAACCATCACGCAACCCGCGACACCGGTTTTACTCGCGCCTGATTCTGCAGCGGTCAATATTTCAACGAGTCCGACATTGAGTTGGAATACTTCGACAGGAGCTGCCACGTATCGCCTGCAGGTCTCGACGGTTAACAACTTTACTACGACGGTCTATAACGACTCGACTCGGACGAACACTTCGCAAGCCTTAACGGGCTTAACGGTCGGAACGACTTATTACTGGCGTGTGAATGCAAAGAACACAGCCGGGACGAGCGGTTATTCCAATGTATGGAGATTCACAACGAGCGCAGCGCTCGCAGCCCCGATCTTACTCGCGCCTGATTCTGCAGCGGTCAATATTTCAACGAGTCCGACATTGAGCTGGAATGCTTCGACGGGAGCTGTGACGTATCGTCTACAGGTCTCAACAGCTAACAACTTTACGACGACCGTCTATAACGACTCGACTCGCACGAACACCTTGCAATTGATAACGGGCTTAATTAGTGGGAACACCTATTACTGGCGCGTGAATGCAAAGAATGCTGCCGGGACGAGTGTTTACTCCAACGTATGGAGCTTCTCAACGATCGCACCGCCTGTGGCACCGGTCTTAGTCGCGCCTCTTAATACAGCGGTGAACGTTTCGCCGAGTCCGGTACTGAGCTGGCTCGCATCGACGGGTGCTGTTACGTATCGTCTACAGGTCTCGACGGGCAGCGGCTTTGCCACAATGGTGTATGACGACTCGACACTTACCAGTCTCTTGAAAACGATGCCGGGTTTAACGAGTGGAAATACCTATTACTGGCGTGTCAATGCAAAAAATCCTGCTGGTACGAGTAATTACTCGACAGTATGGCACTTTACAACGGGCGCAGGAGCGCTTGGTTCAGCCAGCACTTTCGGGATCGCGGCCTGGTCCGCGCTCACCAACACCGGTAATTCCGTTATCAATGGAGATGTTTCTTTGAATCCAGGCACTTCAATTACTGGATTTACATTCTCCCCATCTCCAGGGCCGGGAGTGGTGAACGGCTCGGTACACGTTAACGATGGAGTGTCATCACAGGTCTATACCGACTTGCATTCTGCATATATCTTTGCCAAAGGCTTACCAGTGGGAACAACCGTTCCTGATGGCCAGGACCTGGGCGCATGGCAGCCTACAGGCAGTATCCTTCCGGCGGGCACTCTTCCCCCGGGCGTCTATACGAACGGGAGTACAATGTCAGTTAATACTCCTCTCATTCTCGATGCACAAGGTGATGCAAATGCCATCTGGGTCTTCCAGATCGGTTCCTCGCTGACAACTTTTACCGGAGCTCCGGGAGGTAATGTTACGCTGGCTCACGGTGCTCAGGCCAAGAACGTGTTCTGGGTTCCTACTGCAGCTGCAACTATCGGAGTGGGCACTACTTTTTATGGAACTATATTGGCTGGTGGAGATGTCACTGGTCAGACTAGCGCCACGATATTCGGCAGAATATTGGGTGGTGCACTCGGTGCCGGCACGATTGCTTTGCAAACCAGCACTGTCAACGTACCTGCCCCATAAGGCATGAAGTCTACCCGCCAGACATTTGTTTGGCGGGCATGTCTTTCGACAGTGCGACAACTTAGGCGGACATGATTTTTAACGATGAACATGAAGGACAATGAAGTCAATCATGAGTAAACTAGCACTTGAGCTCAATATGAAAAATAAAAAAACTCTTAATATGGAGGTACGTATGTATCGAGATCGAACAGCAATCCATAGCCGCAGGTTCATGAGCCTTTGGCTTAAAAGAATTTTCTTCAATTCTTTGATATTGATTTGTTTCCACGCAGCAATGTCTGCGCAGGAGACTCAAAGAACACAGCCAACGTGGTGGTACGGCGGAGCCGCAGCTGTAAATTTGAACTTTTACGGGGGAACAACTCAAATGTTGAACTCCGATTTAACGACTCCGGCCGCCTTTCATAAAGGATTTGGAGACGGGCTTTATCTTGCTGCCCTTGTAGAATATCGCCCCGATTCTGTTTGGGGCGGGATACTGCAGGTCGGATATGATGATCGACGCGGATCGTTCAATGACGTTCTTTGTCCTTGTGGTGAAATGTCGACTCTATCGGCAGATGTCAGTTATCTTTCCATAGAGCCGAGCTTACGATTCGCCCCATTTGCAGATGCCTTTTACATTTTTGGAGGTCCGCGAATCGGTTTTACCTGGTCTCCCTCTTCAGGAGATGCAAAGACATTCGTATATACGCAGGGAACAACGATTGGAACTAAAGCTCAGTTTAGCTCTATGAACGGAACAGTTTTCTCAGGACAAATCGGCATTGGTTACGATTTTCCACTTACAGCCCCCAATCAAAAAACACAAGTTGAGCTTTCACCGTTTATTTCGTTCCAGCCCTATTTTGGTTCGGAACCTCGCTCGGTGGAGACCTGGGGAGTGACTACCTTACGTGTGGGTGCCGCGCTAAAATTTGGAAGCGGAGATGTTATCCATCAAGCTGAAGTCGCAGTAGCTCCCGTTGTGGTCGAGCGTGACGTCCAGTTTTCTGTTCGAGCGCCAAAGGCCGTACCTCTTAAACGAAGGGTAAGAGAGTCGTTCCCGCTTCGCAATTATGTTTTCTTCGATGAAGTATCGACTGAAATACCGAATCGATATGTCACGCTGTCAAAAGACCAGGCGGCAAGCTTCAAGGAAGAGCAATTGCAGGAGTTTCAGCCGAAAAGTTTTACGGGTCGGGCAGGTCGACAGATGGTCATCTATTACAACATCCTGAATATTACTGGCGATCGAATGAAAAGGAGCCCCGGGACAACCATTACGCTCAGCGGCGCATCGCCGGCGAAGGGAGCGGAGTTCGGCAAAGCAAGGGCGGAAACTATCAAGCGGTATCTTGTAAATGTATTTGGAATTGACAGTTCGAGGATAACAACTGAAGGACGGGATAAGCCGCTCATTCCATCGGAATCACGTGGTGGCACGAAAGAACTGGCTCTTCTCGAAGCTGGTGATCGTCGGGTTGATATAGAAAGTGATTCGCCCGAGATGTTAGTACAGGTTGGAGGTGCTCCCCACTACATGCTAAAGCCGGTTCAGGTTGTTACGGAAGTGGAAGACCCTTTGGACAGCCATGTTATTTTCAATGTAGTCGGAGCAAAGGAAGCGCTCACATCATGGTCGTTGGAAATTACGGATGACCAGGGAAAGGTTCAACGCTTCGGTCCATCGACACAAGAGCAGGAAAGCATTTCAGGGAACGCCATTCTGGGTGATCGTTCTCAGGGCGACTACAAGATCGTAATGCTGGGAGACACGAAAGGCGGGAAACTTGTGCGCAAAGAAAGTTCCGTCCACCTGGTCCGCAGAGACGCACCGATGAAAGATGTAGTGCGGTTCAGGATTCTTTTTGATTTTGACAAATCAAAGACTGTCGCAAGCTACGAAAAGTTCATTACAGATATTATCACACCGCTTATTCCGGACAGCGGCAAGGTGATTATACACGGTTATACGGATATCGTTGGAGATGAAGCGTATAACAGCAGTTTGTCCAGTCAGAGAGCTCAGGATGTGCAGGGTATTATTGAAAATGCAGTTGCGAAGAGCGGTAAAAAAGGCATCACGTATGAAACGTTTGGGTTTGGATCAAATCTTCAATATGCATCTTTTGACAATTTCTTCCCGGAAGAACGATTCTATAACAGATCGGTCATCATCGATATCGTTCCCGATTGAAGTTATGAACAAATAGGTCCATCGATCACTCAGTGCATGGAAAATGTTATGAAGATCAATAGACTAAAATCAGCAAATACTTCGAGCCGATGGACCTATTTTCTTGGCATCCCGCTTTCAATAGGAGTGAGCATTGTTTTATCCTTTCCAGCGCTCATTCACTGTCTCTCAACCGGCAAGTACGCTCACGGCGGAAAACGACTTTCTGTGGGCAAAGGTTGAATCTGATTTCAGTCCAGTCGAGCAGGATGGAAAAACGAAGAGGGCAATTCAATGATCGTGCGGATAAGCTCCATAGCCTTTCCTATGAATACAAGACTATCGAAGAAATGGAATTAACTTCTATCAGCACGACCAAAGAATGAATCTGTTTCTCAATGGTGGGGGAGAAAAATATAAACGCGGGAGAAGAGCTGCTTGACGTATGGATGGAGAGTTAATTGGAAAACTCGGGGAAAGATAGGGAATTGTTAAATATGGAGCCAAACCATAAGTCGATGATCTTAAAGAAGCCGATCCTCTATCAAAAGGATTAGCTACCTTTTCATCCTTTTGACCTATTACTTCCTATCTCGGTCATTGGTATACTTATCCAGGCGCAGGAAATGTTTTTATCATTTCATCGATCGTTGAAAAACTCTTCTTACACCTACTTGAAAGGTACTTACAATGAACAGGGATAAAATTGAAGGTCAGTGGAAATATCGAAGAGAAAAATCGGAAGTCCATTCGGGAAAAATAATGAATAACGCGACCGCTGGAATAGCGGAAAAGAGGGAATGGGATGCAGGGCGCCAGGAGAATAATGGTACCGCTAAAGAGGGCGCCATGCGGCATGTGAACGGATTTAAAAACTTAATCGAACAATTCAAAAATCCGGTAACCGGCTGAGGAAGTCGCAAAAAATGTGGAAAATAAAAAATCGAACGGAACATCGGTGAATTCGGAAACATAATCAAGGAGATGACGGCCGTCATGAAATATTATGAGAGTATATAAGATTAAAACATCAAGCAGCTTAAGCCGATGGACGTATTTTCTCGGTATTCCGCTTTCCGTCGGACTGGCGGTCGCTTTACTCTTTGTTGTTTTTATGCGCGATTGTAAAGAAGGTATCGGCGAGCGTGAAATCCAATTTTCGGTTCGAGCGCCAAAAGCGGTTCCCAGTAAGCGTATTGTAAAAGAAATGCTTCCTCTTCTCAATTATGTATTTTTCGAGGAAGGATCGAGTGAGATACCGAATCGATATATGGTATTGACGAAAGCTCAGGCGGCGACATTCAATGAGGGACAATTGGGGGAATTTAAACCGAATAGTCTGACAGGCCGTTCCATTCGACAGATGGCTGCATATTATAATATTCTGAATATACTCGGCGACCGTATGAAGAAAAGTCCGAGGACAGCAATTTTATTAACCGGCTCCTCAGGGAAGGGCTTGGAACATGGTAAAGCAAGGGCAGAGACAGTCAAGCGGTATCTCGTAGATATATTTGGAATTGAAAAATCGAGGATATCGACTGAAGGACGGGATAAACCGAAAATTCCATCGGAAGTGCCCGGTGCTACAAAAGACCTTGCTCTTCTCCATGCAGAAGACCGTCGTGTCGAAATTGAGAGTATTTCACCCGAGTTGATGATGCAGGTAGGTAATGATCCTCACTTTATGCTGAAGCCGATGCAAATCGTTACGGTTGTCGATGACCCTCTTGATAGTCATGTTCTTTTCAATGTAGCGGGGGCAAGGGAATTGCTTTCATCGTGGTCGCTGGAAATTACGGATGACCAGGGGAAGGTTCAGCGATTCGGGCCGTCTTCGCAGGATCAGGAAAGCATTTCGGGGAATGCCATCCTCGGTGATCGTGCTCAAGGCGACTACAAAATCGTAATGCTGGCACAAACGAAAACGGGCAAATCCGTGAGAAGAGAAAGTTCGGTTCAACTGGTTCGCAGAGAAGAGCCGAAAAAAGAGACGGTGCGATTTACCATTCTTTTCGCGTTTGATCAATCAAAAACTATAGCGAGCTACGAAACGTTCATCACCGACATTATCACACCGCTCATTCCTGACAGCGGTATCGTTCTTATACACGGTCATACGGATATTACAGGGGAACCAAAAGATAACGACAGCTTATCGAATCAGAGGGTCCAGGATGCACGGAACATTATCGAACGCGCAAGTGCGGCCGACGGCAAGCGCGGGATTAAATTCCAAACGTACGGGTTCGGTTCAAGCGTTCTCTATGCTCCGTTTGACAATTATTATCCGGAGGAGCGATTCTATAATAGGACAGTCATCATCGAAATAGTCCCCGATTGAAGTTGTAGAGAAATGATTGTTTCATTTACTCGTTACAGGAAAGATGCAATGAATATCGATAAAAGAAAAGCAACAACCGTCTTAAGCCGGTGGAGATTTTTCACCGGTGTCTCGCGAAAAGCAGGGTTGATTGCTGTAGTATTCATTTCTATAGCGGGTTGCAGTAAGGACAATGTGACGGGCCCACCACAGGTAGTTATACCTCTGCAGACCACCGTTCAAGCAGCGGTCAACCTTCAATCGACTACAGGTTTTGTGATTCTTGCCGGCTCGTTAATTTCCAACATTCCGACATCAGCCATTACCGGAGATATCGGATTGAGTCCGGCGGCCAGGTCGTTCATTACAGGTTTTGGATTAACCGAAGTGACCGGGACGATCTATGCTGCCGATGATGTATCTCCCGCCGGTGTTCCGGCCATGCTAACAGCAGCGAAAGGCGACTTGACAATGGCATATAATGATGCCGCAGGGCGCACTTCAACGGATATGGTTCTTCTTGCCGGAAACCTCGGCGGGCTTACGCTCACCCCAGGTCTCTATAAGTCAAGCGGGTCGCTCGAAATATCGTCGGGTGATCTTACCTTTGATGCCAAGGGAGATGCAAATGCCGTTTTCGTTCTGCAAATGGCATCGACTTTAATCACAACATCCGGCCGCCGGATTATTTTAAGCGGCGGTGCAAAAGCTTCGAACATTTTTTGGCAGGTGGGTACTTCCGCGACACTTGGAACAACCTCAGTCTTCAAAGGAAATATTATGGCGAATCAGTCAATTTCGTTGAATACCGGTGCGGCAGTAGAAGGCAGATTATTCGCTCGCATCGGTGCTGTGACGTTATCCAGCAGCACTGTTGTAAAACCTGCGCCGTAAAATAGTTGAAATGAATTTTAGATCAATAACTCATATAAAGATAGCTTAACGTTTTCACTTATAATATGGAGGGTCTTATGAAGACTTCTATTACAAATTACCCGGCAAGTTTTATAGGCCGATGGACGCATTTCCTCGGAGTTCTGCTCTATGCAGGTCTGACGATTGCTTTGATGGTGCCTGCACTTGCACTTGTTCCTTCTCCGCAAGCGCCGGTTTTAAATTTACCTCTCAATGTAGCGGTCAATGTCTCAACGAGTCCGGCATTAAGCTGGATTGCCGCAGCAGGAGACAGTGTGTATCATTTGCAAATTAGCACAAGTAACGTTTTTGCTGCCGATACGGTTTATAACGATTCGACACTTACAGGCGTCTCACATGTAATCGCCGGTTTGAAAAATGCAACGAAATATTACTGGCGTGTGAGTGTGAAAGATAGTGCAAAAAATGGCGGCGGAACGAGCGCTTACTCAACAGCTCGAAGTTTTACAACATGGAATTCTACGCCTACAACACCTCTTTTGCCGGTAACTCTTGGTTTGACTGGCGGATTTGCTATTCTGTCGTATGCTGGAATCACTAATACAGGTCCTTCTATTATTACGGGAAATGTTGGAGTGAGTCCTCTCGCAGGTACTTACATGACGGGATTTGGAACACCCAACGTAGTGGGAACGATCTTCGAAGTTTCTGCAGGGGGTCCTGCAGGTTCGTTGGTTTTTCCTTCTATGTTAACTCAGGCAATGGGTGACTTAACGATTGCATATAACGATGCTCAGGGACGAACAGTCAGTCCTATCGGCATATCCGGAAATCTTGGCGGACGCACTCTCTACTCCGGTCTGTATAAATCCACCGGCTCGCTTGAAATATCGGCAGGTAATCTTACTCTCGATGCTCAAGGCGACGTGAATGCTGTTTGGATTTTTCAAATAGCATCCAGTTTCAATATGACATCCGGTCGCCAGGTTTTCCTGAGCGGCGGTGCGAAGGCTTCCAACATTTTTTGGCAAGTTGGCAGCGCGGCAACTTTTGGAACAACGTGTGTCATGAAGGGAACCATCATGGCTCATGTAAACATTACGTTTGCTACAGGCGCATCGTTGGAAGGCAGAGCGTTAGCGGCAACTGCATCGGTTACATTGGAATCCAATGTTATCGGCGGAACGGCCGCCTCTCCCATTCGTACGGTAGTATTTTTAGGAAAGGCTGCCAATTTTAAGGTTCTGGCAGGCTCAAAAATCACCAGTACAGGCCTTACGGCAATCACAGGAGATATTGGAGTAAATCCGAGCACAATTATAAATGGATTTCCGCCGGCAACATTGACAGGCGTAAAATACCCGGGCGATGCAGCATCAGCCGCTGCGCAACTCGACCTGAAAGCTGGATATGACAGTGCCTCCGCGCAAAAAGTAGATTCTACTCTTAGTACGTCGGAACTTGGCGGACATACATTTACGTACGGTGTTTACAAATCCGGCTCCGGTACTTTTGGGATAACGGACACGCTGACGCTCGACGGCGCAGGGAATTCAAGCAGTGTATGGATATTCAAAATTACTGGTGCACTCACCACGGCTTCGGGCAGTTATGTTAAACTCATCAACGGCGCTCAATGGTATAATGTATTTTGGCTGGTCGGCACTTCGGCAAACCTTGGATCGAACTCTACATTCAGGGGGAACATTATGGCGTTATCCGCCATTATAGCGAATAACGGCGCTGCAATAAGCGGCAGGTTATTGGCAAGGACGGACTCGGTTTCGTTGAATGACAATAATATTGGTGGAGCTGCAGTGGTGACGACTGTTCCCCGGACTGGAAATGCACCTAAGGGGTTCGCACTTTCGCAGAACTATCCAAATCCGTTTAATCCGTCAACAAAGATTCAATACACAATTGAAAATGCCGGTTTGGTTTCCCTAAAAGTGTATGATATACTCGGTCGTGAAGTTGCTACGCTCGTAAACGGCCGCCAGGAAGCCGGCACCTATACCGTGCAGTTCGGCATCAATAATGGGACGTCAGGTCTCTCGAGTGGTGTATACTTCTATCGTTTGAATGTCGGTTCTTTTATCTCGACAAAGAAGCTGGTTCTTATGAAGTAGTTTCTCTTTATAAGATATTTGTTTCTGGATGCTTATCCGTAAGGTGCATGGTTGGTTAAGACATGCACCTTTGATGAACGTAATAAAATAAGTCCCAATTCATTTCAGTAAACAATTGGATGGTCTTCATGAAGACTTCTTATACAATAGGTTTTTTAGAACGATGGACGAGTTTGACTCTCCTACTTAAGGAATTCCCCGGCGTGCTGTTAGTCGCTGCTTTGTTGGTCCCTTCTCTCGCTTTTTCTCAGTGGTCAGGCAGCCCAAAAGTCAATAACCTTATCACTAACGCAGCAAATGACCAGGTCAATCCTGTGAGTGTCAGCGACGGAAACGGCGGTGCTATTATTGCATGGCAAGATAAACGAAGCGGTCATTATGACATTTACGCACAACGTGTAACGACAAATGGTACAGTACAATGGGCTATAAACGGTGTGGCAATTTGCTCGGCGGACAGCGACCAGGTAAATCCGGCGATTATAAGCGATGGAAGCGGCGGCGCTATTATCGCATGGCAAGATAAACGGAGCGGCAATTATGATATATACGCGCAACGCATTAATGCAAGCGGCGTGCTCCAGTGGAGCCCTTCAGCAGGCGACTCTGTATGCAAAGCGGTTTTTGACCAGGTCAACATTGCAATGGTCAGCGACAGAAACGGCGGAGCCTTGCTGACTTGGGAGGACTATCGCAGCAACGCAGGTACTGGTATTGCCGATATCTATGCGCAGAAGCTTAGCGCAGCGGGTGTACAGCAGTGGACTGTAAACGGAATCGGTGTATGCACGCAGGCAGCCGCCCAGCATGGTCCGAGGATCATCAGCGACGGAAGCGGCGGCGCTTTTATTACTTGGTATGATCAGCGTGCAGGCAATTATGATATTTATGCACAGCGTGTCAATGAGATCGGTGGACTGGTGGGGATTGTAGACGGTGTTGCAGTCTGTACATCAGCAACCGATCAAACGAACCCTGACATTTGCAGTGACGGAGCAGGCGGCGCCATCATTGTCTGGCAGGATTCTCGCAGCACGACTTCTATCGATATCTGGGTGCAACGGATGAGTCATGCCGTTGCTATACGATGGCCTGTGAACGGCGTTGTTATGAATAACAATGTGGCATATAACCAGATTAACCCGAAGATTGTCAGCGATGGAGTCGGCGGCGCCATAATGACATGGGAAGACTTCCGCACCGGCATAACATCCGACATTTATGCACAGCGCGTTGATTCAACCGGTGTGGTTGCCACAGGGTGGAATGTCAACGGTGTGGCAGTCTGCGTATCGGCAAATAACCAATCTCATCCGAATATTATCAGCGACAGCAGTCACGGCGCCATTATCACATGGGAAGACAAGCGCGACAGCAGTACGAACGGTAATACGTATGATATCTATGCATCACGCATCACCGGAAGTTTTGCACTTCCATGGATCGCCAACGGAGTTCCAATTTGTACGGTGGACAGTAACCAAATAAACCCTACAGCCGTTACCGACGGAAGCGGCGGTGCTATTATTGCGTGGCAGGACAAACGAGGTGGTAATTATGATGTTTATGCATCGCGAGTCTTACAGAGCGGCAGTATCACCTCCGTCGAGAATGTTGGAACAGTGCCTACAGGGTTCGCACTTTCTCAGAATTATCCGAATCCTTTCAACCCATCAACAAGGATTCAATACACAATTGAAAGCGCCGGTTTGGTTTCTCTCAAGGTGTACGATATGCTTGGTCGTGAGGTTGCCACGCTGGTCAATGGCCGCCAGGAAGCCGGCACCTATACCGTACAGTTCGGTATTAATAGCGGAGCGTCAGGTCTCTCAAGCGGCATCTATTTCTATCGTTTGAAAGTCGGTTCCTTTATCTCGACAAAGAAGCTGGTTCTTATGAAATAGCTCTTATTGATAAAATATTTATTTCTGCGCGGGAAAAATTTTTCTTTGCCGCGTATTCATAAATAATGAAGAGCATGCTGATTCAAAACATGCATCTTTGATAAACGCAATAAAATAAGTGTCAATTCAATTCACTAAATAATTGGAGGGTCTTATGAAGACTTCATATACAACTTATACAACAGGTACGTTAAGCCGATGGACTTGCTTCTTCGGATTGATGCTGATGCTTGCCTTGATGGTGCCTGCCATCGCATTGTCTCAATCGACGATGGTGAATCTTGGAACGGCCGGTGATTTCGTGATACTGGCACAAACAGGAGTAACTACTACGGGACTCACGCATGTTACAGGCGATATCGGCATTAGTCCGGCCGCCGCGACTTTAATAACCGGATTCAACTTAACAGCGGATAACACGAATACATTTTCCACATCGTCCTTAGTCACTGGAAAAATATACGCCGCCAATTATACTTCCCCAACCCCGACGAAGATGACTACTGCTGTGGGCGATATGCAAACCGCGTATACGAATGCAGCCAACAGAACATTGCCCGACCACTCTGAGCTGTACACGGGCGATCTTACCGGGAAGACTCTCACTCATGGTCTTTATAAATGGACCACCGCTGTTCTGGTATCTGCCGGCGGTGTTACAATCTCGGGTGCCGCCAGCGATATTTGGATCTTCCAAATAGCAGGGAATTTAAGCTTAGCCAGCGGTGCTAAAGTTACTCTCAGCGGGAATGCACAGGCTTCCAATATCTTCTGGCAGGTTGCCGGCCAGGTTACACTTGGGACGACGGCAGCCATGAAAGGAATTATACTGTGTAAAACAGAGATTGTGATAAGTACCGGCGCAACGCTGAACGGCAGAGCGCTTGCTCAAACAGCAGTCACATTAGACGCCGATACTGTCGTTCAACCGACAGCGGCGACCTCCGTCGGGAATGCCGGTTCAACGCCTGCGGAGTTCGCGCTCCTGCAGAACTATCCTAATCCGTTCAATCCGTCAACAAAGATTCAATACACAATTAAGAATGCGGGTCTGGTTTCTCTCAAGGTCTACAATTTGCTTGGTCAGGAAGTTGCAACGCTCATCAACGACCGTCAGGCGGCAGGCACATACACCATATCGTTTGGTATCGTTAATGGAACATCCGGTCTCTCGAGCGGCGTGTACTTTTATCGTTTAATAACCGGATCCTTTGTATCGACGAAGAAGTTGATTCTCATAAAATAGCTTGCAGTGATAAAACATGCATCTGTTTCAACGTATAAATATTGCCCTATTGAAAACGAAGACTGTTTGTGATCAATTTGGAATATATAAAATAGCAGCCGAGGGAAAACAGTTTATTAAACAACGCAGTGTTTCTAAAAAAAAACTAACAAAACAAGGAGATTATTATGAAACGTTTTATTCTATGTGCATTGCTGCTTGCGGCTTTCGGTGTGAACAGCCGCCTCCAAGCGCAATTCGATCCAGCCAAGCTCGCGTGGGGTTTAGCAGTGGGCGGCGCCCAAGGAACAAATAGCCCGGGCGACAAGTGGGTGTTGCAGTATCGTGGATTCCTTCAATATGAGATCTTCTCTCCAATGTTAATGACCCAACTTGGCTTGGGCTATGTTCCACTGACAGCGAATTCGCCGAATTCGTATTCGGCAGAAACCGGCATACTCGATCTTCGATTACTCTTCAGCCCATTTTCTTTGCCTAATCTGAATCCGTACATCTATGCCGGTTTTGGTGTATCGAAAGACCTTAGTGCAAGCGGCTCGGATTACTTACCGATGATTCCAGCCGGCGTCGGCATCCAAACAAGAATTTCCAGTGGAATCCTTCTATTGATCAATGGCGGTTATAATTTATCATTATCCGACAAATTAGACGGAGGTCAGTTCCCACGTTCGAATGCTTACACCAATGTTTTTACTAATGGGAAACAGGATGGATACTATGGCTTTACTAT
>Ga0224520_1000364_pt1 | contig 13662 bp, 14 predicted proteins | sample CFST25metaG_2_FD_180684 | JGI IMG/M metagenome (GOLD analysis project Ga0224520, IMG submission 180684) | Peat soil microbial communities from Stordalen Mire, Sweden - C.F.S.T-25 | ecosystem: Environmental > Terrestrial > Soil > Wetlands > Peat | place: Sweden: Norrbotten County, Stordalen Mire... | reverse complement strand
CTACTGGAACGCTCACACCACCACCGCGTTTCTCCTCGACCAGCTTCGTGATTTCGATGACCCGAACCGCGTCCTTTCCGGCTATCATCAAGCCGCTCTCGTTCAAATCGAAACGGCGGCACAGAATGTCAGAGGCTGACATCTCTGTCATGTGCTGCTCGCTCAGCCCTTCGTTCGGCGTGATCAGCAGGATGTTGTCCAACGTCAGGTCGTTGTAGTGCAGGAACTGCCGGTAGTTGATGTGCATGATGAGTGTCTTGCCGCTGCCGGTCGCCATCCAGAAGCCCAGTTTCTTTAGGTCTGATTCCGAGAACTTCGCGTCCTTCGGATCGGCGGTGGTCTTCGAGGCGTTTAGCTTCTCTACAAAGCGGTTCAGCGAGCGAAGCATTTCGGCCCGACGATGAAAATACCAGTCCAGGAAGATCTCGGTGTAGAGAACCGCGACGTACTGGAAGTACCGGAGTGTGATTGGCTCGGGCCTGCGAGCATTGATGGCGTGCAGGTGTTCACGGATGTTGTCGTCATAACGGGACAGATCGGCCTGTGGAATCGTTACTTTCTCTCCGCGAGCCTCCAGTCGGTAATACACGTAGCTGCGGCCCGAAGCGTCGAATCCTTCAGCAGCCTCCTTTAAGTCAGCCAGAAGGTCACGGTTGTGTTCGTATCCAAAATGCCCATTAAGCCAGGCCAGCAAGACCAGCCGCTGCTCCAGTTTGATGTAAGCTAACGCACCGGCAGCGGTGCCCGCACCACTTGGAGATATTTGTGTCGGTCGCGCCATTGCCTATATCTCCACCGGCGCAAACATCCGAGCCTTGAACAAAGGCTCTAAGGCCCTGGCGTTCGGGATGAACGAATCGCCGTTGACAAAGACCTCGTCCACGCCATCCGTCAGTTTTCGTTCCGCCACGAACTTCTTGTCCCGCTCCAGGTCTGCCTTCTGCCAGCCCTCAGTCTCGCGCCAGATGACGACAATCTGTCGGCTATCCATCCGGCCGCGATAGACCAGGTATCGCCGCCCACCGTCGTAATAGACCTTGCGTGACGTGACGTGAAGTCCCAGCAGGTAGTTGAACGTCTCGGCAATGTCTGCAATCTTCTGGCGCATCTGACCGTCGGTGTGGATGTAGAGCTTGTACGAAAACGGTTGCGCCAGCTTCTGCACGTTCAGCAGTGTCTCGCTCGCCCTCGTCTCCCACTTGAGCATGTATTGGAGCAGGTAATCCTCGAACCCCAGCACAGGCTGCCCGGACGAGCCATCGAATGTTATGTTGTTGAGTGCATCCTCGTAACTCTCTAGACGCATGTACTTGACGATGCGCGGACTCCGCTCGGCCTCCTCCTTTGTGGCCATACGCTTGGGCATTCCGTCCTTCCATTCGGGCGTGAACGTGATCTTCTTGATACGGGGCAGAAGGACCGTTTCGAAGGACTCATCGACCTCAGCCAAGATAAACTTGCGAATGCCTCCTTCTTCCCGGTTGAGGGTAATGACAGCGTGGCCAGTGGTGCCGGAACCGGCGAAATGGTCGAGTACAATGTCACCGCTTTCGGCTACAGCCGCCCCCAGTAGCTCCACATATAGCGAGACAGGGTGGCAGTACGGAAATTCTAAGCCCAGTTTTGCCAGATCATTTTTCCCTCTTCCTGGATCGCTGATTACCGAGGATACTTGACGTCCGGAATCGGCTGTTAAGAAGATCTTTCTTCTCGGTTGCACCGTCTCATCTTCGCCGAAGATGATCTCATTCTTCTCCACCAATTCCTGCAATGTCTCGGGGGCACGCGACCAGCCATTGCCCGGGACAGGGCACTTCTTCTTTGTAACAGGATGAGCGAGGGGAATATGAAACTTCGGATTGGTACGAGGTTCGGGTGCACCCATTGCTACGCTTTGAAAGACACGCCCGTCATCATCGATCAATCGGTATGCCCGCTCTCCCCCCGTTAACCCCTCGTAGTTGCTGATCCAGTCGGTGAACTCGCGCCTGACCTTGTCATTGACGCCTCCATACTCACGGACAAGAGACTGGGCTTTGTCGAGAATCACGCGAATGTTGGTGGGGCGTAGGTACACGGAAGAGTCGTCCCACGTTCTCCACAAGATGTACTCATGCTGAGTGGCAATCCCTTTGCGCCCAAGCATGGGGTTTTTCTTGTCCCAAACAATTGTTCCGCCATCCGGGATTCCTATGTTGGTGAAAAGAAGATGCAATACCTCATACTCATTTTCGTCAATGTGGCACAAGAAGGCTCCATCCGAATGCATCATGGGTATGGCAGCCGTAATGCGGTTGTGCATCATTGCCAGCCAACTCGAATGCTGATAGTCGTTCTTGTAGAGGAAACCGCTCGTCTGCGTGTTGTAGGGCGGGTCAATGTGAACGCACTTCAACTGGCCGCCGTGTTTTTCCAGCAGAAGATTGAGCGCCTGGAAGTTCTCACTGTGAATTAGCAGGCCATCGGTCTTGGCATCCAATTCATCCATGCTGGCAAGCAGGCTGTCCACGAACCCGGCGTCGAAGTACTTCGTGTCGAGAACGAGTGTTGGGTGTCCCTTTAGAAAAGCAACGCGCTTGCCCTTCTTATCTTTACCCGAGTTGAACAGGTTGGTCTCTTCCTCGTCGATGTGAAATAGGTCCTTCCACTCCTCCCATAGCGGCTCGCACGTGGCAACGGCGGGATAGAGCGACTCGTCGACTATGCCGATGGTGACACAGTACTGCGTGTCGACGATGAACTTGCGTTTCTCCCAAAGCATCTTCTGGAAGCACTCAATCTGGTCCAGGAAGTCAATAATCCGGCTACCCACAGCATTGATTGCCCGCGTGATCTGGAACCAACCCTCGGCTCGATCCTCGCCAGGAATGGTCATCTCGTCAAGATTCAGCACCTCGTTCTTCAGGTAGAAGTCCAGTTCACGGGAGAGGAATCCCTTCAAGTTCTTGTGAATGAAGAAGTCGGACGTGTTCCGCCTCGTATACTGCCGAAGGTGATGTTCGAGATATGTGACCGGCGCGCCAGCAGGATTCTGCCGCCTTTCGGTGTTCAAGGCAACGAGGGCGGGCCCGGCGGTCTTGGCTGGTAATTGCTTCGGGATGTCGATAAGAGCTTTGGCAATGATTGCGTCCTGCTGGTTCTTCTTGCTGTAGGCGATCACTTCCTGTGCTGTGAGTGGACGATACTCGAAGGGAACAACAAGCTCAGCGCTCTGCTCATCCCAGGTAGTCTCTTTGGTCCGTGGCACGAAAAACCGATTCTCGCCCTTTATATTGTTCTGCTCGACGCTCGCGTCCTGCAGCTTGAAGTGGACCGTGACTCCGTTGGGTCCAGTGAAGGTGTAATCGGTGAAGTACTCAGCCGTCTTCACGTAGTACTGGTCATTGTTGGCCCAATACAGGTAGACTTCCTCGCCGTTGTACGGGATGGCGTAGCGCTGGCGCCTGGAATAGCGTCGCTTCGAAATGAAGTCGCCGTCTTGGTAGTATCGGCTGAAGAACGAGTTCAGATGGTTGAAGATCGTCGATTCAATGGCATCTCGACTATGACTACTCGTTGCCCTTGCTTTCAGGTCCAAATACCTCCTGCCGAGGAGCGTTCCGTGGTAGGTATCGGCCAAGTTGCCGTCGCTGTCAAGGGCATCCCTGTCCAGTGTCTCTTTGATCTGACGAGTAACATCGGCCAGCTCTCTTGCGGCCTGCGATTGTTCAACCAATTTGCCATGATCCAGCTCCTCGGACACAAACTTGGGCAAGTCCGCCGTAATGAATTTCTCGAGGACGTCTCGCTTGTAGTTCATGATGCGATAGATGCCAAAATCCAGGTCGGCGCAATCGAACTGGAATAGCTCACGCATGAGAGCTTGAAACTTCTCGATTGGCTTGTCCATGTTTCCTCATCTTGTTAAGTTCTGTGCCAATGGTGTCTTCCACGGCTTGTTCATTGCATCATTGGACGTATGCCGAACTGGATCCCGCGTGGCTGGATGGTCATTTGCCGCGCTTTCGCGCGCTAACCGCATTGATCGCACCGCCTGATTTCACCCATTCGTCGATTTCATCCGTGCGGAACTTCCACAATCGGCCCAACCGGTGGGATGGCATTCGTTTCTCGTTGATCCACTTGTAGACCGTGTCCCGCTTAATGCCGAGATATGCCGCGATCTCGTCAACGGAGAGCCATCTGTCAGTTATCGCAGCAGTCATTGGCTTCATGCCGCCCTAAAGTTGACGTTTGAGCGAAAAGACAAATTCATTACACTATATCAGGTTTAGTTAGGTTAGACTCGGTTTCATACAAGATAGTCCGCAAAAAAACCAATCGCAATACGGGCCGCAATGGACACTGAAAAGACACTGCAAACAAATCCAAAGCTCAATTTCTGCCTGGAATAGGTACTCTTCCCATAGAAATTCGCACGGAGCGTTATCTCTATCATACTCCTCGCCCCGCGGTAATCCCGTTTCAGGCCCTCTAAACGCTTCTGAAGCTCATTCACGTCAGTCATAGCCACCTCCAAGCATTCCTTCAGGAGGATATGACATTTTTGTCGTCTATGCAATAGGCAGAAACCCGGACGCTAAAAAGGACCTAAAACAAATCCAGAAAAAATTCTCAGATATCGATTCTTCCAGTAGAAATCCGCTCGGACCCACCTTCGCGATCGAGCCCGGCGCATGGACGAGTAGAAGCTACTCCGATGGATCGTTTCCTCTGGGAGTCCCTCATTGAGGCTCAAAACGGGTCCTCCTTTTCGGGTCCTCCCGATTCGGGTATAAGAAGGCAGATGTACATCTACTATCACTCAAGGAGGATCCATGCAGAACAATGCCGTCTATTCGACGATGGTTCGTTCCGGCCGCACCACTTACTTTATCGATGTGAAAGAGGCGAAGAACGGGAAGAAGTACATCGCCATATCCGAGTCGAGGCTGGAAGCCGACGAGAAGAAGGTCCGCTCAACGATTCGCGTATTCGGCGATTCCATCGATTCGTTCCGCCAAGCGATTGACGAAGCTTCAACAGCAGCTCAACAATAACGAGGAACACATGCGAATCGACAAGAAGTACCGGCTTGAGAAAGCCGTATCAACGGATGAAACCCGAACGAACCTCACCAACATTTCCATCACTCGACGTCACGCTACAGCATGCGACGGTCGCATGATTGCCATCGTCCCGGTGGAGGTGGGTGAGGGAGATGAAGTCGGATGGATGACTCCGGACGCGCTGAAGTTGGCCCGAAGAGTGAATCCCAAGGGACTTGATACTATCCGGATCGTGCTGAATGGCACTCAAGAGCTACCGGATGGAAGCACTGTGAAACGACCGAGCTTCGATGAAGTCCGTCCCCCGAAGATGCTCCAGATTCTTCTCAAGGCTCATCGTGGAAGAACGTTCCGCATTGGGATCAATGCTTCCATGCTCAAATCACTTTCCGAAGCCCTTGGATCTGAGGAGATCGTGCTGGAGTTCGGTTCTCCGACTGAAACGATCCTCGTTCACCCTGTTCATCACGAGGCGGGGGTGTGCGGAGTACTAATGCCTGTTCGACTTAACAAAGAAAGGAATTGATATGTCTCACAATCTCAACTTCTTTAATGGAAGGTCCAGCATGATGTATGTGAACGAAGCCCCCTGGCACGGATTGGGCCAGAGGCTTGACCATCCAGCAACTGCTGAAGAGGCGATCGAAGCGGCCAATCTCGACTACACTGTAGTAAAGAAGCCGCTTCAAGCAGTGATCAACGGGAAACGCCGGATCGATGTCCCGGATTACTTCGCAACTGTCAGGACAGACACACAGGATGTTCTCGGCGTTGTAGGATCGCGATATTCTCCGGTCCAGAATCGGGACGGTTTTGGGTTCTTCGATTCACTGGTGGGCCAGAATGAGGCCATTTATGAAACTGCCGGAGCACTCAACAAGGGAGAGAAGATCTGGATCCTCGCTCGCCTCCCTGGATATATCAAGTTGCTCGGTAGAGATGTTGTTCAGAAATACCTCTTGCTTTACAACTCACATGATGGTTCATCGATGATCCGGGCAAAGCTGACACCAATTAGGGTCGTCTGCAATAATACCCTGAGCGTAGCCTTAGCAGGAATGGAACAGGAAGTGAGGATCAAGCACACTCCGTCAGCCCTGGAGAAGTTGGAGGAAGCACATAAACTGCTGGGACTCTCCAACTCAGTCTATGACCTTCTCGACACTATTTTCAAGAGGATGGCACTCACGAAGGTAACGGACAAGCAGCTCATTCAGTATGTCGAAGCGCTGGTTCCCGATAATCCGGAGAGCGAGTCGAAGAAGCGCACGGAAAACATTCGGGAGACTATCCTCAGTCTTCATCAAGATGTCGAGGATGCAAAGGCGATTCGGGGCACGGCATTCGGGGCATACAACGCAATCACCGAGTATACCGATCATGTCATAGCCACGAAGGACCCAAATCGGCGATTGAATTCGGCGTGGTTTGGCTCGGGTGAGAGGCTCAAGGTGAAGGCATTCCAGCTGGCGCAGGATATGCTTCTGAACTAATTCATCGATCACTCACATGCCGGTGCTTGTATGGGCCGGCTATTCATTCATAGAAAGGACATGTCATGACCAAGAAGACGTGGGCGATAATTCTCACAACCGCAGAAGCCGCAATCGCGGCAATCCGGCACGCATTGTCTGGCAGGAAAGGAATATAGCCTGTGGAAGAGAGAATCGACTTCATCGAACAGCTTCTCCAGGAGGCAGAGAAAGCAGACCAGGAGCATAGAGTCGAAATGGACCGGCTTAGGGCTGATCAAATCCTTGCAGCGATTGCCAAACTCGAAGAAGGGATGAGTGAAGTAAATGATCTGTGCGATAAGGAACTCAAGCTGATCGAGGAGTACCGGGCAAATGAACTCGCTCGTTTGGATAAGAAGCGCTCTTGGCTCGAATTCAATCTGGATGGGTTCATGAGATCGACTGGGGAGAAAACTCTTCGGTTGCCTCACGGCATTCTCAAGCTAAGGAAAGGTAGGGACAAGGTGGCGATCACCGCCCTCGATCAATTCCTCGCAGTGGGCCCGAAGCTCGGACTTGTCAGGACTGTGCCTGAAGAGCATGCTCCAGACCTGCAGGCGATCGTGAATCACATCAAAACCACCAGAGAAATTCCAGCAGGCGTGGAATTCATTTCCGGTGATACCAAGTTCTCATACACCACAACATCGAAGGGAGACACCGATGAGCGAGAATAACAACCGTCCCAAGGTTGAAATTGCACTCAACCAGGAAGCACGGCTGAAGCTGGTTCGTGACAAGGCCTACACCGGCCAGAACTCGTACGGGAATTTCTACCTGTACACCGTGATTGAAGGTGACGTTGAAAAGTCGTTCTTCGCCACTGAGGATGTGCACAAGCGGATTCTCGAAGAAGGATTGAAGACTGGAGACGAATTCCTGGTCCGGAAGAAACCGGTTCAGAACGGCAAGAAGATCCAGGCGAAAATCGACTTTGAGGTCGTGAGCCGCGCCCCTGTCCCTTCAACTCCGAACGGAAATGGGAACGGCAACGGGCATTCGGACGATTTCAAGGCGCTGATGAAGGCGTGTGTTTCCGAGGCTGTCGATATCACGAAAGAGGTCAACACGATCCCATGGCAGAACGAGGATGTCCGGTCGATTGCTCTCACGATGTTTATTCAGAGGGCGAGGTTGAACTGAAACAGAAACGGCCCAGAACATCGGGCCGTTTTCTTTACCCACTGCGCCTCGCAACGGGAGATCTCTTTTCTCTTGCCGGAGATCCCGCTTCTCTCGGCGGGGACAATCTCCTTTATAGAGGGGTCAGGCAACACAGCATTCCGCGCCCAGTGTATCATGCCACGACGATAGACAAACCGAAGGGAATCCCCAGATCGAAATAGATTTGCATGGATGCAATCGGAATATCCAGTCCCGCCATGTCGCAGCTGCTCCTGTATCCGGCAAAGACGTCAATGTGGTAACGCTTCTTGAGTGTCAACAAATATGCTTTGTGTGGTGCCAATTGAGTCCACAACCAGTCCAGATGTTCGCTCAGTGGTCGCGTTTCTACCAGCGGGCTCTCAAGCCGCCACATATCCTCCTTGAAGGTCGTTTTTCCTCGATGCTCTCCCTTGCGATGTGTGTGACTCGCGGATAATTGAAGGACACGCTCGATCTCATCGAATGGCAGGTCAAGGCCGGCGATTCGGAAGGATGCAGAATATTCGAATGTAATTGGAACGTCCTCTGGCCCATCCTCCAGGAAGTCCCGTAGGCGTGTAAATGATTTCATGGCAACTTGATCTTGGTGTGTTGCGCCCTAACGCCCGCTAACCTGCGGCTGATGAACGTTACCTTACTGTACTACACCTACATCGTTTCGTGAATTGCAAAGGCCTCATCCCCTTTGCCAGGTCCCTCACCGCCCGGATGTCGCACCGATCGACTTTCCGCAGGTTCAGCCGCTGGTTAGGCAGCCCAACTACTTAAGGTATGGAAGACAGAGCCGCTGGGAATAGGATCGTGCAATTGTGCTTCCATTGCTCGGCTCTGTCGGCTAGTTCGCCCGCATCTTCTCTCGCTACAAAAAGACAACCTACCGATTCCAAGAGCAGGAAGGACATGAAGGCGGATAATGTCACAAGATTCGTTCGTAGAACCTGCTCTGAATGGCTTTCAACTGGTTTGATAGTCATCGTGTTCTTATCCAGCAGATGAAACACTGAGTAGAAGCCAAGACTAAAATGTGAAGCCTGTTCGTTCAGATGGTCGCGCAAGAATTGAAATTGCCCCGTGATGGCTTTGGCAATGTTGCCCGCACTTGGCAGTCTGCCATCAATCGCCTCATCTGCTCTCTTATAGTCGAGTCTGAAATAGGTAACAGCTCGACTGATTCAAGAAGTGGTCGAAGCAGTGCACCTGATTCCTGTGCAAGCCCATCTAGCGCAAGACTGTGACACCCTAGAAGGAGATTCCGTCCCTTTGCAGTGGTGAGCGCACAAACTCGCGCAAATCGACCTGTGAAATTTGATTTATCGTGTTGGCTTATTTGGTTGAAGCGCGTTATAGTCTCGTCAACTAATGTGTACCCCTTTACCAAATGTTGGGACTCTGAAATCAAGACGGTCTCCAGCCAAATCTGAGACTGATGTCTAGCGTGCCAAAGGTCCATTCTTCTCCTGTTGGGCTGCCTAACAATGATTAGATCCGAAGTATTCCCCCGCTCGTTCGTCGGGGAATGTGAAGAGTCGTGTGCAGCCCGCTTTCCAGTCATGAAAAACTGCACGGCGCGACATACGCCTGAAAAGCAAACCGGCCCCTCCATCCTTTTGGTCGGACCAGAGAGGCCTCTTCCAACGAACTCGTGTATCGCCGGTAAGATACCTCTGGCATGGACCAGATGCAATCAGACTTGCGTGGGCTCTCACCTGAGAAGGAGGAGCTTGCGGGTCTCCACATACGTTCCCGCCTGCAGCCGGTAGAAGTAAACGCCGCTTGCGAGCGATGACGCGTTGAATTCAACAGTGTATGTTCCGGGTTCTTTCACTTCATTCACCAGCGTCGCCACTTCCCGACCCAGGACGTCATACACCTTGACAATAGTCCATTGTCGATTGACAATTGTGAATCGGATTGTCGTCGCAGGGTTGAATGGATTGGGATAGTTCTGGTACAAGAAAAGCGACGACGGTGTTGAGAATCCGATCTCTTGGGATACCGTTGTGATGATTGAACTCAGGAGGAAGTGGTTATTGGTCTCAAAGACGTCAAACGATCCACTGTTGTAGATGTTCCGAATGAGACCGAGACCTTTCTTGAATGTGAATGTACTCTGAAACTGACCGTCAGGAGGTAGAGCGATCCAGGACTGCAATGTGGTAGTATCCCCCTGTCCAACTTGCCGGTATCGACAGATCATCGTCGTGTCAAGATATTCTCGCGTGAAGGGGAACACGTCATACCGAATCGAGTACGGGTTAGCATTCCGATAGAGCTGATGCTGGCCGAGATGACTCTCAATCAAGACACAAGATGAAGTATCCCTCATGGGATACGAAGTGTCCCGATCCGGTTGTCCGATAGAGGAGAAGATCTCGTGGCGTATGAGATCTCGTTCGACCTGGAATATCCAGGAGGTGGAATCTGTATCAGTAGTGCTCCCGGATACGAAATATGTTACACGACCTGAGTCGATGCTGATTGTTCCTGGATTCCCCTCTGGCCATGATACGGCAACAGTAAGATAGCGATACGTCCATTGATTGCCGACCGAAAGCGGAAAGACGTCAACAAGCGTGTCGTTGGTTATCCAAGCTGATTCCGAAAAAACAAGCGCACGAGTAAACACCGTTAGGGTGAACAAGATAGGCAAACAGAGTCGGGTATGCATGGTCGCCCCCTGCCAGGACAAGTACAATCATTTGAATTGCGTGACTGGGCAGAACATCTGCTCCCGTAAACGCGGCCACCAGCCTAACGCCCGCGGCTCACTTGCGGGTGATGAACCTGACATTCACGTGCTGCACTTACTTCGTTTCCGTGAATGCCATGATCAAGAACCGCACCGAGTACCATTATTCAGGCGAGCTCTGCTACAAACAACGCGATACCAGGAACGAACAATCCGTCGATTACATCGTAAAGCCACCGAACTCGGCTTCCAACTTGTCGCGCCTGAGCCATCTTCTACACCCCTCCCAAGAGTTACTTAGGAGGCTGCAATTCCCGGAGACACGGAGATCATCGCCACCATGGATCAGCCGGAATAAACTGTTTGGTGCTATCATCATACACAACATCTGTGCGATCGTTGAAAGTCTGCCAACCGTTTCCAACATATTTACGATTGACTTCCATTTCTCCGTCCCCAACATCGAAGTCAAAGGTGAAAGGGAGGCGACCATCAGCCCAAATGCACTTCTTGATGTTGAGTGATCTGTGACCGGTCCAAATGCCTACGAACACGTTATTGGTATAACCATCCGCAACGATCAACGAGGTGTCTAGATAGGCAGTGTGGGTCAATGGTTCAAGAACGAGGTCTGATGAAAGAACGCCGTCAAATGTGCCGGTGTGGGCAAGAAGCGAATCTTCCCGAAATATGTACAGAGCCATTAGAGAAGCCCCGTTTGGTGGCGCTTCTGAGGAGGCGGCTGAATATCGATAAGCTCGAACTATTTGAATCCGGCCAACAAAGCTACGAATCGTCTTACGAACTCTGGATTTCCCGCGTAGAATGTACCGATTCGAATGATGCCGGTCGCGTCTCACGGAAGAAATGTAAATATCGATGCGACGGTAATCAGTACCTAAGACCCCTGATGAACAGAACTTGCCGGACTGCCACACTTTGCTTAGATCGTAAGATCGGATGGTGTCAGTAAGATCGATGGATTTTGCAGATTGTGTAAACAAATATTTTTTAAAGTCAGTTCGGAAGTCAACCAAGGATGAATCATAATAGTTGTGCATGTAAAAGCTTTTGAAGGGATCGGCTTGAGCCTTAGCTCTCGGTGAGGACGAGATCATGAGAGCTAGAGCAAGGTAGCAAGATAGTCGACGCATGAGAATCATGTTAACTCCGATGGAATTGCCACCACAGTCCGCGGCTGCGTTGCGGCACACAACCCAAAAACACGACGACCTCTCCCATCCACAATTCAGATGAAAGAGGTCCCGTCACTGCCAACTTCACGCCTCTGTCGCCAAAGGACGTGATGATAAGCTACCCAACGTTTTGAACATCCGCAAGCAGACTACCGAGAAGGCCCCTCCGCTTTTGCCTTCTTGCCTCTCAACCCGAATATTATTAGTTTCTTGAGAAAAATGCTCGACCCGGACCTGAGTGCCATGGGATTGAGAAGGAGAACCTCCGGACATTTGTTGAAGGAGGTTTTTGCGTTTACAAGCGACAGAGATGCCATGTGGCGAATAGTCTGCCCTACCGGGAGAGATAAACGCCATAATGTGTTGTTGATGTAGTTATGTGCCATGCCGCCTGGCCACGGTCAGGTTGCCCACCCCGATGTAAGGAAAAAGAATGATCGATCCATTCAAGGACGCCATCTGCAAGAACGTCTCGATTTCCTTGGACTTTGTTGAGACAGTGGAATCTCGAGCCAGTTATGAGATACAGTCTGGTGATCCCTCTCTCGACCGTGGCACTGCGGACACGTACCTCGAAGATGGCTCTTTCATGCTCGCCTTCCGCACGATTCGCTTGCTTGACCACTTCCAGCGTAGCAAACTCTGGAAATCAGATACCGCGTTCGTGTGCCGAAATGATCAGAGAAAACTCGCATTTAGCATCAAGTCGTTTGGAGGTTACTCAATTCCGAATATGCAAGATCCTTACCGCTTTAAGTGTCCTGTCCGAGAGTATCACACTCCTAGAGTCGGACATGGTGATCATTTCTTCCGGGCAATTATTCCAACGAAGGATCCGCAAAAGCCAGCGACCCTGTTCGACAGCGCAAAGCTCAAGATTTCAACTGTAACATACATGGCAGGTCTTGTCACAATTCATCTTGGTCGACGCCAATATCACCTCTTCGCCTACTCAACGGACGATGAGAAGAGAAACTACCTTTTTGTCGAATCAATTGAGCCAATCAACTACCACGAGTTCAAGAAGGCTTTGGATGTCATACTTCTTTCGTATGCGTTTGTGACAGGCTACTTCGCGAGAGATCGAAGGCACATTGTTGGCGCTGAGGATTTATCCTTCACGCAGATTACGGAGATATCATTTGAGACCCTTCCCAACACCTTGTCCTCTAAGTATAGCGTAATACCGACGAGTGCTCTCCGAACAGTCTTTCGGATGCCTCATGAAATGTCATTCCCTGAATCTACCTTCAATGATCTCTGCGAGCAACTTCTATCGCACCCGTCTCTCGGCCAAGTTATTCTTGTCTTGGTTGAAGGTCATTCATTAAGCCTCGAGCTAAGAGCTGCGGTGTACTCGATAGCGCTTGAGGCCATAACTGATATTGTCTCAAAAGAGAATCAGTCCAAATTTACTCCTATCCCTCAGAAGCGTCTTGCCAAGAAAGTACTTCGAGCCCTGCTCTCCACTCTCGAGTCCTTTAGAACAGAACTTTCTACTGACGGCATTGAGACGCTCGTAAAAAAGCTCCAGGTCGCGAATTCTCCTACAAACAAGGACAAACTCCTCAGGCCGTTTGCGTTGTATGGGGTAAACCTCACTGCTCATGAAATCGACTGTATCGAAAGGCGAAATGACTTTCTGCACGGGCGGTTTCCTTTCGACCCGTGCAATGTCGACCAGAAGTTCCAGTTGGAGCAGACTGTACTTGCACTCTTGTATTGTGTGACAACGCTTGTTCTCAAATACATTGGGTACACCGGTTTCGTGATCTATTATCCTGCGTTCAATGAGCTCAACAAAGGTCACAGACCTACTAACAATTTCGTGAAACACATTTGATGTGGGCAACCTGAGCTTCGTGGCGGCACTGCAGCTAACAAACGACAAACGGCGCTGGCACACTGGATAGGCGAAGGAAGTTCAGAGATTGGCTAAACTAATATTGCTTGCTCCATTGCTTGCCTAAGGAGACTCTATGCACGTTTCAAGAATTCTTATTGACATCCATCTCGACAATCTCGACCAATTCATCAATACAGTTCAC
>Ga0224520_1000358_pt1 | contig 13816 bp, 16 predicted proteins | sample CFST25metaG_2_FD_180684 | JGI IMG/M metagenome (GOLD analysis project Ga0224520, IMG submission 180684) | Peat soil microbial communities from Stordalen Mire, Sweden - C.F.S.T-25 | ecosystem: Environmental > Terrestrial > Soil > Wetlands > Peat | place: Sweden: Norrbotten County, Stordalen Mire... | reverse complement strand
CGCCGACCCCGACTTGCACTCCCACTCCAACCGTAACACCAACTGTTACTCCAACAGAAATTCCTACTCCAACAACTACGCCATCTAATCCCGGCGGACCGGGAGATAATAAATCAGATAACCTAGGCTGCTCCGTTCGGGACTGCAGCAATCATCCATCAGCCCAACCACAGGTTTTGGGAGCTTCAACCAAAGCGGTTTTAGGACTTTCTACCACCAGCGGTGAAGAGAATTTTCTTCCACAGCTAATCCAATTATTCGGAGCGATAACTTCAGGAGGGCTAGGACTAGTGTTCTTCAAAAAAAATGCCTAAACCCAAAAAACTTGCCCGCAAGAAAAAAATCTCCCCTAAAAAAATCGTTGTCAGGAAGAAAAAGAAACTGATTACTCAAAAACATGCTTTAAGAAATAAATTAATTGGCGTTTTCTTTTTGGGTTTGGCGTTAGCGATTTTGATTTTCCCCCAACTGATGCCGAAAAAAGTTGTCGTGAACAAAAACCCCATTCAAATTAATTCCGCTTTATACACTTCAAAAGATATTGTGGATGATCCAGTTAGAATCCTGATTCCTAAAGCCGACATTGATTTAAAAGTGGTTGACGCTCCAATCGTTGACGGCTATTGGGAATTGTCTGATAATACTGCTTCCTATGGACTGGGCAGCGGACGCCCCGGCACTAAAAGTAATACGGTTATCTTTGCCCACGCCAGAGAAGGACTTTTTTACAATCTGAAAGATGTCAAGTTAGACGACATTATTTATGTTTTTACCAAAGACAAATGGTACCGCTATAAAGTGAATAAAATCGATGCTGTATATCCAAACCAAACCGAAGTTATTAAACCGACCAAGAATGAAGTCTTGACTCTTTACACCTGTACCGGATTTTATGACGAAAAAAGATTAATTGTCACCGCGCTACCACAAAATTAAGAATGACTATTCTCTAGCGGCGGTAGAAAAAATAAGGCACTATCCCCAACAGATTAACGATACTGGCCAAAATAAATAGAAAAGTAAATCCATATAGGCTGGCGATAAATCCGCCTAAAGCCGTGGCAGAAGCAATGCCGATTAAAGTAATAGCGTCATATAAACTCCACTGCGTCGTGGCCTTATCTTGATCAAGATGCTCTGTAAAAAGAGAGTATTTGGCGGGGGACGCCATCCCAAATCCTATGCCAATTAGGATATAAAACAAAAACAAGAGAGGGATTGCATGCGAAAAGGCAAACCCCAAATAAGCAACACTCATCACAATCATTCCTAAAATTACCAAATGCAACCTATTCCCATCCGTTTTATTATTGAGATATTTGCCGGTGATAATTTCAAAAATAACCCTGGCAATTAAACTAACGCTGTAGGCTGATGCAGCAATTTGTATGTTTCCACCCTTAATGCTATTAACGACAAAAATGGCAAAAATCGGGGTCACGAAGTTCCAGGCCGACCAGAGAAAGGTTTCCGAAATGATAAAGGCTTCAACAATATTACTTAACCTAAAGTGAGAGGGATTCCGGCCAATAAATTGCTCTTTCAGCATAATTTATTGTAGGCACATTTGCTTTAAGAACGCAACTTTGAGTCGGAGCCGACTGCTTCGGAGATGTTGATGAAGCCGTCTTTTTTTAGAAGCTCTGGCAATTCCAAATTAATTTGCGCAGGCAGTTGCGGACCTTCAAAAATTAAGCCCGTGATCAGCTGCACAAGCGTTGCGCCCAGTTTAATTTTTTTGTAAGCGTCTTTGGCGCTGAATACTCCTCCGCAGCCAATTATTATGAGCTTCTTCCCATAATTTTTATAGGCCAGTGATATTAATTCATTCGATCTTTGCTCGGTTGGCTTCCCGCTGAAATTGCCCACCGCAAATCTTTTTACTTCCTCTTTATCTAAAGATTTATCTTTTCTATTCCCTTGAACATTGCCAAAAATAACTCCGCTGATCGGAAATCTAACTATTACATCTAACATTTTTTTTACTTCTGCATCCGTTTTAACGATCGGCATTTTGATAAATAGCGGCCTTTTTAGCTTAAGCGCGCAAACTGCTTGAAGAAGCTCCTTTAAATTTTCCGGCGGATAGAAACTGACTTTACCAAACAAATTCGGGCAACTGATATTTAATTCGTAATAGCTAAACGGAGCTTTTGCGCTATCCGCAATCTTAAAAGCGCTGACAATGTCGCTTACCGCTTCTTCCTGCGTCATTCCTCTGGTTGAATTTGTTTTACCAATGCTGATGCCTACCGGAGTTTCAAACCGACTCTTTTGTAATTTCTTAACAATCGCCCTAATTCCCTGGTTTTTAAAACCTTTATTCACCATCAAAGATTTTGATTTTGGCAATCTTCCAAGGCGCGGTTTGGGATTACCTTCGTAAGCCTGATTGGTAATTGTGCCTATTGTCTGAAACCCAAAGCTAAGATTAGGTAAAATTTGGGTCAACTTTGCCTCATAATCAAAGCCGGCTGCAAGACCAATTGGGTTCTGAAAATTTATTCCGTCAACTTCTTGACTAAGATCTTTATTTTGCACAAAGAACATTTTCCTAATCAAGAATCTTGAGACGCTTAGATTACCCAACTTTTCGCCATAATCAACGATTAAAACATGGACTAATTCCGGATCCAACAAAAAGAAAATTCTTTTTAAAACATTTCCGTAGAAAAATGCGTAAAGTTTGAGAGTGATTCTTTGCATCAATGAATTATACAACAGATTACCTAAGAATTTCTTGAGGTTTTTATTTCCTTAGACCTGTTCGTTTAAACGCAACGTCAATATTTTTAAGATAAAATTTCGGATCAAAAAGTTCGTCAAGTTCTTTTACCTTCAACCATTTAGCAATCTGTGGTTCATTTGCCGCTAATGTCCGGAGTTCAATTTCTTGATCAATCGCTTGCTGGGTAAGTTTTCTTACCAGGTCATGCGCCTGGGTTCTGGAATATTTTCCTGTTTTAATCAGGGCGTTCATTAAGCGGGGACTATAAATTGCTCCGTGTGTCAGACTTAAATTTTTGCGCATCTTATCGGGGAAAACTTCTAGATTATCAATAATGAATGTCGTTAGTCTAGCGGCATATGTAAGATTCTCAAATAAATCAGGGAAAACATAGCGTTCAGTTGAAGAATTACTCATGTCTCTTTCGAATAAAACCTTTGCTGCCTCCGATTCTTCGGCCAGCTTACTACGAATAACTCTATTTAAACCGATGATGCGTTCCGATAATTCAGGATTTCTTTTATGCGGCATTGCACTTGATCCGGGATGAGACTTTTCATTAAATGGTTCACGCACTTCGCCAATTTCGGTCATCGCCAAATGCCTAATGCTTTCAGCGATGCGGGCAAGAGTGTCGCTGTTGACTATCATTAACCCAACTATTTCAGTATGCCTATCCCGGCTGATGATTTGCGTCGGTGCTTCATCCGGTTTGAGACCTAATTTTTTTAATGCCAGCTCTTCCAGCTCCGGCTCGATAAAGACATGTGTTCCAATTTCTCCTGAGCACTTACCCACCGCAATTATTTTTTTGGCGCGGTCAATTCTTTCGATTCCACGCTTTACCTCTGCATACCAACCCGCAACCTGACGGCCAAATGTTTGGGGAATTGCATGCTGTCCATGGGTTCTTCCTATTTGTAACGTGTCCTTATATTTTAGGGCAAGTTTTTTTAATGATTTCTCCAACTTATTAAAATCATTATTTATGACGCTCAAAGATTCTATTATCTGTAGCGAAAGGCTCGTGTCTAAAACGTCTGAACCCGTATTTCCTAAATGAATGAAGTTTCCAACGTCGGAAGAAAGGCGGCTTTGTACTACGCGGAGCAATTTATTCGTTTCATGTCCCTTTGCTTCCTGAAGAGTTTTTATATCCTCCGGAGTTAATCTTAGAGCAGTCTGAATTTGTTTTAATTGTTTTGCGTTTGGTCTGTTATACAGCTGGTGACGGGCTTCGCTTTGCGCTTCCCAAATTTTTACTTGAGCCAGGAAATATCCTTCTGGCTCCCAAATTTTTACCATGTCGGGAATTTGTTCGGCGTAACGTATTGGTGCTGGCACAAAAGGATAATAGCATATTTTAGCAATAAATCAATCTCATTAAATTACATGCTATAATTTGCTTGTGAGCGAGGAAAAACAAAAACTTTATAATCCGGTTGTTGACATCTTAAGAATTATTTCCATCTTGGCGGTAATTATTATTCATACTACTACCAGAACCTTAGAGACATCGGCATTTGCCTTAACTAAAATTCCTTGGACTCTGTTTTTGAATCAAGCCGCGCGTTTCGCTGTGCCTTTATTTTTTATGATTTCCGGTTTTGTTCTGGAATTAAATTATCACCTGCATGAAAGTTATTTAACCTACCTTAAGAAAAGATTCAGCCGGATTATGGTTCCTTATATTTTTTGGAGCGTAATTTATTATTTTTTTATCTATCCTAAAGGTCACGATCCTAATTTCTTGAACGCTCTCTTGCAAGGCGATGCCTCTTATCAACTGTATTTTATTCCGGCATTATTAATTTTTTATTTGCTTTTTCCGCTCATCCATAATTTTTGCGAATTTTTCATAAACAAATGGCTGCTGATTCTTTTCGGGGCAATTGAACTACTGCTGCTTTATTACAACTACAACGTTCACCCTTTGCCGATTTACTACCCTGTAGGAATTGCGCTTTTGAACTTCTATGTTTTTCTCTTGGGAATTGTTTTGGCCCGCAATCAAGAAAGATTCAGAAATTTTATTCAGAAATGGAAATTACTTTTATTTTTCGCAACAATTATTTTTGCCATTTATATTTTTTTTGAAGGATTAAACGGCTACCTAAAAACTCATGATTATCTTACCTTTTATTCTTCATGGCGGCCAAGCATTTTACTTTATACAATTTGCTTAAGCGGCTTTTTATACTGGGTTTTTAATCGGAGATTAAAAGCTATCGAAACGATAAAAAAGATTTCCCATCTTTCCTTCTTTGTCTTTTTTATTCACGTCATCATTCTGGAAGTGGTTTGGTATATTGTCGGGTTGAGACTTGTACAGATAACCAACGGACAAATTATTTACCAAGTTTGGTTTGACCCGTTATATTTTACGGCGGTAACAATTGTTTCTTTCGCAATTGCTTTTCTCGCCCATAAAATTCCCTACTTGAATAAGCTTACGGGTTAGAAGAGTTGGAGAGTATTTTGCCAACCGACGTTATCGCCTTCACTATCAATTAGATACTGACCGATGCTTAAGAAAATCATTTTATCGGGGTGGCTTGGATCTTCAATAAAATACGCCATTCCGCCCACCGCCGTATAGCCAGTAGGACATTTTTGGATTTTTGGCTCTAACGTCTCCATATTATCATTCGGACCAACCGGAACAACTATGGACAAAGCATTAAAACCCTTAGGGAGGTATTGCGTGACCGGCTGTATTATACAATCACTTTCCGAATAACCTTTTAGGATTTGCGTTCTGATGGCTTGTTCCAAAGTCTGATTTTTATCTTTATCCATTACCATTAAGTATTGTCCAGTTGTCGCCTGGGTTTTGTCAAAATATACATAGACCCGATTGCCTATTTCTTGTGCTGAAATTGTTTGACCGTTTTGGCTTTTGAGGTAAGTAAAAGTTATCCCAAGCTTTTCCGAAATAAATCTTATCAAATTCGGGTTTATACTTACCGGAAATTGCGGCACAGTCTTAATGGGTGTTATTGAAGGGATAAGAGTAACGGCCGGCGTTGGAGTTGTCAAGGATGCGGTTTTGGAAATTGGATTTTGGTTCTTCCCCAACATTATGCCAATTACTAGAATTCCGACGACAAAAATCATCACCAACATTAAAACTGAAGTTACCACTAACCATTTAGGTAATCTGATGTTATTTGATTTTTGCGGCACGATTGGTTGATTTTGGGTAACAACTTCTTCCATCTTAATAATAGTGTATTCCTATTTTAGGAAGAATTTCAAGTGGAAATTTAACGTCAAACGTGTTATAATAGGCTTAATGCATAAGGATTTTTATGCAAGCGGATTTCTTTATCACCCCAAGACTCAGCAAATTCTCTTGCAACAACCAAACACTGCCAGTACGGAAACTGAATGGTCCTTGTTTGAAGGCGAATGCCTAGTCAAGGAAACCGCGGGAGAGGCTTTTAAGCGGATTATTTATTCGCATCTACATTTAGAGCTTAAACCGAAAAGTATTTTCCCGATTTATAGCTATTTTCATGAAGGAAAGGGTAAAAATAATTTCCTACATTACGCAATTGTGCGGAAATTGGAAAAATTTCCGGACAGCAAAAAAGCCTTATTTTCGTGGTTTACTTTTAAACAAATACAAAAAATGCATATTCCGGACCAAATAAAACAGGATATTATTGTGGGTCAAAGAGTGATTGATTCAGCAATGCGAAAAAGTTTAGGCCAACAAACAATTGGATAAATCTCCAAAGAAGCTTCAACGATTTTCAATTACAACATCTTCAAGCATTTTATGAAAATTTGCAAATTGCTTTTCTGAGGTAAAATTATCTTTTACAGTTTTTATACCAGCTTTAATAAATTTATTCCTCATCGAATCATCGCTTAAAAGACCTTCAATTCGTTGAGCCAAAATGCTAGCGTCATCAGGTTGCACTAAGTATCCATTATAAGAATCGCTAATTATCTCAGGTATTCCACCAACCTTCGTTCCGATAACAGGCAGACCACAACTCATTGCTTCAATAAACACTTGCCCAAATGTTTCGTTTTCTGAAGGCAAAACAAAAATATCAGATCCTTTGTAAACATTAGGCATTTCGTCCAACTTAAACATTTTTAATATTGTTTGTTTTTCGACATTATGTAATTTTATGTATCCTTGAAGCATCTCAAAAGCAATATTAAATTCATCATTTAAGCTTTCCGGTGGCTTACCAATAGCAATCAATAATTTTAGCTTGGGAAACCTTGGGGAAAGTTTTGAAAACGCTTGGATTAAATTTATAATACCTTTTTCTTGAATAATATTCTTCTTACCACGAATAATTCGAGTTGCTGTCAAAATAATTTTATCTGTATCTTGTAAAATAAGTTGTTTTCTTAGATCAAAAGATTTTGGTATATCATTATTAAATTCGTTTTTATTAACTCCCAGATAATGCGTCGAAAGAAGCTCAATATCTGTTCCCTTTTGGAAACAATCACCGGCAACGCTCTTACTAACGCAACTGATTTTATCCCATTTAAGTTGGTTTATGAGCTCCGTTTGAATATCAGTAGAAGCAAATGAATGAAGCTGCAAAACTAAAGGAATTTTTCGAGAAATCGTTAACATGTTAAGCAACAAACTATATGCCGGAGGAAAATCTGTGTGGAAATTTTCAGCACAAATAATATCAATATCTTCTTCTATGATAATTCTTGTTACGCTTTCAGAAAATTCCTGAACTTTTTTTGAAACTATTTTTCTAACAGCAAGACTACTTCTGGGTAGAAAAAGACTATTATCAAAATAAATAGTGACATTTTTTTCTTCTTTAACATGATTCTCTTTGTTTGCAGGAAGCATTAAATATAAATGCGAATCTGAACCGACAAGGCATTTGTAATAAGCAATTAAATTAGTGATGTAACGTTCTATTCCACCTATACTTTCAAAAGGAGAATTACGACTTATAAATAAAATATTCATATTTTACTCCACAAAAGTTAGAGCGATACCTTTTTTACCAGCCCTACCGGTTCTTCCGATTCTGTGAACGTAATCATCATAGGTTGCCGGCATATCGTAATTAATAACATGCGTAACATCCGGGATATCTAAGCCTCTTGAGGCAACATCGGTAGCCAAAAGCACCGAAATTTGGTTAGTTTTAAACTGCTCCAAAGCTTTTTGTCTTTGTCCCTGGCTTTTATTACCGTGAATAACAGCCGCTCTGATACCTCTTCTGATAAGTTCATTCGTTAGCTTTTGCATGCCCCATTTCGTCCGCCCGAATACCAACACCTTTTCAAATTCTTGCTGGGAAAGCAAATCATGTAGTTTGTCTATTTTTTCGTTTTTGTTGGTAATTTTGATAATGTCTTGTTCGACATTTTCCGCTGTCGCCTGCTTTTCAACCGAAATTGTGACGGGATTTTGGACAAAGGCATTTAAGATTTCTCTCACTTTCCCCGAAATTGTGGCGGAGAAAAAGAGCGATTGCCTATTTTGCGGTAAAAGCGAAATAAAATATTTAATGTCGTTAATAAAACCGATGTCCACCATTCGGTCGGCTTCATCCAGAACCACGCTATGAAAAGTGGAGAGCAATAAACTTCTTTCACCAATTAACTCTTTAATTCTCCCCGGCGTGCCGATGACGAAATTGTTGCTTTGTCTTAACTCATTTTTCTGTCGCCATAAACTCATACCTCCAATACATAAAACGCTTCTAATTCCTAAACCTTTTGAGAAATCACGTAATTCCTCCTGAATTTGCAAAGCCAGTTCGCGGGTTGGCGCGATGATAAGAACCTTTTCGGATTTGTTTAAAAAAACTTTATTAATTAAGGGGATTAAAAAAGCCGCCGTTTTACCCGTTCCCGTATTGGCAATGCCAATCACGTCACGGCCTGCAAGCATATGATCAATCGCCTGATCCTGGATTGGAGTAGGAACAACATATTGTTTAGCCGCGATATTATCTTTAAGTTGTTGAACGATATTGAAGTCAACGAAGCCGTTCTTTGGCACAAAAACTTCTTCTGGAATATTCAGTTTTTCGTTATTAACGATTTTAACCGCGTTAATGGCTGCCATTAGCTCGTGGTTTGGAAGTTGTTTTGGCGCAAAACGCCGGTTGTTTTGTCTTTGTTTTGGATGGAATCTTTGGTTATACATAAATTGTGATTGAAAGAATAAAGCTGCTTAATAAAATGCGGATTAGAGGAAAGATACTGATTTATAAAAAACTTTCTGTGGTTATTATCTTATACTAATCGAAAATATTGAAAGCAGATTTATTATTTCAATCTGCCTTTACTTTGTCTATTATAGCAGTTTATGATGAATAAGTCAATGACGCTATAGGACTTATGAGCGAAGCGTGCTTGGCAATGAACGCCTGCGTAGAGCTGGAAAGGAAAAGTTTGCCTATTTCTCTGGGAGCAAAAAAATCAAGCAATTGGAATTCTTTGCGCTGGATTTTATTAACGTTATCATCCGTTAGCTCCGCGTGATAGCAAAACTCTGACAAAACTTGGACATTGTCTATTTTTATTCCCGCTTCTTTTTGCACTCTCCTACTTAGCGCCTTTTCAAAAGATTCCTTTTTCTCTCTGATTCCACCGATTAAACACCACGGGTGATTTTCCTCATCAATTACGCTTTTTTGCTTATGCATTAAAAGCACTTTACCCTTGTATGTTAAGAGGATTAAGCCTGAGGCGATACTATTCACACTCCCATTGTACTCTTATTCGGGACAAAAGGGGTGAGGAAGATATTCCTTCGACTTCGCTCAGGATCTACGCTTCGCTTCGAGTTGAGTAGAATATACTACTAACCCGTTGCTATCAAATTCTCTTTTTTGACTTTTGACCAATGCTTCAATTGATACTCTCTCTGCATAGCGGATTTTCGTGAATCGTGTTCTTCGGAATAGACGAGCTTGAAAGACGGGAAACTGCGGACGTATTTTGAAGATTTAATAGTTTTGGTTTGGTGTTCTTTGATCCGTTTTTCTAAATTATTGGTCTGTCCGACATATAAAGTATTGGCGGAAGTACGGAGAATATAAACATAAAATCCCTCGACTTCGCTCGGGACTATAGCATTTAGGATTGGTTCTTTTGCAATTCGCTTAGTCACCTCATGATTGTATCACCGTTGTGGGGTTAGATTGTTTCTTCGGCTTTCACCGTAAGATCTTTACCATCGTAATCAAATACAAATGTAACGGCTTTATCTTTATTATTGGTAATATAAAGATTTTGCAGTTCGTTAGATGAACCTTTGGCAGAAAGATTGTCATAAATTGACACTCCATATTCTCTTGGAATATCCGGCACAACCGCAAAATCATGCCTGGTTGGTGCAAGTGCATCAAGGCCGGCATCTTTGGCAACCCAGTAAAGAATGGAGGCTAAATGGCAAACTCCGTCTCCAATCAGGTAGCCATCAGATTTAAAGCCTTCCTGTGAGTTAAAATGGGCATTGGAAGTTTTGTCTACTTTTCCGGCAAATTGCGGTAACACATCATCATGGAAAGCAAAGGTTTGTCCCGGGCTAAGAGTAATCGTTCCTTTGTACTGACTGTCAATCTTTTTCCAGTCAATATTATCAGGAGTGATTTTATTATCCGTGGCATAATTTACCGCCAGCAAAATGTTGTCTTTGAATACATTATTAACATATGAATTGCTATAACGGTCTTCAAGTGAAATTTCGTGGACAGCCAGCGTTTTTACAGCAGGAACTACCGCGGGCATTGAGCCGCTTGAAATGAATGGTAAAATAATCAATGAAAATAAGGTGGGTATCATATATCCTATAGGCCACCGAAGTAAGCCTAAGGATGGTAATCATACCATACTATAAGCTAAAAGTCAAGTCGCTGAGGTGTCATTTTGAGGCTAAAATTGCGTCGAAAGCTGGATAATGGCTTTGCTGGGAATTTCTAGCCAATACGATGACCCTTTAGTCCCATCCGGCTGCATGGTATTAATAATCAGCAGTGTCTCCGAAGCCCAGCCGGTTGTCTCTTGATACGTATTGCCGGTATTTTGAGCCTTAAATAAAGCCGCGACATCGAAGTACCGTTGGCCTTCCACGATTGGTTCTCCGTTGGCTTTCATGACGATTGCTCCGCTACTACTGGCTGTATTCTGCCCAAGAAAAACATAGGCGTTATCCGGCGACCAGGTATTGAATGGGATACTCATATTTTCCATGTTAGGAAGCGTCGCCTCGTATATTGATTGTTGATTTGCGTTGGCTGCGTCTGAGGTGATAAAGGCATAGGTTTTGCCGGCGTCTTTATTGGTAGTTGCAGTCATGGTCAATTTTTTTGTTCCGTCCGGAGACACTTGTGAAAATGTCTGTACTTCAGGCGCAAAGACCGGAGCTTCCGAAGGCACTGGACTAAGCGTTGAATCCTGAGCCTGCATAACCGGAAGAGAAAAAGAATAACGGGTGTTTGGTTTATGGTTAAAATACGCGGCAAAAACAATGCCGACCACTGCACTAATCGCTAAAAGAGTAAGTGTATCCAGTTCTATTGCGTGTCGTATTGTCATATTATTTATTGTACGGGATTATTTTGAATGCACTGCTTTGCGCTTGTAATTTGATCGCAAACAGACACCGCTGTTCCAAGCGTATTGCCGGTTGGTCCGTCTGCCCAATCAAACAGCACTTTTGCATCAACGCTTCGCATATTCACACAGCCATGGCTCATAACGTGTCCAAAATTGTCATGCCAATAGGCACCATGCAGCCCAAAATCATGGTAAAAATACATAACGTAAGGAACATTTGGTAAATCATATGCGTCCGCCCCCTCGCCCCCGGACATACGGGTGGCCAGTAATTTTTCCCAGATGTGGAAATTACCCGTTGGCGTGTCCCGCCATTTACCCGAGGAAATGAGTGTTTTTAGAACTAGGGTCGTTCCCTGGTAAGCATAAAGCGTTTGCGTTGATAAATCAATGTAAATATGTTTTTCTCCGCTTGTCGTATTAGCTCCTAAAACCGGCGACTGTGGCAAACTAGCCATTGCCGTGGTAATTTTGGGAGGGATTATTTTTTGTCCCTGAAAGATACCGGTGGCGTCGTTTTCAATTTTGACTGATAAATCGGATGCACAGCTTTTGGAATTGGCGCAGGTTGGCGGAGTTTGATTTACTCTTAGCACAACTGTCGTGGCTGCAAAAGCAATGACGCCGATAACAAGCAAAGGCAAGTAGCGTTTAAGATGAGCAAACCAACCGCGATTTCTGCCTGTCGATCTCTTATGTCTTGAAGATTTTTTTGCCATCTACTACTAGATTAAGCAGATTTTCAGTTTTTTGCAACTATGATTCCTGCTGAACATCTCGAGCAAGTTCCTCACCGGCTACTCCTGATTCGGTTTCAAGAACTTCTCTTAAGAGCCTTCTAAAATTTTCCCCATCTTGTTCCTGCGGATATTCTGCTAAAATTTCGATAACTGACCTCTTTAAATTTTCACCTGTTCCAAACCAATCAGTTAATGGAGTTCTTTCAATTCTTTCTAAAAACGTCATATCCTTGGCTGCGGAGCTTGGGGTCGAACCAAGATAACATCCTCCAGAGGGATGTGTACTACCATTATACGACTCCGCAATGAGCTAATTTTACTAAAATTTGCGAAGAAAAGCTATTTAAAGAGTTTTAAGATATGGGGAGTGAAGACTAGGACGCCGACGATGATTGAGCCGATGGCGGTCAAAAGTACCATTCCCGCCGAAACATCTTTGGCGACTTTTGCTTCTAATCGATGCTCGTTTGTGAGCAAATTGACCACTTCTTCGATGGCCGTATTAATCATTTCTGTACAAATAACCAAGAGAATCATTACTCCCAAAATGCCCATCTCAAAAGCATTGACTTTGAAAAAGATGCTGGCGATAATAACGATAACGGCGGCAACAAAATGAATTCGGATATTGCGGTTAAACTTTAACGCGTAATAAATGCCTTGGAAAGCGTATTTAAAAGAACTGAATAAACTTCGATTAAGCATATTTCCCTATATATTTGAATATAACATAAATTACAATTGTCGTTAATGCGCCAACCAATGTCCCTAAAACCGTCTGGAAAAGCGTGTGGTTTTTGGTTTTGATTCTTGCCCAAGCGAGAAGCGGAATTAGAACGAAGCTTACCAAAAACAACGGACCTTCAGCCAAAACCAAGAAAGTCAAAAAAGCCGAAAGTACAGACAGGTGTCCGCTCACTTTCGTAAATGCATTAACTAGTCCTAAAACCACTAATCCTGAGGCAATAGCAATTGTGCCCAAAATTAAAACGTGGGGCGCATGAAACAAATACAAACAAGCTGCGTAAATTGATGTCAATAAAATTCCAAAGGAAAATAAAGCCGGGCGCTGTTCTCTTTTGGAGATATTTAAATCTGAAAAAAATTTAAAATGTATACCAATCAGTACGAATCCGAAGAAAAGCAAGATAAATACTGTTGATAAGATTGTCCAAAAAAAAGCCAGTGGAAAATCGCCTGTTTTTTCGTAAACCAAAAAAAATGGCACCGGAACCAAAATTACCAGTGGGCTTAAAACTAAAGAGATGATTTCGGCGATTATTCTTTCTTTACTCATGCTTTCAGGTTTTTGAGAAAAAATTCTTTACCGTAGAGTTGATTTAATTCTAAAAGGCCAATACCTTGCTCTTTGCCAGTCAAAAGAAAATAGATTAATTTGAAAGGAATTTTTTCGGTTTTGGAAAAATTTTTGAGGGCAGCCAAAAATTTTTCATCCTCCCAATTCCCGTCACCTAATTCATTTATTATGAACTTTTGCAGTTTTGCTGCAATTTCTTTTTCTTCCTTCGTCATATCTCTTTGTTTTTGAATACTGATTAGATTTTGAAAATCAACTAAGGTACGCATTCTAGAAGCTGTCGCGTTGACGAGAATATCTGCATCTTTACCTTTTAATTTATCTTGAACTTCAGCGTTATCTTTATAAAAATCGCTGAGTCTTTCCTTAAGCTTTCCATTCTCTGCCAAAGTTCTTATCCAAACCCCATTCATCCACTCTAATTTTTTAATATCAAAAATCGGGTTAGCGGTATTG
>Ga0224520_1000356_pt1 | contig 13853 bp, 12 predicted proteins | sample CFST25metaG_2_FD_180684 | JGI IMG/M metagenome (GOLD analysis project Ga0224520, IMG submission 180684) | Peat soil microbial communities from Stordalen Mire, Sweden - C.F.S.T-25 | ecosystem: Environmental > Terrestrial > Soil > Wetlands > Peat | place: Sweden: Norrbotten County, Stordalen Mire... | reverse complement strand
CTTTTTTCATTTCATACTCCTTTAAATTTTTCCTATACTTTTTATGCAGATTAGTTATTGTGGGTAGTAGACCCCCTTTACTCGGTTTCCACCTCCATTGAATTTCTTTTTTATTACTTTTTAAATCATTTTTTTCTTATTCGTTTGATCTGTTTATACCCGATCTGGAACGAACATATTTTACAAATATGGTGTAAAATAAAAACAGGTGCTGGGCATACAACCTCAGCTCTAAGAGGCCCTTTTCTCAGCTTGCAGGCGGATGAGGGTCTCTTTTATTTGCAATTACCAGATATTTTATTCGGTTTTAAATTGTGTCTCTAACTTTTCACCTCAAAAAAAAACCGGCCCGATTATATAATCTCGGCCGGTTTCACTATTGGCTCCCTATCACTTAAGTGACCACATTACAGGTGATAGTTCAAAGCCTTCAAAATTTGTTTATATTTCTTAATTTACAGGAGCACGGATTAACAGACAATGACCTTAAGGATTATTTTTTTAAATAAAACGGATTAATCCATTCATTATTTATTACACATAGCAAAGGACTAATACTCTTTTTGTAATAAGGGGTTTTCAGCCTCTAAATTCGAATACAATTAACTTTTAACGCCAACATATTGAATAAATTTTCCACTTCGTTTATCTGCCGACCTTATCCATTTAAGTTAAATGGAGATATGTTTTAATATATTGAGGGCGCGATTGTTATTAAATCGTAAAGGATAAGAAAAACGGTTTTAACAATATCGGAATATTACTTAGAAAATCCTGAAGATGCTGTAAGTATTTTGGGCACATCCAGGCGTTTATAATGCGACAGTAACAAGAATGCAGACATGTAAATATTGAAAATAGTTCAATATCAGTCTTATATAGATGGAAAAGATACGTGTGGTGGGCCCGGCAGGTATCGAACCTGCGACCAATCGGTTATGAGCCGACCGCTCTACCACTGAGCTACGGACCCGTATGATTTATTATAACTTTACATACTTCAATGGTCAATCGACCTGCTTTATGTAAAGTCTTCTATTCCTTTCAATTGGTCGCGGGTCCCCATAATTACTAATTCATCACCGGCTTCGATAATTGTATCCGTATGTGGATTGGTAACCAAAAGACCGGTTTTTTTCTTTATTGCCAGTATGTGACCGCCATTGACGCGCTTGATACTTTCTTTTACAGAAATACTTTCAATTGACGAGCCTTTTATCACTTTTACCCCTTCCAGGGTAAACTCATTCCGGTCTAACGTAGTGTCAATGAAATCCACCACCAGCGGTTTTAATGTCATCATAGCTAAACGCCGTCCGCCGATGCCGTAGGGCGACATGGTGCGGTCGGCGCCGGCTCTTACCATTTTGGCTTCAGATTCTTCGTTGTCTACGCGGGCAACGATAAAAATATCCGGCTTCAGACTCTTCGCAGAAAGTGTTATGTACAAATTGTCCGCGTCGCTTCCCAAAGCCGCGACCAGTGATTTTGCTTCATTTATTCCGGCTTCTTTCAAGGCTTCATCGCTTGTGGCGTTCATATTGATACACAGTATTCCTGCGGCTATGGCGTTTGCGCAAGCTTTTTCGTCAGATTCGATGACGACAAACGGAGTCTTTTCGTTGACGAATACATGGGCAACTTCCTTGCCTACCTTACCATAACCGCATAGGATTGTATGCCCTTTAAGTTTAGCTATTTCTACCTTCATATGTCGCCTCCCCAGGATATTTGCCAGATTACCCTCAAGTAAATATTGCACGATTGCGGTCGCAGCGTATAACATGGTACCCGTGCCGCCGAGAATTAAAAATATTGTAAAATATCTGCCTGCAATAGAAAGCGGGTTTACTTCTTGAAAGCCTACTGTACTAAGTGTAGTCACAGTCATAAAAACAGCATCGTTAAATGACCATCCCTCGATCATCATATAACCGGCGGTGCCGATCATAATAATGGAAAAGATTGCCAGTCCTATCCACAGAAATCGCCTTTTATTGCCCATTTCGAGCCCGCCTTACCAATTGTGTATATATCACTTGTTAAGCTGGATTGTAACCCGTCGTCTGTAATTTGTAAAGGTAGAAATTGTATCTCAAGTGGACATATTTATTTATTTTCCCTTTTCCACATATGAAATCCATAGAGATTTTATTTGCATTTTGATAAAATATAATATACATTAAATCTAATGTTTGTAGACAGTGTATGGATAGTATGTTGTATACTAGTATAACAGGGTGTTTGCAGGAGAATTAAAGTGTCTTTTGGAGACTCGTCTCAACTCTTTCATAATGAGGCGCCGTTGAAAGGAATCTTAAGCATCGCTATGGTCGACCTGATTAAAGACAAATCAGCTCATGGCGGCGAAATTTACCAATCGCTTAAAGAAAAGTTCCAGATTGATACTCCACGCGGCATAATCTATACCTTACTGCGCAGAATGGAAGGCGATGGTTTGATTGTTTCCGAATGGGATATACAGGAAAGCGGCCCGGCGCGCAGGATATACCGTATTACGGAAGAAGGCATGGATTATTTGAGAACCTCCATGGAAAAGCTGCGGCGCTCAAGACAATTAATAAAAATTCTCCTCGATGAGAAAACATAGATTTAACAATCAGCAATCGGGCTGATGGAAATATTTACAGAATAGGATTGAAATTACGTGATGCGGATTCTGTTTCGTGTGCTCGGTTTACTAAAAAAATACTGGCGGTGGTTGTTTCTTACATATCTTTGTTTACTGCTTTTAACTGCAGCTACTATGTTTGTTCCTCAATTCATCGGAATGGCGGTTGATAACGGTCTGCACGTAAACTCAACTACTTTAGTAGTAACCGGTGATATGAAATTATTAGTTTATTATGGCCTGGCTATCATTGGTTTGAGTCTTTTACGCGGATTATTTTCTTTCGGTCAAAGTTATTTTGCTGAGTATGCCGGACAAAAAGTGGCTTATGATCTCAGAAATGTATTGTACGACCGCATACAACGTCTCAGTTTCGCATTTCATGATAAGGCTCAAACAGGGCAACTGATGTCCCGCGCTACGCAGGACGTTGAAGGTGTTCGGTTCTTCCTGTCGATGGTTGTAGTCCGTCTCATTAATCTTGTAATAACTGTCATCGTCATTGCTGTTATCTTGCTTAGAATGAATTGGCAGCTTACACTTATTAGTTTTGCATGTATACCTTTTATAGCTTATATTGCCGTTAGGTTTGGAGCTGTTATGCTTCCTCTATGGACAAAAATTCAGCAAAGAATGGCGTCCATGAGTACGGCTCTTCAAGAAAATCTAACGGGTATTAGAGTTGTAAAAGCGTTCTCTCGTCAAAAGCTTGAAACAAAAAAATTCGATGAGGAAACCCAGTTATTGTACGATCCCCAAATCCGTACAGCAAGAATACAAGCATTCCGCGGACCACTATTTAATGTCTTGACCGCGATTGCCAGTGCGTTAGTATTATGGTACGGCGGTATGCTGGTAATAAATGGTAAATTGACTGCCGGTCAATTAACCCAATTCTATATTTATCTTTCATATCTCATTCCACCGGTAAGACTGCTTGGACCACATATTAACATGACTTCACGCGCCATCGCGTCCGGAAAACGTATTTTTGAAATTACCGATACGGAATCGGCTGTAAAAGAAAAACCGAATGCCTTGGTGCTTTCTAACGTCAAAGGCGATATCAAATTCAGCGGCGTTAATTTTAATTATGAAGTGGCAAATCCTAAAAAACCAACAAGCAACATTTTACAAGATATCAGTCTGGAAGCAAAATCCGGTGAGATGGTTGCATTACTGGGTGCTACCGGCAGCGGTAAAACAACGCTCGTGAATCTGATCCCGAGATTCTATGATGTTACATCCGGCAGCATAACTATTGACGGCATTGATATCAGAGATGTAACCCTCGCATCATTAAGAAGACAAATCGGGATAGTACAGCAAGATGCTTTCATGTTTACCGGGACAATACGGGATAATATTTCTTACGGCGCGGTTAATGCCAGCGATGATGAAATTATCGCGTCTTCGAAAACGGCCCGCTTGCATGATTTTATCATGACATTACCGCAAAAATATGATACATGGGTCGGCGAACGCGGAGTGACACTTTCCGGCGGACAGAAACAAAGGCTGGCTATTGCTCGTACATTACTTATTGACCCGCGTATTCTGATCCTGGATGATTCAACTTCCAGTGTCGACACCGAAACCGAATTTCTAATTCAGCAGGCATTGCGTGAATTGATGAAGGGACGCACCACATTCGTTATCGCACAAAGATTACAAACGGTGAAAGATGCCCAGCAAATATTTGTACTTGATAAAGGGAAAATCGTTGAACAAGGCACTCATGTGGAATTGCTAAAAGATAGCAAAATATACCGTGAAATTTATGAACTCCAATTAAAAGCTCAAGAAGAAGCTCTGGGCAGCGAGGTGAATAGATAATGTTTGGCGGCGGAATGTCAGGTCCGGGAATGGCCAGTGGTGGATTACTGGGGCGCCCGCCAGGGGGAGCAGGCAGCGGCGGTTTAATGCATAGCGGTGATCTTAATGATGATATTGTTTTTGGAAAGGTTTATGACCAAAAAGTAGTAGGTCGTTTTGCTTCTTATCTTAAGAAATACAAAGGCAGTACTATCATTGCTTCTATTTCGATGATTATCTCGACTCTTACAACTTTGTTTATGCCTCTTTTATTCACTGATGCTATTAATATCGTTCAGACTGGTGATATAAGTAAATTAGACCCAATCGTTAAATATTTTATTCGCCTGTTTAGTGTTCAGGGTACTTCGCACATTATAACCGCAATATTTATCATTTTTGTTGTCGATGGTTTAATTGGCTGGGGCAGCCAGTATATACAACAGTATACAATGGCTAATATTGGATATGGGGTAATTCTCAATCTTCGCAGACAGATGTTCGATCATTTGCAACAATTGTCGCTTAGTTTCTATGATCGTAACGAAGTGGGACGTATTATGTCTCGAATCCAAAATGATGTGGGCTCACTTGAAAACCTGTTAAGTAACGGTATTCTCCTTGTGTTTGCCGATTTAATCACCCTCGTTGGTATCGTCATTATAATCTTAAGCATGAATATCAAACTGGCGCTTATTACGATGACGGTAATACCGCTTTTGGCGGCGGTGATGATAGTCTGGCAAAAATATTCCAAAACTGCTTTTTTGAAAGTCCGTACGGCTATCTCAATTGTTAATGCTAATTTGCAGGAAAACATCTCCGGTGCGCGAGCTATTCAGAGTTTGTCTCGAGAAGATGTAAACTTCCACCGGTTCGACAATATGAATGAGGCCAATTTTGACGCCAACGTTGCAGCGACCAGGATGGCGGGGGGTCTTCAACCCATCGTTGAATTACTTATGGGAGCGGCAGTCGCTATTGTAATTATTTATGGTGGTTCCCAGGCAATTGCCGGTAAATTGTTGGTGGGTGATTTAGTAGGCTTTGTTCTTTACACTCAGAGATTTTTTGATCCTATTCGTGATTTAAGTGTTTGGTATACCGAATTACAGCGTGCAATGGCAGGAGGGCAGCGTATCTTTGAAGTGCTTGATGCAAAAGTAGAAGTTAAAGACGCGCCCGATGCCAAGCAAATGCCGCCGATTAAAGGTGAGATTAGTTATAACAACGTTTCTTTCCAGTACATTGAAGGGCGGGAAGTTCTTCATGATATTAATCTTCATATTAATCCGGGTGAAACGATTGCTTTTGTCGGCACCACAGGCGCCGGTAAGAGCACCATGGTCGCATTGGTGGATCGTTTTTACGAGGTCAGCAAAGGCAGTGTTACAATCGATGGTTACGATATTCGTGAAGTGACTCAGGAATCTTTGCGTAAACAAATCGGGGTCGTTTTGCAAGAACCGTTCTTATTTTCAGATACAATCAGAGAGAATATTATCTACGGGCGCGAATATGCCACCGATGAAAAAGTAATTGAATCAGCTAAAGCAGTTGGTGCGCATGACTTTATTATGAGACTCGAAAAAGGTTACGATACGGTGCTTCAGGAAAGAGGCAGCAACTTAAGTCAGGGACAACGACAGCTTATCAGCTTTGCCCGCGCAGTGCTTTCCGACCCGCGGATTTTGATCCTGGACGAAGCCACCGCTAACATCGATACCCAAACCGAGGTGATCATTCAGCAAGCCTTGAAAAAATTATTACAGGGCCGTACGTCGCTGGTCATTGCTCATCGTCTCTCGACGATTCACGACGCGAATTTGGTCGTGGTTATGGAGAACGGCAAAATAGCGGAAAAAGGCAATCATAAGGAATTGATCGAAAAGAAAGGTATTTATTATCATCTTTATACTATGAGTTACGCTTATTCCGACGAGAAATCTGCGCCGTCGGATAAAAACCAGGCGACGTAGTCTGTTAATAAGGGACTCAAAAATATCTATTCGATAGCCATTTATCAGAATAATTTATTGTATTTTCTCTATTTAGGAACGCTCATCTATTATTAAGGACAATGTCCCGTCCTGTTATCATCACGGGAGGGATCAAATGGTGAATTTCTGTTATATCTCCGGCTTTTATAGATAATGGTCGTCATTATTTAAACACCAGTTTATAACCTATACCCAATAAAGCACCGCCTAAAATCAGCCACGTCGAATTTACCTTGTATTTAAAAACGAGAAATAATGCCGTAATTGCCAGGACAATTGTAAACCAGTCAATTACTCCTGCGCGCCCCAGTTCCCATGTCACCGCGGCCATCAATCCCAATGAAGCCACGTTCACGCCGTCCAGGAATGCCCCCGACCACCATTTTTTACGCAGATAAGGCATAATACGGCTGATCAGTGCAATAAAAATAAATGATGGAATAAAGAATGCCAGTGTCGCCAGCAGGGCCGACTGCCAACCTCCCATCAGGTAACCAATAAAAGTCGCGCTGGAAGCCACCGGCCCCGGGGTGATCTGCCCTACAGCTATCGCGTCCAATAACTGGTGATGAGTGATCCACCCTAACCGTTCGACAAATTCGGAATTAAAGAAGGCCACCAGCACGTAGCCGCTGCCGTAGAGCACCGAACCGATCTTTAAAAATGTAAAAAAAAGTGTGCTCTGACTGAACGGAACCGCTACGGTGGAAAGTATTTGCGCAGGGATTTTAATAACAGGAACCGCTAATAACGACGAAAGCCCTTTCTTGATAAAATGCTGCCCGCTTTGAAACAGCAGGACAGCTGCAGCGCCGGCAAAAAGCAGCGCAATCTCATTTAATTTGAAAAAGTAAAATACAACGACTGCTATCCCGACAATTGCGGTCAGTGGATTTTTCACCGCTTTGCGGCCAAGATCCCACAAAGCCTGCACCACGATTGCGATGACGATGGGCTTTACGCCGTAGAGAACCCATCCGACTTCCGGTATCGAACCGTAGGTAACATATACCCAGGCCAGCGCTAACGTGGCCAGCATGCCGGGAATAATAAACAATAGTCCGGCGGCTGCGTATCCCAACCAGCCCGCCCGAACCAATCCCAGGTATAAAGCCATTTCCGTGGCATTCGGCCCCGGTATAATGTTAGCCGCGCCCACCATGTCCAGGTATTCCTGATCGCTTAGCCAGTGCCTGTTCCGGACAGTCTCTCGTTGCATGATCGCAATATAAACCGCTGGTCCGCCAAAAGCTGTTGCGCCGATCCTGAGAAACAGCAGCGCAACTTCTTTCAGATACCTTAACTTATTGGAGGACTGATTCACTTTCTTCACAGGTAACAAATTTTAGCATATTTGCAATAAACAGCTGAAATCCCTTAGCTTATTTGGAACTCATTACTCGTAACTTAATATCTCTAAATTGACACTGGCCAGAAGTAATGTTATCGTTTTTATATACCTGACACACGAAAAAAGGCTATTTATGTTCCGGCGTTTGTGGTTTGTATTTATTGGAATATTTGCGTTACTAATGCTGGCGGCAATTGTCGGCTGTGAAGCTGCCCCCGAAGGCAGCGCAGAATGGTATTTTGCCCGCGCTTATCAATTTGCCAAACAGGGTGATTATAACAGCGCCATTACGAATTATACGGATGCCATCAAAGTCGAACCTTTATTGTCCAAGGCTTATGTCAACCGCGCTGCCGCTTATGATAGTATCGGGGAATACGACTTGGCCATTATTGATTGCGACAAAGCGTTAACACTCGAAGCAAACCTGCCGTTGGCCTATCTCAACCGAGCTTCGGCCTACAATGGTCAAGGTAATTACGACAAGGCAATTCAGGATTGTGAGAGCGCAATTCAACTGGATAACAAACTTGCCCAGGCTTATATCAACCGGGCGATTGCATATAATCACAAGGGCGATATGGGGAACTCCATCGCCGATTGTAACAAAGCGCTGGATATCAACCCTAATCTACCTGACGGCTATTACCACCGCGCATTTGCGTATGAAGCCCTGTTAAAAACAGACGCCGCTATTGCTGACTTTAACAAATTTATTTCATTGAGCGACAATCAGGTCTTGATAGAAACCGCCAGACAGGAGATCATCAAACTGATGGCGCCTGTACTCACACCAACCACTACAAGCAGCGCAAATGGTAACGGACGTTGATTAATCAGGCAATTATTTTATAGCGGGCTTTACCCCGCTGATACAGGTCTCCGCCGTAAATATCGTTGATCACTGTTACCGGAAAATCCTCAACTTCCAGTTTTCTTATCGCTTCCGTACCCAAGTCAGCGTATGCAATTACTTCGGCTTTTATTATCCTCTTTGACATCAGCGCACCGATACCTCCGATCGCCGCAAAATAAACGGCCTTATTCATTTTGATAGCATCTAAAACAGGTTGGGAGCGTTGTCCTTTTCCGATCATCCCCTTCAACCCTGCTTCCATCAGGCGCGGTGCATAAATATCCATGCGGTAGCTGGTAGTTGGACCTGCAGAACCGATTATTCTGCCCGGTTTGGCTGGGGCCGGCCCCATATAATAGATAGTTTGTCCTTTAACTTCGAACGGAAGTGGCAGTCCTTTTTCGAGTGCTTCAACCATTCTTTTATGTGCAGCATCACGCGCTGTATACATCACGCCGCTTAGCCGCACGCTGTCACCTGTTCGTAATCCGGCAATTACCTTCGCGGTTAACGGTAGTTTAACTATCTTTGGCAAATTATTCGGTTTATATTCGGGATTATTCATATAATTGCCTCCTTGTGCCTGGAACTGTGGCAATTGATATTAACAGCAACCGGCATACTGGCAATATGCGCCGGAAAAACTTCTATATTGACAGCGAGGGCTGTAATTCGACCGCCGTAGCCCATTGGTCCGATGCCGAGTTCGTTGATTCTTCGTAAAAGCTCATTCTCCAGTTCTGTTACTTCCGGGTCGGCATTATGTAACCCGATTTTCCTCAGCAGCGCTTTTTTTGCCATCAGCATCGTCTTTTCTGCAGTACCGCCGATCCCCACTCCGACAATGATCGGCGGACAGGGATTACTGCCGGCCTCGTCTATCGCTTTTACCACTCTATCTATGATACCTTGCCGACCTGCAGACGGAGTCAGCATGATTAAACGGCTCATGTTCTCCGCGCCGCCGCCTTTTGGCGCAACAATGATTTTCAATTTGTCTCCGGGAACAATATCGGTATAGATAATAGCCGGTGTATTATCTTGCGTGTTAACCCGTCCGGAAAATGGCTGAAACACCATCGATTTCCGTAGAAATCCGGTTTCATAAGCCTCGCGTACCCCCGCGTTAATTGCTGTATTCAAATCCCCGCCGGTGATGTGTACTTCCTGTCCCAGTTCCAAAAAAACAATCGCGGCGCCGCAATCCTGGCAGAGCGCAATTTGTTCTTTTGCGGCTATATCTGCGTTTCTGATTAATTGCCCCAGTACCTCTTTCCCCACTGGTGATTCCTCGGTGTCCTGAGCTCGTTGTAATGCCTCCAGCACATCGTCCGTCAGGTGATAATTAGCTTCAATGAATAATCGAGTTACGGTCTTTGTTATCTCAGCAGCATCGATCTCTCTCACACGTAAACTCCTTACGCTTAGAACTTGTTGTTGTTTCCAATCATGACAATACATCAACTGATTACGTCAGTCAAACAAAAAAGTCTGGTTCGCTCAGGAATATTTTTATACACTTAATAACGAATTAATTGCATCTAAGTCGAAAATCCAGAAGAAGGAGTACGAACACATTAATTTTCTTTTTCTCCTTCTTCTTAAGGGAGAAGTCAGAGTGATGGTCTATACGGACTTATAACATTGCCTTACCGAAAATAACATGATTATTATGACAGAAGAACTCGGCTACCCTGAGGTGGTTCTGGATACCACCACCAAACAGGTGGCTATACAAAAACTGTACGCGAAAAACGGCTATGCTGAAGGGCGGCGTGCATAAATTCGGCCATCGGAGCTGATATCTTACAGAAATTTAATTACTCCCGTTTCACCGAAAAAGGGATTGGCATATCCGCTTTTCTTCTTGACAAGTTCCCTAAAATATGGTACATTCGTTCTATAAAAGATATGGACGGAGAAAAAGTGAGAAAACCTGGTTTGAATTCTACCCGCGAGAATATCCTGCAGTACATCCATGGGTTCATCGATGAGCGTGGCTATTCCCCTACTGTGCGGGACATTCTCAAAGGTTGCGACATCAGTTCTACTGCCGTCGTTCAATACCACCTCGACGTTCTTGAAAAAGAAGGCCGCATACACCGGGACCCGGAAATATTCCGCAGCATCCGTCTTTCTTTAAAGAAAAATACTGTCCTGATACCGATTTTAGGTACGATCGCCGCCGGCACACCAATACCCGTTCCCAATAGCGATAATTGGTCGGGCCAGGCAACCGAAACTCTGGAAATACCACAGGATATGATTGGTAATAAATCTGTCTTCGCTCTTAGGGTTAAAGGACAATCAATGATCGATGCTCTCATCGATGACGGCGATATCGTATTAATGGAATCTGCCGATACAGCAGAAAATGGTGAAATGGTTGCGGTCTGGTTGAAAGACAGTGAAGAAGTTACATTAAAAAGAATTTACATCGAGACAGACCGGGTTTTACTCAAACCGGCGAATCAAACTATGAAACCGATACAACAGACTCGGGATAACGTGGAAATCCAGGGCAAAGTAGTCGGCGTCATCAGAAAACTATAAATATTCCTTTTCTCTCTGTCTAAAAAAATAACTGACGACTCCTCCCAATTACATATCACACATTATAAACGTATCTATTTATACTCTGATAATGTGCAAACTATGTTCCTCAGAGGAATCGTCAGTATATCTTCTTGATATTATTTTAAGCCACTATTAAGCGTTGGCTTTCATTGCGTTGAAGCACTCGCTGCAATACACAGGTTTACCCTGGCGAGGTTGGAACGGCACTTCACAGTCCTTGCCGCACCGGGCGCAAGTAGCAGTGAACATTTGTCTCGGTCCGGCGTTTCTTCCATCGGTTCCACCGCGCTGAGATTTTCTGTTCTGGCGGCAGGAAAGGCATCGTTTCGGCTCATTGGTATAGCCCTTGGAAGCGAAGAATTCCTGCTCTCTTGAGGTGAATGTGAATGGGTTCCCGCAGTCTACGCATGTGATTTGTTTGTCCTGATAGGTCACTGGATATGTCCTCCATTATTTTATCGCTGGTCTTGTGTGAGTAAGCTCAACTACAAACCATTGGCGATATTGTACACCAAACTTCTACAAGTTACAACTGCGTATTCCATGTGAATTATGAACAATGTGTTATAATACGGCTCAGAGGGTAATATTTATAAAATATTTAGGGGAAGGTGACTCTTGTCCTATGCAAGGCTAATCGTCAACCCTGCTGCCGGTGCCGGCCGCACTGCTAAAAAATGGCCGCACATCAAAGAATTGCTTAAACATATCGGTTACCGCTTTGAACATGATATCACGGAAGCGCCGGGACATGCCATCGAGCTTGCCAAAGCTGCCGTTGGAAAGGGTTATAAACTGGTTGTTTCAGTTGGTGGTGACGGCACCATCAATGAAATAGTCAACGGCCTTTATAACACCGGAGACTTAAAAGATATTGAACTTGGTTTCATTGGTACCGGCACAGGAAGTGATTATATCCGTACTCTGGGGATATCAAGGCACTACCAGGAATCTTGTCAGCATTTGATGAATCCTATGAAAAAATCCGTTGACCTCGGAATGGTGGAATTTATCGGCGATGGGCAATCCGGTCAAAGAATATTTACGAATTTCGCCGGCATCGGGTTTGATGCCGAGGTTGTCCGCGCGACCACGAAAAAGTTTAAAAATTTCGGCGGGAAACCGGCTTATCTGATGGGATTGCTCAGCACATTCGCGACATATAAAAACCGGGAAATCGAATTAATCCTCGACGGAAACAAAGAAAACCGGAAAATTTGCACCGTCATGATGAGTAACGGCAAATACGGCGGCGGCAGTATGATGATCGCCCCGGAAGCTGATCCGTGCGACGGGTTATTTGATGTCATGATCATCGGCGATATCAGCAAACCTGATCTACTGGCATCCCTACCGCGAATTTACCGCGGGACGCACCTGACCCATCCGAAAGTTACTTTGAAACGAGTAAAAACTGTGGAAATACATACAGCCGGCAATAACATGGCGATTCAGGCTGACGGCGATCTTGTTGGCGAAGCCCCGGCACGTTTCAGTGTTTTACCTTCAGCGCTTAATATTCTTGTTTAAATAAATGTTCGATCATTTGCCTTTTTATCAGGCATTATATTCCTATTTTTGTTGACGGATATTCACGTTGTGCTTATACTTATATTAATAAGGAAGGAGTAGTTAATACATGGCTACGCGCAAATTATTCGCTCTTTTTACGTGTATTTCAATACTGGCAATATTAATAACATCTTGCGGAGGAAATGTGAAAAAATCTTATTCAGCGCCACCACCCATGACAATCGACCCGAACAAAACTTATACGGCCACCATGAAAACTAATTACGGCGATATTGTCATCCAGCTTTTACCGAAAAATGCCCCGTTGACCGTGAATAATTTCGTTTTTCTCGCTCGGCAGGGTTTTTACGACGGTGTAAAATTTCACCGGGTTATTAAGGGTTTTATGATTCAGAGCGGAGACCCCACCGGCACAGGAATGGGCGGACCGGGTTATAAATTTGCGGATGAATTGCCCACCACACTCAACTATACCAAGGGCACACTTGCGATGGCGAATGCCGGTCCCAATACTAACGGTAGCCAGTTCTTTATTTGTCTGGCAAATGTGAGCCTGCCCAAATCTTATTCCATCTTCGGACAGGTTACAAGTGGACAGGATGTTGTGGACAAAATCGGGAATGTTCCTGTCAAGGCTGCAAACGGTGAAACATCTTCCCCGACAGTAGACGTTCACATCAATACGATTACTATTACCGAACAATAATTATTTTCATTGTGAGATAAGTACAAAAAAGGGGACTCGACTATTTTTGAGTCCCCTTTTTATTTTATCCGGTGATTAAATTTTACTATTTCTATTTATAATCGTAGAAACCCTTACCTGTCTTGCGCCCTAGCCAACCCGCTGTTACCATCTTGCCCAATAACGGCGGCGCAACGAACTGCGGATCTCTTAATTCTGCATACATTGCATTAGCAATAAAGAATACGGTATCGAGTCCGATCAGGTCGGCCAGCGCTAGCGGTCCCATCGGATGATTTAAACCGAGATTAATGCCGGCATCGATATCCTCTTTGGAGGCAATGCCGCTGTCCATCATGTGGATGGCGTTGAGGATAAACGGAATCATTAGCCGGTTCACAATG
>Ga0224520_1000354_pt1 | contig 13916 bp, 14 predicted proteins | sample CFST25metaG_2_FD_180684 | JGI IMG/M metagenome (GOLD analysis project Ga0224520, IMG submission 180684) | Peat soil microbial communities from Stordalen Mire, Sweden - C.F.S.T-25 | ecosystem: Environmental > Terrestrial > Soil > Wetlands > Peat | place: Sweden: Norrbotten County, Stordalen Mire... | reverse complement strand
TGCTCGGCAAAGCCGTGTTCACCTTCGTTTATCGGGTCTTCTGTCATATCGGGTATTAGTTTCCTATAATAAATCCGTTATCCGTATTTTTTACGGAGCAACGATATTTTATTAACCTTTCATCCTGGTTTTGTTCGTCTTTGGAATATTACTCCATCAATCATAATACCATGTATCTGCCGTTATTTAAAAAATAGAATTATTTCAGTCCCGTGATTTGTTCACCCGGTACGAAAAATGACGGCAGTCAGGTTATCGGGGGCGCCGGCTTTCAGTACCATTGCCACCAGTTGTTCCAGTGATTTTTCTATATTGTCGTCGAGTAATGCGTCCCGGATATCCAGTGGGTCCAGTTCCGACCACAGACCGTCGCTGGCGAGAACAAAAGTATCTCCGTGATTTGTTTTCTCTTTTACAAGGTCGACGCGCAGAAAAGGCGAAGAGCCGACCGACCGCGTTAACTGATGTCTGCCGGGATGTTGCGGCGCGTCTTTCTCGGAGATTAGATGCAACCTGAGCAGCTCGGCTGCCCGCGAATGGTCTTTGGTTAGAATCGCCGCGCGCCCGTTCCTTACGCGGTATAGACGGCAGTCACCGACGTGCGCGATTGCCAACGAATCCTTTTCAAGGACAACCGCTGTCGCCGTTGTTTGCATATTGAAGAGTTCCGGATGAGATTGTGATGTACTAAAGACCTCCATATTCGCGCTGTTGATGGCTTTTACGACAAACCTTTCTTTGCCTTTGCCGTTCCATTTTTCAAATTCATTTTTAATCGTATCGATTGCCATTTCGCTGGCGATACTGCCGCCGCGGTGTCCTCCCAACCCATCGGCGATGGCAAACAGGTGATAATCAGCTTTTGTTTCAACACAAAAAGAGTCTTCATTGTGTAAACGGACTAATCCCCGGTGGGTCATCGCCCGGCACACAACCGAATCCCCGACCGGGCTTTCCGTACCGGTCGGGGGTACTAACAAAGGAATTCTTTCTGCAGTCGCGTTCATCTATTCCTTATTCCTGTTCTTATTCGGGTGTATTTAACTCATCGGGAGTCAGTTGCGGTTTTTTCACCAGTATATCATGGCCCTGTTTGCGGGTATTCAGTACAAACCAGACGATGCCGATTGCCATCCAAACCAGAACCATCCCTAACGCCAGGATTGTATCCCGTGAGGTGCTGCCGCCGGCTTTGAAACTTAACATGACCACACCGGTTAACATCATCACGTTCGCCAGAAACCCGAGCGCCGGAACAGCTTTGTGTTTCATAAAATTAGCGCCCGGACGGCTCCAGAAAGCAATCAGGCAAATCAGGTTGGTTATACCATAAACCAGGAAAGTACCGGTGTTGGAAGCCAGTGTAATCTGAGTGAGATTGTCCACATTAATTACCCCATAGGCGCCAAAAACCGCCGATACAATTACCAGTACCCAAATGCCCCATTGCGGAGTAGCAAAACGCCCGTGCAGCAGCCCGAAGACAGAAGGTAATTCTTTATCTTTGCTCATCGCGTAGGTGATGCGGACACCGGTGTTCAGACAGGCCAGGGTTGTTCCGATGAGCGCCAGGACGACTGTAAATGCCATCACCAGCACCAGGGCCAGCCCTGTTCCGCCGAGCATTTTATCTCCAATCAGCCGTATCATGTCGCCAACAGGAGCGCCGGAAGCCCCGGCAGCCGCATACCCCGTGACGGCCGCACCGCCGGCAGTGGTTCCAACCAGTTGCGTGCTGACGAAATAATTAGCCGCGAAGTATTCGAAGAGGTAGGCGAAAACGCCCTGAATCACCAGCGACAGCAAAATCGCTTTACGGATATCCTTTTTAGGATTGATTGCTTCAGACCCGAAGGCGGTGACAGATTCAAACCCGACTAAGAGTAATATAGCAATGGTCGATTGGAATATCACGTTAGTGAAATTATGCGGCAGTAAAATTGACGGTACGGTTGCCGCGTATGCCAACCCGGGGTGGGCAACTCTATATATTATGGCCAGCACCGAAAATGCCAGCAGGGAAACCAGCTGAATGGCATTGATAGCTACTGAGGTGATGGTGGAACCGGTAACGCCGCGGAAGGCAATATAACCGTTAATGATAGCGAAAACGGCGGCGGCCAGTAATTTTTCCCACAGCATCAGATTAACGCCGAATAAGCTGAAAATATATACAATCAAAGTCGCGGAAAATGCAACCATGATGCCTGGATATATCCAGTAGTACAGATGGGAAATCCACCCGATGCCGAATTTGGCGATGCGCGCCCATTGCCGGTGATGCGCCTTTTCTTTTTCCAGCAGCGCCGCTTCGGCGAAATAATATGATGAGCCGGCGCCGGCTTTAGGATAAATGTCCGATAGCTCGCCATACGAGACGGCGGTGAGAAAAGCGAGGACCAGGGCGGCTACCAGGCCCGTCCACATCTCACCGGCGGTAGACACGGCGCCGTTAATTTGGGCTGCTTGTAACTGGAAGGTTGTCCAGAGAAAAGCCCCCGGAGCAATGAGTGCCATGGCGTTCACTGTAAGGGAAGTAAGATTTAAAGTTCTTTTAATCCCGCCCGTTGTTTGTGTGCTGCTGGTGGTTGCTGCAGTCTGTTTCGCTTGCATTTTCTCCTCCTTCTCACAGTTCAAACCGTGCCGGCAATGGCTGACTGTGCACTAACTTATAGTTTCAGTTTACGGAGAAGATGTTTCGTACAGGTTATCAATGCATTACGGACTTGTTAATTCTGTATTACGGCCATGTTTCATAAGAAAGTGGATGCAGCGGACGAAGTGCGATACTAAAAAAGCTTATTATTGTTTTGATTTCCGGAAGGGGGATGCGTTGTGTACAGGCAGCAGGAATAGGGCGTTGAATTGATAATATCAAAAATAGCTGACTTTGTAATCTCTACTAAATCAGCCCGCAGTCTTAAAATGTATTTATGATTTACTCTTGGTTAAACTCCTCGATTTATTTAATCATACGTCGTGGTAATATTGAGTTACGGGAATAAGGAGGTGCTGTCATGAGGTTAAGCGCGCGTAATATATTGAAAGGGAAAGTTGTTCAGATTAAGCCCGGGGCAGTTAATACCGAGGTCATTTTAGAGTTGCCGGGCGGGGCTCAAATAGTGTCGATTATCACTAAGGAATCTGCCGATAACCTGGGTCTTGCTGTCGGCAAAACCGCTTATGCTGTTGTCAAAGCTTCCAGTGTGATGATTGCTGTTGACTGATATCGGAATATCAGCGGAATAACGGAAATTATCGGGAAATGAGCCGGATTCATGGTTTGTTGCCATTTGTCTGATTGTGCATATTGTGCATAGATTGTAAAACAATTGAAGCGGCCCCTTGTTAACGGGAGTCGCTTCAATCGTTTCGTGGTTGGTTGTGGTTTTTATTTAATATACGGGTTGCGTGGTTGTAGCGGCCGGCATAGTCTGCGGCGACCCACCCCAAGGGCCCCGGCCGCGCATCATCCCGCCAAATCCCTTTCCGGGAAAGCCGGAGCCGTTACCGGGTTTTTTGGTTGTTGGCGGCTGTCGGTTCTGCCATGTTTGACTCTGGTTAGCTTTAGCCGAAGTCATTGCCGCTTGAAGTTGTGATTCGGTTATTGTTTTTCCCGCGGCAGTGCTGAGTAAAGCAGCTACCTGGGTGAACAAAGCAGTATTATCCGCGTCCGGGCCCATCATCCCTTTGCCGGGGAACCCTAAAACCGTTTTCCATGCATCCGGATTACTTAATTGCGGCCTCGCGGCTTCCCATGCTTTCATATTATCTTGAGTTGGGGAAGTCGGTTTCTCTGCCAACCATGCTTGAATAGCAGTAGATTCTGCTTGAGTGATTGTCCCGTTGGCTACTGCCTGTGCCAGGGCGGTGGAAATACTCTGTTTCTGTGCCTGTACTGTGGCTTGCTGGAATGCATCGGCCAGTTGCTGTTCCGTCACACCGAGGGCCGCTGCTGCAGTGGTAAATAACCCATTGCCGAAGGTCCCGTTACACTGTGTCGCAGGGGTTGTTGCCGTTGATCCTGGTGTTGTGCTCGCTGCCATCACAATCGCCCCGCTGCCCAACGATAGTATCACCACCCCCGCCGCCAATGCTAAAACAATCTTTAATTTTTTAGACATATCGCTTACCTCCTCCACAATTGGACTTATTTAAGGTATCAATTCCCTTTTAACTTATTCACCCACAGTATAACACCCTAAAATGAATCCACCATTAACGAAGTATGAATTTGTAAAGGAAAAGGTTTCTCGAAAAGTAGAATGAATTCGGCTATCACAATTCACAACTGAAAACTGTTCGGCTAAGTTTTCTTTTGTCCGCGTAAAATCACCGCGAAAAGCGCCCCCGTGATAATCAAAAACCCTGCGCCTATTGCCGCTGAGCCTAAAATGGGGATGTTCAGGCTGAAAGACGCAAAAGCGCCGGCGATGACCCCGATAACTGCAGAAATCATCAGCGCCGCAGATACCAATACAATTCGAGAAACGTGGCCTGTAATTCTCTTTTTTAAGTCACTAACATCAAAAATATTGAATACATTTGTGGTTATGGCCGCTTCCAGTAACCCGAATTCTTCAGTCAATAATTCTTCGGCAAAGCGCTTTTCCGTCGGGTCGGTGGAAATTTCGGCGGTTGTGTCGATTTGAGACGAAGTACCTTCAGATTTAATGTTGATCGTCACCGCGCATGCCCATTTCGTGGGATTAAAACTGGAAAGAGTGCCCCAGGTCGAACCCCGTTTAAAATACAGGCCGCCGTCGGTACCGGGCAGCTGCTTATAGCCGGCTTGAACAAAGAAAGCTGCGATACGTTCCCGGGCGGTAGTTTCCGTGATTGGGGTAGCAAAAGTGCGCTCGATCTTCATTGTAAAATATTATACACCTTTTTAAATTGGCAATCAGTCAGTAAATTTATGTTGAAAATATATCGTGATATACTATGGATTATCTGTGAAATCCCCGTTTTTCAACCGGTACCGCGGCTTTTAGCTGAGAATGAGTCCGGGGTTCGGAAAAGACATGAATTCAGGTGTTTGACATATAGGTCAGCTTTTCATATCATTTAACTAGGGACGCTCAATCAAATTATATGAGCATCCCCCGGTTTTAAATCACACTCCGGCTCGCATCATAACACTACCTGCAGCGGAAGTTTTCGTCAGCGGTTATCAGATTCAAAGTAATAAGGTAGTTCACAAGGAGGTTTCCTCAATGGCTGAAAATATTAATGCTCCCGGCACCACAGCGGCTGTTCCTGTCGCTGCGCCTTCTCCAGCGGTTGCTCCTGCCCCGGCCGTGCCCGTATTCCCCGGCGGTTATAACGGTAAAATTCTCCGGGTTAACCTGTCGACCGGCAGCACTGCCACGGAAATGCTGACTGAACAGTTTTGCCGTAAATGGCTTGGCGGCGCCGGATTTATTGCTTATTATCTCTGGAAAGAATTAAAGCAGGGCGTCGATGCGCTTGGCCCTGATAACAAATTAGTTTTTGCTGTCGGTCCGGTATCCGGCTTATTATTACCCGGTGCTGCCCGTAACTGCGTCGGGGCGAAGTCTCCATTGACGGGGGGCATTGCCAAATCCGAATGCGGCGGATTCTGGGGCGCCGAATTGAAACGGGCCGGCTTTGACGCAATTATTATCGAAGGTAAGGCGGAAAAACCGGTCTATCTCTGGGTACATGACGGCGAGGTCAGCATCCGGGATGCTTCTCATCTCTGGGGAAAGGATACACTGGAAACTGAGGCTGCGGTCAGAACTGAACTGGGAGATGCGAAAATTCATCTTGCCATGATTGGCGCCGGCGGCGAGCACATGGTGCGCTATGCCTGTATCATGGAAGGCTGCAAGGACGCCGGAGGCAGAGGCGGCCTGGGGGCGGTCATGGGTTCTAAAAATCTGAAGGCCGTGGCGGTCCGCGGGCATAATTTGCCGGCGGTCGCTAATCCGGATAAGGTCAAAGAAATCCGACAGCGGATGGTCGCTATCAAGCATCCTCTATCAATTTTTGGCACGGGTGGCCCCGATATGGCCTTCCACGAATCTGTGGGTAACTTGCCTGTCCGAAACTTCCAGGCCGGCGTTTTCCCGGATGTGGCTAAAATTAATGGCGGCGTGATCAAAGATACGATGAGATTAGGGATGGATGGCTGCTTTGCCTGTCCCATCCGCTGTAAAAAAGTTTGCAAATTTGACGAACCTTTTAAAGTCGAGCCCGAATACGGCGGCCCGGAATATGAGACCCTGGCAGCCTTCGGTTCCGATTGCGGCATCAATGACCTTAAAGCTATTGTTAAGGCGAATGAGCGGTGTAATGCTTATTCACTGGATACGATTTCTTGCGGCTCAACCATTGCTTTCGCCATGGAGTGCTTCGAGAAGGGTTATCTCACTCTGAAAGATACCGGCGGCCTGGAATTGAAATGGGGTAACGCCGACGCGCTGCTGAAAGCGGTTGAATTAATTGCCCATCGTGAAGGTTTCGGTAACTTTTTAGCCGAAGGCACCGCCAGAATGGCCCGTAAAATCGGTCACAATTCAATTGACTTTGCGATGCAGGTCAAGGGCCAGGAAACTTCGATGCACGAACCCAGAATTAAAGCAAACATGGCATACGGCTTTATGTTTGCACCGGCCGGTGCAGACCATTGTGGTTCCGCTACCGACGGCGCTGTATCTACAGACAAAGGTTTGACTGCGTACCACACGCTGGGTTGGCAGTCCGGGTTTGTCTCCAATGAAATCAGTGCCCGTAAAGTGGGCTTCTACAAAATGGATGCTTGCAACTACGCCGCAATCGATTCGCTGGTATTATGCATGTTTGTCGGTTACGGCCCCGAAGGGAATGCCGAGTTATTGAAAGCGGTCACCGGTTGGGATACCGGCATCGGCGAACTCCTGCGCATCGGCGAACGGGTTTTGACTACGATGAGATTATTCAATATGCGGGAAGGGCTTACTGACGCTGATGATACGCTGCCGGAACGGTTCTTTACTCCCAAAGCCGACGGTGCTGTCTCAAAGACGCAGCTTGACCATGCCAAAATAGATATGGTCCGGAAATATTACTACACCTTGATGGGTTGGGATGCCCATGGCGTGCCGCTGCCGGAAAAGGTAGAGGAACTTTATATCGATTAACCGCCGCTGACAGGAGGTAAATCTTGGAAGAGAAAATCGTTTATTTCGAGAAGCCCGGCGTCGGTAATACCGAAGAGACGTTGCGCCTCGTTATCGAACGGGCTAAAGCTCGCGGCATTACCAGGATTGTAATTGCCTCAACACGAGGTGATACGGCGCGATTGGCGGCCGAAAGATTGGCGGGCACCGGTATTACGATGGTGGTGATTCCGCATCAGTACAGTTCCGGCCGCGAACAGCGGTTTCCGCAGGAATTAGTTGAATCGCTGGAAAAGCAGGGGCACCACGTCCATTTTGCCACATCTTTGTTTGCCACGGAAAATCTCTACGGCACCCCTATCCCCAGGGTCATGGCTTTTCTTTTGCGGACGTTTTCCCAGGGGATGAAGGTTTGTATCGAGATGATTCTGATGGTGGTAGACGGCGGTTTTGTGGCTTGCGGCGAACAGGTCATTTCGATTGCCGGCACCGGGCGCGGCGCCGATACGGCTGTGGTGGCCATCGCGGCCTCTTCCCGCAACCTGCCGGACCTGCATATTACTGAGATCATCTGTAAACCCCTGCAAACATCGCAGCATGTCCCAAATTATGTTCCGCCGGAAGGATAAACAGCTCATTTACAACTGCGTTTTAGACTTCTCTCAAAATGCTTCTTGACGTTGACATCCTCCTGCTCTTTGGAGTACATTCCAATCAGTCCTTTCGCCTTGTTGTGTTATCTATAGATTTTTAAGGAGGACGAAAATGGCAAAAGTAAAAAACACCGTAAAAAAGACAGCCAAATACAAAATCAAAATCACTAAAAATGGCCCTTATCTGGTCTCCGGCGGAGTCCCGCTATCCGGGCAAACTATGTGCCTTGACAGCGAAGGGCAGTGTCACGGCTGGCAGGAAATTAAAAAGTATCCGGTAGAGGAAACTTACGCTCTCTGCCGCTGCGGCCGCTCCGCTAATATGCCTTTTTGCGACGGCACTCACGGTAAAGTGAAGTTTGAAGGCAAAGAGACGGCATCCCATCGTCCGTATCTGGAACAGGCCGAAGAAATCGACGGCCCCGGCCTTAAGTTGACGGATGTCCAGAATCTTTGCGCCAGCGCCCGTTTTTGTCACCGCGGCGGCGGCACGTGGAAACTGGCCGAACAATCCGGTAACCCGAAAGCCAGACAGATGGTGGTTGAAGAAGTGGCAGATTGCCCTTCCGGCCGGTTGGCTGCCTGGGATAAAGACGGCAAACCGATTGAACCGGATTTCGAGCCGTCCATCGGTGTCGTGGAAGATGTTCAAGCCGGGAAAATCGGCCCGTTGTGGGTTCGCGGCGGCATCCCCATCGAAGCAGAAGACGGCACCACTTATGAAATCCGCAATCGGGTCACCCTTTGCCGCTGCGGCAAGAGCATGAATAAACCCTTCTGCGATAGCCGTCACTTGAAATAATAATCCGTATCTGTAGGGGCGGGTTTTGAACCCGCCCGCCCTGATCCCTCTCATAAAGTGGCTTGTAGGGTAATTATTTAGGGGTGCTGACAAATTCGATAATAACAATTTCAATGCAACCTGAATTAATGGAAATTGAAAGACTGGAGTTTTATACCATGGAAAAAAGAAAACTGCGCGGCGGCATGATTGGTGGCGGCATCGGGTCATTTTTCGGACCGGTGCACCGCATGGCTGCCACTCTGGACGGACAGGCTGAATATGTCTGCGGTGCTTTTTCATCCGACCCTGAAAAATCCCACCGGTCGGGTGAGGCGCTTTATCTTGATCCCGCCCGGGTCTACGAGGATTACCGGGAAATGGCGGAAAAGGAAGCGGCTATGCCGCTTGACCGGAGAATCGATTTTGTTTCCATTGTCACACCGAATGTCTACCATTTCGAAGCGGCAAAATTAAGTCTGGAGGCCGGTTTTCACGTGATTTGCGATAAACCGATGACCGGCAACCTGGCAGAAGCCAAAGCATTGAAGTCGATTGTCGCTAAGTCGCACAAGGTTTTTGCCCTGACCCATACTTATACCGGCTATCCGATGGTGAAACAGGCACGATATATCCTGCAGCAGGGTTTGCTCGGAAAAATTAATAAAGTTGTGGTGGAATATCCTCAGGGTTGGCTGGCCGGTTTTCTGGAGAGCGGGGTCACTCCTGCCACGATGTGGCGGACTGACCCGCAAAAAGCCGGGGTTTCCTTATGCATGGGCGATATCGGCATCCACGCGGAAAATCTGGGGCGTTACATCACGGGACTGAAAGTCGAAAAAGTCTGCGCCGATATTTCTCATTTTATCCCCGGCAATCAGCTGGATGACGATGCTAATATTCTCATTCGCTATCAGGGCGGCGCCAAGGGGATTATTTCTGCCTCCCAGATTTCAACCGGCGAAGAAAATGGGCTCAATATCCGGGTTTACGGCACCAAAAACGGGCTTTACTGGAATCAGGAGACCCCCAATTACCTCACTTTGAAAGCCAAAGAAGGATATACTACTACTTATTCCAAGGGCAATAAGATACTTTGTCCGGCTGCGCAAAATGCCTCTCGCCTGCCGCCGGGTCACCCCGAAGGCATTATCGAAGCCCTCGCCAATATTTACTTCGAAGCTTTCCGGGCAATTCGTGACGGCGCCGGGAAACGTAAAAACACTGTCTATGATTTCCCTACGGTAGATGACGGTGTCATCGGGATGGCTTTCGTCGAAACGGCGCTCGCCAGCACTTCCTCTGACCGTAAATGGATGGAAATGTTATCGACGGAAAAATAACAACTACAGCTGAAGATTGACAGGCTTGTTCGCGTTTTCGGTTTAGTTAAACGTTTTTATCCGCCGACCGGTAGCGTCAGCAGCGCGATGTGGTCGCCGTCTTTAAAGTGCAGGCTTTGGTCGCCGTCAAACCCGTCGACATAAAATCGTCCCTGAATATTGAAAGTATACCCGTCAATCATGCGGTCCTGGCCGGGCACAATAATAGTTCCTTCAAGCGCCGGAACCTTCTGTCTCAGCGCGGCGATGACATCTTTCAGTTTCGCCTCGTCTTTCAGTTCGATTTCAACTTTTAATGGTTTAATATATATGGGCAGCCCAAAAAAATCAACGGTACATTTCGGCATTGCCATTCACCTGCCTTCTCTGATTCTTATACTACCAATTGAATGGCATTAATTTCAATCTGACAAATTGTGAAAACAAAAACGCCGGGCGTTATTTATTGGCCGCGGCTTCGATAAATTCCTTCGAAGTGGTCACGGTTGCCTGCCCCGGGAAAATTTTCTCCATTAACACTCTTTGAACCTCGTCATCACGGTCCGCGCAGCAGTCGGAGAGTACGATTAATTTATAATCGATATCCGCCGCCCACCGCACCGCGGATAAAACGCAGCCGCTCGAGGCCACGCCCATCAGCACCAATGTTTCAATCCCCAGTTTTTTCAATCTTTCGTTCAGGTCGGTAGTGGAAAACGGCCCCACCCGGTGTTTGGTGAGCACCACGTCTCCGGATTGGGGCATTACCTGGGCCATAATGGCATGCTCGGGTGTCCTCTCGCCGCGCACTACTTCAATATAAATAACCGGCATCCCTTTCTGCCGGGCTGCGGCCAGCACTTTGTTCGCTCTCGCAGTGAGTCCGTCCTGGATTTCTTTCGGGAAAAAATTAAAGATGCGAATCTGGTAATCCATGATTAAAACAGCTGTTTTCTTCTGTTCAAATGTTATCGGCGCGCCCATAAATTATCTTCTCCTTCGCGTATTTTATTATGTTGGTAGCTGTAATTCTATACTGTTTTCAGACTGCATTCAATCCGGCACGTTGTAAAAAATGGCCATTATTTTTGACAACTCCTGATTCCCAAGTTATGATTTAATGGTTATGCTTACCGGCTATGTGATTGAAGTTTCGAATCTGCGCAAGACTTATAAGTCGATTACCGCTATCGACGATGTCTCTTTTCAAGTACGGGAAGGGGAAATCTTCGGTTTGCTCGGCCCCAACGGCGCCGGCAAGACCACTACTGTAGAATGTCTGCAGGGCTTACGGCGCCAGGATTCCGGAACCATCAGGGTGTTGGGACTTGACCCTGAGGCAGACGCCTCGAACCTGAAAAAACAAATCGGCTCCCAACTTCAGGAGTCGGCTTTACCGGATCGGATTAAAGTCTGGGAGGCCCTCGACCTTTTTGCCTCGACCGGTAAAGTGGCTGTTGATTGGTCCGCTCTGATCGAACAATGGGGATTGAAAGAAAAACGCAATGCGGTTTTTGGCACTTTATCCGGTGGGCAGCGCCAGCGGTTGTTAATCGCACTGGCGCTTGTGAACAACCCTAAGGTGGTTTTCCTCGATGAAATGACCACCGGGCTTGACCCCGCTGCCCGCCGCGTGACCTGGGATTTAATCAAGGCAATTCGCGACCGCGGCACTACCGTCATTCTCGTGACGCACTTTATGGATGAAGCGGAAAATCTCTGCGACCGGATTGCCATCATGAACAACGGCAAACTGGCGGCCATGGATACACCGCAGAACCTGATTAATATCCATGCCAATCAAATTAAAGTTATCTTTAGCACCGAACGGACCGACATTGATTGGTTAAAAACAGTGCCCCATGTGCACAATTTCTCCCAGAATGGCCGGCAGGTTGAGGTAGAGGGTGACGGTCCGGTGCTGGCGCTGGTGGCATCTGAACTGGTCAAACACGGGATTATTCCTCTGGACTTGCGGAAGGAGCAGCCTTCGCTGGAGGATGTCTTCCTTAAAATTACCGGCCGGAGTGTCGTCGAGTAATAATATGAAATCACTGCTGAAACTGACCTGGGTGGAATTGAAGCTCTTTTTCCGGGAGCCTCTGACTTTGGTGTTCACTTTTGCCTTGCCGGTTGTTTTCTTGCTGGTCATGGGTGGCGTCTTTGGCAACAAACCGGATACTACCGGAATGCACATCTACCGCGGTGTAGGGGCGGTAAACTACTATAATCCGGCCTATATCGCACTGGTGCTTGCCTCGATTGGTATTGTCGCCATGCCTGTCCATCTTACCGCCTACCGGGAGCGGCGGGTGTTAAAACGTTTCCATGCCTCTTCGTTGTCAGTGTGGCACATCGTCGGGTCGCAGATATTGGTCAGCTTCTTCATAGCCATCCTGGGCAGTATCTTATTGACCGTGGTTTCGATGCTTGTCTATCACTCCGAAGCGCCAAAGATGTGGGGGTATCTAATTCCTGCATTTATCCTGGGGACACTTTGTTTTACTTCTCTGGGCGTGATGCTGGGTGCGATTCTGCCGAACACCCGTGCCGCGCAGGGCATCGGGTTGATGCTCTTTTTTGTAATGATGATTCTGGGTGGAGCCGGGCCGCCGCCTGAAGTGATGGGAACCGTGATGCGTGACGTCGGCAAGGCTACCCCAATATGGTATGTAATTCGGTTGCTGCAGGACCCATGGCTGGGATTTGGCTGGAATGTCATTACCTCGCTTATTGTCGGCGGCATCACAGTGGTCGCCACCGCAATCACCGTTAAATTCTTTAAATGGGACTGATTATCTGCCGCAATCGGCAAAATGATTACAACTCATCATTTTACCCCTTGGCAATCCGTGTTTGTATTTGATATTTTGATATTGTTTCGAGTTTAGGGTTTCGTATTTCGGATTTCAAAGCGGATAGCTTCATTTGCGACCTTAGTCACATCACTTAATCTTCATCTGAGTTAAATTTATTTAGCCATGTTCAAAATGGGTAATCTCGCAGTATAATTAGATACTTGCCGGGATATCGGCACGGAGGGGAAAATGACGACCGGACAGGAAAAGACGGCTCAAGCACTCAAATATTGTATTCAAATGGAAATCGACGGCAAGGGATTTTACCTGAAAGCGTGCAAGGACAGCACCAGCGAACTCGGGAAAAAGTTGCTCGAATCGCTGGCGCAGCAGGAAGATTTCCACCGCCGGAATTTCGAACAGATTTATGCCAAAATCAGTAAATCGCAAAAATGGCCGGTCGTTGATTTCAAACCGGATGCCGGTCAGGTTTTAAAAACTATTTTTGCCGATGCATCGAACGAAACAGCGCCTCAGGCCAAAGCGGCTAAAACCGAGCTTGAAGCCATTGAAAAGGCAATGCAGATGGAAGATAAATCGTATGATTTATACAATCAGCGGTTTGAGCAGGCGGCCAAGGGCGCCGAAAAAGATTTCTATGAAAAGATTGCCGGCGAAGAAAGAGGACATAAACTGGTTCTCCTCGATTATTATGAATACATGAAAGACCCGGGCGGGTGGTATGTTAAAGCCGAACACACGTCCCTGGATGGCGGCAGCTAAATATAAAATGTTAGTCCTCTCGCCTTGAGTCCTTCAGCTGAAGGACGAAATACTTTTGTCGTTAAGGCAAAATGTACAGGGAGAGAGTTAGAGAGAGGGGACAATGCTCGAGATCAAAGATTTAGTAGTTTCCGTAGAAGGCAAGGAAATTTTGCATGGGGTTAATCTGACCATCCGCACCGGTGAAACGCATGTTCTCTTCGGCCCCAACGGCAGCGGTAAGACTACCTTGTTGATGACCATCATGGGCTTCCCTAAGTATCAGGTCACCGGCGGGAGTATTATTTTCCGTGGTGTGGATATTACCCGTATGCCGGTTGATGAACGTGCCAGATTAGGCATCGGGATGTCCTTCCAGCGCCCTCCTGTGGTCAGAGGCGTGAAAACCAGGGATATGGTCTTCGCTTCGATGAAGGATAAAAGCAATCCGGAACTGGTGACTACCCTGGCCGGCC
>Ga0224520_1000352_pt1 | contig 13978 bp, 12 predicted proteins | sample CFST25metaG_2_FD_180684 | JGI IMG/M metagenome (GOLD analysis project Ga0224520, IMG submission 180684) | Peat soil microbial communities from Stordalen Mire, Sweden - C.F.S.T-25 | ecosystem: Environmental > Terrestrial > Soil > Wetlands > Peat | place: Sweden: Norrbotten County, Stordalen Mire... | reverse complement strand
GCCCAGCAATCCCTCCTATCGGAAGGTCAACCCGGCGGACGCCCCCGTCCTCATCTACGCCCTCACGTCGGACATCATTCCGCGGGAGAAGATGTACGACATCGCCTCCAGCCTCCTGCAGCAGAAGCTGTCCCAGGTGCCCGGCGTGGGTCAGGTGTTCGTGTGGGGCGGCGCCCTGCCGTCGGTGCGCGTGGAGGTCGATCCCAACGCCCTTCAGGCCAGGGGGGTGGGGCTCGATGATGTCCGGGCCACCCTGGCCGCAGCCAACGTCAACCAGCCCAAGGGCTCCCTCGTGGATGGAGAAACGACATCCTCCATCAACACCAGCGACCAGATCCTGAAGGCCAAGGACTACGCTCCCCTGGTGATCGCCTTCAAGTCCGGCGCCGCCCTGCAGGTGCAGGACGTGGCGGAAGTGAAGGACTCGGTGGAGGACCTGCGGAACATCGGCATCACCAATGGCAAGCCTTCCATCGCCGTGGTCGTCTTCCGCCAGCCCGGGGCCAACATCCTGGACACCGTGGACCGAGTGCGGGCCCTGCGGCCTCAGCTCCTGGCGCTCATTCCCCCCAGCGTCAACCTGGAGGAAGTTATCGACGCCACGAGGACGATCCGGGCCTCCGTGAAAGACGTGGAGCGGACCCTTCTGATCTCCATCGCCCTGGTGATCCTGGTGGTCTTCATCTTCCTGCGGGACTGGCGCTCCACCCTGATCCCCAGCGTGGCCGTGCCCATCTCCCTCGTGGGCACCTTCGGGGTCATGTACCTCCTGGGCTACTCCCTGGACAACCTCTCGCTCATGGCCCTCACCGTGGCCACGGGATTCGTGGTGGACGACGCCATCGTGGTGGTCGAGAACATCACCCGGCACCTGGAAGGGGGCATGAAGCCCATGGCGGCCGCCCTCAAGGGGGCCGAGGAGATCGGTTTCACGGTGCTCTCCATCAGCATCTCGCTATGCGCCGTCTTCATTCCCATCCTGCTCATGGGCGGCATCGTGGGACGGCTCTTCCGGGAATTCGCCGTCACCCTCTCCGTGGCCATCCTCATCTCCATGATCATCTCCCTCACCACCACCCCCATGATGTGCGCCAGGCTGCTGAGGCCCACCTCCGAGGCACACCACGGGCGGTTCTTCGAGGCCACGGATCGCTGGCTGAAATGGACCATCGAGAAGTATGGCCAGAGCCTCGCCTTCGTCCTGCGCCACCAGTGGTGGACGCTGGGAACCTGGTTCGCGACCGTTGCGGCCACGGTGGTCCTGTTCATCATCGTCCCCAAGGGCCTGTTCCCCCAGCAGGACACCGGGCGCATCATGGGCGCCATCCAGGCCGACCAGAGCACCTCCTTCCAGGCCATGCGGGGCCGCCTCCGGGAATTCCTGAAGATCGTGCAGGAGGACAAGGGCGTCCTGGCCGTGACCGGATCCGTGGGTGGGGGCGGCGTCACCAATACGGGCCGCGTGTTCGCTTCCCTCAAGCCCACCGAGGAGAGGAAGGGCGCCAATGCGGACCAGATCATCACCCGCCTGCGGGGCAAACTGGCCAAGGTGCCCGGGGCCAGCCTCTTCTTCCAGCCCATCCAGGACCTTCGCATCGGGGGCCGCGGAGGCAACGCCCAGTTCCAGTACACCCTCCAGGGGGATGACGCCAAGGAGCTGTTCGCCTGGGCTCCCAAGGTCTTCGAAAAACTGAAGACCCTGAAGACCATCGCCGACGTGAACACCGACCAGCAGAACCTGGGCCTCCAGACCACCCTGGAAGTGGACCGGCCCACCGCCTCCCGCCTGGGGGTCACGTCCAAGATGGTCGACGATGCCCTCTACGACGCCTTCGGCCAGCGCCAGGTATCCACGATGTACGAGCAGCTGAACCAGTACCACGTGGTCATGGAAGTGGCGCCCCAGTACTGGCAGAACCCGAACTCCCTGAACCTGATCTACGCCCATTCCACCCTGGGACCCATGGTTCCCCTGTCCGCCTTCGCCCACTTCAAGCCGGAGAACACATTGCTGGCGGTGAACCACCAGGGCCAGTTCCCCTCGGTGACCATCACCTTCAACTTGCCACCCGGCGTGGCCATCGGGGATGCGGTGACGGCCATCGAAAAGGCCCAGGACCAGATCCGCCTGCCGGCCTCCATCAAGGGCACCTTCATGGGCACCGCCCAGGCCTTCAAGGCCTCCCTGGCCAATGAGCCCGTCCTGGTGCTCGCGGCAGTCCTGGCGGTGTACCTGGTGCTCGGCATCCTCTACGAAAGCCTGATCCACCCCATCACCATCCTGTCCACCATCCCTTCGGCCGGAGTGGGCGCCTTCGTGGCCCTCCTACTCACGGGCACTGAGTTCAGCGTCATCGCCCTCATCGGCATCATCCTGCTGATCGGCATCGTGAAGAAGAACGCCATCCTCATGATTGATTTCGCCATCGAAGTGGAGCGCCACGAAGGCAAGACGCCGGAGGCCTCCATCTACCAGGCCGCCCTGCTGCGCTTCCGGCCCATCACCATGACCACCCTCGCCGCCCTGCTGGGCGGACTGCCCCTGGCCCTGGGCACCGGCACCGGTTCCGAACTGCGCCGCCCCCTGGGCATCACCATCGTCGGGGGCCTCATCTTCAGCCAGCTCCTCACCCTCTACACCACCCCGGTGATCTATCTCCTCATGGACCGGGCCCGCCTCTGGTGGGAACGGTTCCGGGCGGGCCGAGGTTCCCGGTCCCGGCTTGAGCCAGGGGCCCCCGGATGCGATCCTGTAAGGCTATGAAACTCGATCGGCTTGACGACTTCCAACGCACCCATCGCAATGGCGATCTGCGCCTCGACCACGCGGGCCAGACCGTGCGTCTGCTCGGCTGGTGCCGACGGGTGCGCAACCTCGGCTCCCTGGTCTTCCTGGACCTCCGGGACCGCTGGGGCCTGGTGCAGTTGGTGGCCAACGAGGAGACCGCCGATCCCGAGCTGCTGGCCAAGCTCAAGGCCGTGCGCAGCGAGTTCGTGCTGGCTGCCGAAGGCGTGGTGGCCGAACGCGAAAGCAAGAACCCCAACATGGCCACCGGTGATGTCGAGATCCGCCTGACGGGCCTCCGCATCCTCAATACCGCCGCGCCCCTGCCCTTCCCCCTGGAGGATGAGGGCGTGGGCGAGGATCTGCGGCTCACCTACCGCTTCCTGGATCTCCGCCGCGAACAGCTCCAGCGCAACATGCTGCTCCGCAGCGAAGTGGCGTGCCTCACCCGGAACCATTTCCGCGAGCTGGATTTCATCGAAGTCGAGACGCCCATTCTCACCAAGTCCACGCCCGAAGGGGCCCGCGACTACCTGGTGCCCAGCCGCGTCCATCCGGGCGAATTCTTCGCCCTGCCCCAGAGCCCCCAGCTCTTCAAGCAGCTGCTGCAGGTGAGCGGCTTCGAGCGCTACATCCAGATCTGCCGCTGCTTCCGGGACGAGGACCTGCGCGCCGACCGCCAGCCCGAGTTCACCCAGATCGACATCGAAATGAGTTTCGTGCGCCAGGAGGACATCCAGGGCGTCATCGAGCCGCTCATGGTGAAGCTGGCCAAGGTCGTCGGCAAGGACGTCACCGCGCCTTTCCCCCACCTGCCCTACCGGGATGCCATGGAGTGGTACGGCTCGGACAAGCCCGACCTCCGCTGCGGCCTGAAGATCCAGGATGTCACGGGCCTCTTCGCCGCCAGCGGGTTCAACCTCTTCCGCGCGGCCGCCGAAAGCCAGGGGCAGCGCCGGGTGCGGGCCCTGTTCTTTCCCGGCGAGGCCGCGGGCGCCCTCAGCCGGAAGGCTCTGGACGCCTACCAGGAGCAGGCCAGGCAGATGGGCGCCGGGGGCCTGCCCTACGCCAAGTGGGGCAAGGAAGGCCTCTCCAGCAGCTTCAAGAAATTCCTCGATGCAGGTGAAGAGGCTGCGCTAAGGCTGCGCCTGAGCGCAGTAGGCGAAGGCCTGGCGGTCTTCGCTGTAGGGACTGATGCCCAGACCTCCAAGGTCCGCGGGGACCTCCGCGTCAAACTGGCGATCGATCTCGCCGCCAGCGAGAAAGACCCCACTCTTTCCACTTTTTTCCATGACAAAAACGCGTACGCGTTTTTGTGGGTGGTGGACTTTCCCCTGCTTGAGTGGAGCGAAGAAGCGCAGCGGTTCGTGGCCTGCCACCACCCCTTCACCAGCCCTCATCCCGACGACCTCGACCTGCTGGACACCGACCCCGGCAAATGCCGCGCCGTGGCCTACGACCTGGTGCTGAATGGCTTCGAGGTGGGGGGCGGCAGCATTCGCATCCACGACGCCGACACGCAAAGCCTTATTTTCAGGACCATCGGCATTGGGGAGGCCGAGGCCCGATCCAAGTTCGGCTTCCTGCTGGATGCCCTGGCCTTCGGCGCCCCGCCCCACGGCGGCCTGGCCCTGGGCCTGGACCGTCTGGTCATGCTGCTGGCGGGCGTGGACAACATCCGCGAGGTCATCGCCTTCCCCAAGACCGCCCAGGCCCGCTGCCTCATGACCGACGCGCCCAGCCCCGTAGATGAGCGCCAGTTGCGGGAACTGCACCTCATTCCGGACACCCAGCAGACCTTCTGGGTCCAGACCCTGTTCTTCGATGACGCCGACGGCGACCATGCGGAATTGCGCGGCCGGGCCCTCCAGCAGATCAGCCAGCTGACCCCGCGCCAAGCCCAGGGCATCAGCCTTCCGACCTTCGAGTTCCAGAAACTCTAGACCGGAAGGACTTCGTGGCTGGGGATCGCGGAACCTTCCAGGCCCAGCCTCCACCCATCATGGGACCCTCCCATTCGGAGAATGACCCCTTCACCGTTAGACTAAAGCTTTGCCCCTCGGGGTCTTCGTATGCTTGGAGGTTCAATGTCTCTGGAGTTCCCCAGCCCGGGGGGAATGCTTCACTCGATGCGGTCCCGCACCGCCTCGAAAGGTCGGCCCATGCGAATGCTGCGAAGGTCCCTGACTGTGCTTCTTCCCATCCTCATGCTGGCCCTGGGCGGAGGGTGCCACCACGGTTCCAATGCCGACGCCGTGGGCACTCCGCCTAGCATCACCCTGCAGCCCGTGGATACTCCCACGGTCTCAGGCCGCCAGGTCAGTTTCACGATCACGGCCAATGGCGCACCCGTACTCGCTTACCAATGGGCCAAGGATGGCGTCAACATCTTTGGCGCCCTGGGTTTGACCTTCACCCTCTACGATCCCCAGCCTGCGGATTCGGGCCACTACTCGGTGAGCGTGACCAACCCGTATGGTTCGGTCACCAGCCGCGCGGCCGTCCTGACCGTGGTTCCGACCCCGGAATTCACGGCGGCGGTCAGCGTCGTCACGGACGCCGCAGGCAACCTCTTCGTATCCGACCGGGATGATCATGTCATCTGGCAGGTGAGCCCTTCGAAACAAGTGACCCTGCTGGCGGGAAGCCGGGGGCTCGCGGGTTCCGCGGATGGGCAAGGAAGCAACGCCCAGTTCCGGAACCCGGGCTGCCTGGCCTTTGATCTGGCCGGGAATCTGGTGGTCGCCGATACCGGGAATCACACCATCCGGAGGATCGCCATGGATGGCACCGTGACCACGCTGGCGGGTACCCCTGGCATTCCCGGCACTGCCAATGGCGTGGGTGCCTTGGCCCGATTCAACGCCCCCTATGGCATCGCAGTAACCGCAACTGGAACCATGTACATTGCCGACTCGCAGAGCCATACCATCCGCCTCATGGCCGTGGATGGCACCGTCTCCACCTACGCGGGCACCCCTGGAGCGTCTGGCCAGGGCAACGGCAGCGCCGGCAGCGCCCAGTTCAACCAGCCCAATGGTCTGGCACTGGGTCCGGATGGAACCCTGTATATTTCGGACTACGGAAATTCCTGCATCCGGATGATCAGCCCGAATGCACAGGTCAGCACCCTGGCGGGGTTGGCCGGTACGGTTGGTTATACCGATGACACCGGCACGGCGGCCCTCTTCAACCTTCCAGTGGGAATCACCCTGGATGCCAGCGGGAATGTGTGGGTGGCAGATACCCACAACCACGTGATCCGGAGCATCACTCCGGCCGGTGTCGTGATTACGGTTGCAGGTTCGGGGTTGGCCGGTAACGCCGATGGAATCGTAGCCACGGCGTACTTCAACCTCCCCTGCGGCATCACCGGCCTTCCCTCAGGCAACTTCATGGTTGCCGACACGGCCAACCACATCCTGCGGATCGTCACACCCGGCGGCACCGTCACGACCCTGTGATCGGCTCCCGAACCCCTTGATGTTCCCGGGACCACAGCCTGAATCGGCTGTGGTCCCGGGATCTTTAGCCTTGTTAGCGGCGCTCGTGGTCATCCCGGTGGTGGTCATCGTGGTGATCATCACGGTGGTCGTCATGGTGGTGGTCGTCATGGCGGTGTTCCTCGTGGCGCATCTCCCGGTGCTCCTCGTGGCGGTAGTTCCGGTAGTGGCCTGCCGGCATGCGCATGAGCCCCCCAGGCACGCGGCGGCCCTCGATCCATTCGAAGCGGGCCCGGGGCGTACGGGCACGGTACCAGCCATCGGGCCGCCGGCACCAGTACCAGCCATTGTGGAAGAAGACTTCCTCGTGGAACCCTTCCACCACCTGGATGCCAGGTTCGACGACCACGAGCCGCGGGGTGACGGGCAGGCCAAGCTCGATGCGGACGCCCACCTGGGCTCGGGCCGGGGCGGCGCTCACAGCGAGCAGGGCCGCAAACGGGATGGCAAGATTTTTCATGTTCAGATCTCCCTGGACGACAGCCTGCAAGTTGCAGGTAGACCCCATGTATATGCGCCGAATCGCCATTTGTATACCCATGACCGACCTCCCTGACGGAGTTCCCCCGGGGTGACCTCAGTCAGGCCAGGAACCTGAGGCGGCTCTTGTGCAATAATCATCAGTGGCAGCTTTGAGTGACAAGGAATCCCATGACAGCAACTCCCGGAAAAGCGCCTAAGAAGGAGAAGGCAAAGAGGCAAACTCCAGCGGAGCGCCTCGAAGCCCTGCGTTATAACCATATGATGTACGGCCCCACACCTGGTGAAGTCCGGCCAGCCGTCAAAAAGGTTAATTATGGGGCTTCCTACCTTAACCACCCCAAGTTCCAGAGCTTGATGACGGCTTTTAAGAATGGGACAGCCTTTAAATTCGATGTCATAGATAAAGGCAAAGTCTGCACCATCTCTACCGATGGATCCCATATCTCATTCAATAATAAAATTATCTACTATTCCCGCACATTAAACAGGTACGAAGATAACCTGCTCCTGGACAAGACCTCCACGGTGCAATTCCAGACCACCGATGCCCTGGTTCACCTGGTTTTTGCCGTGTTTCGCCATTTCCCCGAACTTGGAGCCCTGCCCTTCTTCTACATGAACCACCAGTTCTACCAGGGCGCGGAAACACTGGAAGCCAGCGTCGCAGAGCAAGGACCCAACCTCCTCGTGGGGTCCTTCAAGCACACCAAGGTGCAGGAAAAACCCAGAAAATAGAAAATGGAGCAGGGTGGGGGAAAGGAATGGCCCCGAATCTGCTCCACACTGGGGGCATGACCTTCACCCTTCGCCACCGGGCCCAGGCCATTCTCCACTCAGCGGGCTGGGACCTCGCGCCCCCTCCGGTCATCTGGTCGCCCCGCATGGCGCGGCGCGCGGGGCTCTTCGTGGTGGAGAAGGATTCGCGGGGCAAGTGGCACCCGGAGATCCGGCTATGGATCCCACTCCTGCGCCGCCGGGACTGGCCCTGGCCCCAGCAGGTGTGCGGGATGAACTGCCACGCGCTGGAAGAAGTCCAACAGCGCATCCTCGAGCACGAGCTCATCCACTACAAGCTATGTTCGGTTTGAACCCCTGTTGATCCAGTCGGTTCCAACGCGACTTTGGGGCCCAGGACAGATTCGATTACAGGCGCATCAACCCTGCCAAAACGCTCGTCGGAACCTTACTCATGACCGACATTTCCAGTTCGCAGCAAAAAGAAGATTTTCACAGGATCGTCCTAGAGGCTTGCCGAGGCTCGCTCCAGGAGGGTCGATGTTCAGAAGGAAGAAGACAACGGAATGGCCAGACGTGCGACTAGTTGCTCGGTGATACTGCTGCAATACCCAAGGGCCAATTGAGCCACCCGGCTATTTATCGCTCTTGTCTTGCTTAATTAATTTGAGAGTATCTAACCATATTTTTTGCATGCCCAAGTACTCATCTTCATTTACATACCATTCTACCAGCTTCCCTCCTTCGTCGAAAACAAGGTACACAGGCTTCCAACCTTGCATCCACTCATGGAGGCTGAACTTCAGAACGGTTCGCCCAGCTTTCAGTTCCTTGAATTTTGGGTCACCAAGAATTTGGCACACCTGAGTCTGGCTCATGCCTCGATCTAGCTGGTTGAGTTTCGCGATACTGCCAAATCCCATGGAGAGTGCCTCCCATTCATGCGCTGGAATAGCTTTCCGGTACCTCCCCCTTTCCCATGATTTACTAACGAATTCGGGTAGTTGGTTTATTACAAAGCAGATGATTCGCAAGTGCTTCCAAGGTTTGACACAGAACGAAGGAAATCAGTTGGCCACACAATGGCAATATCAATCACTACACAATATTAATTTTTTGCACGGAATACATGCCTCACTTGAAGATGCCAAAGCCGCTTCGAATGATGAGACCCGCGGTGAACTGGTGAGACTTGTCATCCAATGCCAAGTCCAAACCGCCGGTAAGGTTGCCCTTCGAATCCCGCAAAAACATGATCGGGATGTCTACGGCCCAGACCTTTCCCTTAAAATCATAGCTAACCTTTGGATCTATGCCGATGGATCCGAACATCCTCCTGAATTCCAAAGCCCCCAATTCCTTATCATTGTCGACAGGTAGTCCGAGCGGACCAGTCTTGGTTACGCTAATCCCAGAGGCGGTAGTCGGGCCAACGATGGCGGTGGTCTTGGAATCCAGGAACGCCTTCTGGTATTCGTAGGAGAAGTTGAATAATTCCATGGTGTGCGAAGGGATGATGCCCCAATAGACATTCCCGCCGTATGGAACTTTGTTGGCTGTCATCGATGCGAAGGAACCTTGGCTCAAATAGGAAAATGACTGGTGGCCACCAGTCAAGCCAAATCCCCAGACATTGATCGAGGATTCGGTGTCCCATAACAGTTCTCTGAAGGTAACCGCATCCGCCGGATCGTAATCGTGAATATTATCCGCTCCTACGACTAAGGCTTTTGCTTCCGCTTCGGATTTTCCTTTACTGATTGCCCCTGCCTCGATTTTCTTTTTGAATTCATCCAGCCTACTTATGATTTCTTCGGGATCCCGGCGATGCACCACGAACTGGCTGAATGACAACTGGAGGGTAAAGGCATTGGCAAAGCCGTCGGTCCCGCCCATTAGAGTGGTATCCGATGCCTTGGAAACAGGAGCCGAAGCAGTAAGAGTGAAATTTGAGAAGTTCTTATTTGAAAAGGTCTCCGGCCCCAGTTTTATTGTGGCTTTGCTCGTATCCTGACTGGCCTGCAAGATGATCCTGGATGCTTCCGTGTCGGCCATTGGACTTCTCTGGTTCGCTTCACCAATCCCAGTAAGGAGGGTAGATGGAAGTGGTTTTTGAGGCTCCGCTTGCCCTGCCAGACCTGGTCCGCTGAAACATATGCAAAGGAGGACAGCGAAGGTCGTTAGCTTCATGGTCGCACCTCATATGTTAAAAGATTGCAGGCCGCCGCCGTAGATATCACCGACAGGGACAGCACTGGGTGGAATATTCACGACCACCCTGCTCCCAACCCTGCCCTGGATGGCCATGTTTTCGCCAGGGTTTCCCATGAGCCACCAAACCAGACAATGGGACTTGGAGTCATCTAACGGGATGGAACCAAAATTGTTTCTAAGTTGGACGTCTTTGTCGTCCACAGCGATCCAGAAACTTTGTAGGTTCGTGCTTGGGCTCACGGTGAAGTCTACGCTGACTATCGTCATGGCTTCTCCAAATGAAGGATCTTCTAAAATTGCCTTCCAACTCAGGAGTATTTCGCAACTGCTCATTTCTGGACTGTTGATGACTAGGAAAAGCACAGGTCGGAAATTATGTATTGACTACTTTATGTTTAAGACCACTAAAGAAATGGGCTTAACCAGCCCCCACCTGCACCGAGATACTGAGAGGGGAATGGGAATCCAGGTCAATCTCATAGGAGGGCGCCAGCAGGTGTAGTTGGATCACTACGCTGTGGGGTCCAAGCTGAATTCCTTCAGGATCCTATCGAGAACTTCGTCCCGATGTTCCTTTGCCGCATCATGGAATCGCTTCCAATCGCTATGCTCGAATGCGTCTGACCAGGTGAAGGAATCCGAGGGACTGTCCTTAGAGTCGGATGTGGCCAAGGCAAAGAATTTCCACGAGCCTTCCCCTTTCGCAACGTAATGCAGAGAAGCAATTTCGTCGGGGCCCAATGCACCGAAGGAGAATAAATGGTCACCAACGTTCCCGGCGAGTAAGTCGTACCAATGACTATGTCGAACATCTTCATTTTCGTCAGTGAAGGTGCTGAAGGCCCACTGAAGGGAAGCTTTATCTTCATTTGAAAGGGAAATTCCCTGTCCCGTTCCCCGATAGTCATGAAAGAGTTCGAATAGGCGCTGACATGCGTGAAGGAAGTTCTCTGTGTTATTCCGATGTACTGAATTCCCGTCCCTATCCTGGTAGCTCCAAACTCGGAACGGTTGGTCCGGTAGAACTAGGACCATCCCATGACCCAAAGGGAGTGAACTGGTGAATGACGATTTTAAGATTTTCTCGAGAAACTGACCCAGTTCTTCTCCCGTGTCACGGAAGAGCTTCCCAACCTTGTTGATTGGGTTGTCCAGGCCCACAAATCCATAGTGGGTGAATGTGTCCGCATAAACATGGGCCGTAATTCCCAACCGGTGGAGGCCATTGGGCTGGTTTCGAGCATTGATGCAAGCCTCGTTCATCCGTGCTGCCAAATGGCTATCCGGTTGACAAATCAGCCGCCGAACCATGGGGTCAGTATTGATCTCCTGGGCGCCAAGACCTCCGTTGCCTGGAAGAAAGTGAAATGGAAGCCATGCCTTTTCATTTTTGGCATTATCAAGGTTCTCCCGGAAACCTGCCAATTCCTCCCAATTACTGGGGACTACGGTGTGTGCGCTAGCAATATGATTGTATGGCTCGTGGTTGTTGAAATTGATCAGGCCCTCATTTTTCGCATCATCTACATACTGAGCCGAATAGGCTATGATTCTCGCCTCCCCATGTGCAAAACCAGTCAGTCTTGCAAGCGCGTAAGTACAGGTGTGGTGGAAATCGATCTGCATACGAATCTCCATGCGAAGTGAGATGGATGAGCTTCAAAGGCCATCGGAGAAATGCGGAATCTCCCCAGAATCATTTCTCCCAAAAAAAGTATAAGTATCAACAAACGGGATCTATCAGCCAAGGTAAGAGGGGGGTAAGAAACTACAATTTTGCTGGAGAACGAAATGATCAAAGCTTTCTGTTGAAGGCATCACCAACGGCTGTATAGAACGCCTCCCTCCTTGAGTTAATTTCGCTCTTGATATCATCAAGGTGGTGAGGAGTACATTTGGAATTCGAAAGCGGTGCGATTTTAAAGAAAGAATCGCAAATAGCTCTAAGGTCATCCAATGCCTTCCGAGATGAGTGTTCAGCAATCATTGAGAGTTTTGCTCTTGGCGAACTGAGTTCTGCGAATTGTCTATAGACTTCTTCCTGTTGCTGATCGAGTTGACTTTGGATTTCGTTGGTAATGGAACCCTGTGTGTCACGAATGTAAGATGCATTTCGTACGTCTGCCCAGTATGTAGAAATTGAGGAACCAAATTTTGAAACCTCTAGAACGGCTTCTTGCAGTAGCTCAAGGCGTTTTTCGAAATGGCGCTTCCTTTGTTCCGATTTGCGCGTGATTAGCGTCGTAGTGATTGTCGCCGTTGCCCCAATCAACGCGCCCAAACCCACCTTGACTGCATCATCTACTACGGTTGTCCATTCAGGGACGAGGAGCATAGAAATCTCCTAACGAATGAAGCTAACTGGCCCCTCTTGCATTGAGGCGTTGAAGAAGCCTACCGAAACAAACTGAAATTATTGTTATGGTACAACTTTGTTTGGAACAAACGGAGTTGCGGGCGGCGCGGATGGGGGAGGAGGATTGGGAGCCGCGGGCGCTTGGGGATTGAGAGATGGCAGTGGAGCAGAAGCAGCAGATTGTTTGTTTGCTTGGTCCGCCATGATGATCGTTTTTCTATCTGAACCCGCACTGCTGCCGAAGTAATAAGTGATAACGGTGATCCAAGCTGTTCCTAGGGTCCCCAACATGACTTGGAGCACGCCCTTGAATCCCTCAGAAGTCGGCGGCAGGTAGAAAAGAAACCCCAGAACCGAAAAGAAACCTGCAGTGACACAATAAGCTAGGATCCAGAGAGCCCAGACGGGCGAAATCTCCTTTTGAGAGGTGCTGGGATTGTCCTGGAGCATCAGATGGACGAGGTCTGCCTCATTTTGAAAACCCAGCTGGGCGATTTGGTGCCTAAAATCCTCATCAGCCTTTTTTAGTTCAAGCAGTTTATCCGCATTCGCTCCCAGAACAGCCTCTGCAAGGGCGGCCTCGTTGGTGCTTGCGTCTGGAACTGCAAGGGCCCCTGCGATCGATGTGGAAGCTAGGCCCGCGAAGGGTGTATCTAGTGCAGCGCCGATCAAGGGCGCTACGGCTTTGACCAACTTTTTCCATTCATTCTTGGCCATGAGTTCACCTCTTCAGGCTGTAGATTGGCTGGGACTTGAATTTCAATTTGGCCAATGGGGGACCACCTCTACAGGGGTCCGTGCGGCAGATAGAAATTTGTACGAATAAGGTTGGTAAATTCGATCGCATTTTGCACCAATGTGTCGCTCTTTTCAATTTTTTAGGCCCTTCTCTGTTTCAAATGGGGAACCGATCCGTATAGGGCCGAGAAGCAACACGGGAAGGCCCGACTAGCCCTGATTCCCTTGGACTGTTGGAGCCTGGACTTGAATTTCAGAGAAGATGGGGCTCAAGACCTTGCTATCGCTGAAGGTTCCTGTGGGCGGTGAGGGAAACGCGAAATAATTCGAAGCGAAGCCCGAGAGTGACTATAAGTGTTGATGGATCGTGTGTGGCTGGATCGATCTGAACAGCGGGGGCGAATGTGGCTGGCCTATTCGTCCGTTTAAGTTACTCGTGCAAGACAAATGATGCGTGGTCCTGGGCGAATGCTGAAGTGCCCGCCAAACCTGCGAGCGGGATTGATGAGAGGATGCGCCAGCGCATAAGTACTTCATGTGTGGGACCAAGCTAGGCCATAAAATAGTCACCGATGATGATCGGTGCATTCTTTTTCCTTTGAACGGTATTGTTTGGACCTCCGAACGGACAATCCACTGCGAGCCCTGCGACAGCAGGCGAACGTATTACCGAATCAGGTTAGAGTCTCAAGTTCAACTTCAGTGTCCAAATCAGGCGGCGATATCGCGGGAGCCAACTAGACCTGCCTACAACAGCCTCACGTCGGCCTGGGTTCACGTCGCTAAGATGCGTTCCGAGGAGTGGAAGGTGGCTCGTTTCATCACGGATGAGATTTCGATGGAGCGGTGGCGAAGTCCACTCAGAATGGACGCCATTTGATGGGGTGTGCCCTACACCTTCACCTTCGATGCCAAGACTCTGGCAGAACCGTCGGATAAGTCGGAAACAGGCCCTCGTATGGGGCTGTTCATCATCAATCCGTCTGGGAGAGGACCGGGATGCCTACAAGGTAGGATTGCGTCTGGTGGAAGATAATGCGGGCGGGCCCCGGCCGAGTAGCGCGGGGGAATCTCACCCCCACGCTCTCACAGATCCGTACGTGAAACTCTCGCTTCATACGGCTCCTATCGTCCAGCCATTGGTTTCACGCCCAGGGTCCAGAG
>Ga0224520_1000349_pt1 | contig 14131 bp, 16 predicted proteins | sample CFST25metaG_2_FD_180684 | JGI IMG/M metagenome (GOLD analysis project Ga0224520, IMG submission 180684) | Peat soil microbial communities from Stordalen Mire, Sweden - C.F.S.T-25 | ecosystem: Environmental > Terrestrial > Soil > Wetlands > Peat | place: Sweden: Norrbotten County, Stordalen Mire... | reverse complement strand
GCACAGGCAGATACCCTTGAGTGGCTAAACCGGCCGCAAACGTAACGGCATGCTGCTCGCAGATACCAACATCAAAAACACGTTTGGGGAACTCTTGCTGGAAAATGTTTAAACAATTTCCCTCCGGCATTGCGGGGGTTACCACTACAAGTTTAGGATTCTGACGAGCGAGTTTCAAAGTAGTCTGGGCAAAAATATTACTATAGGTCGGTATTGTTTTATTGTTTGCCTTACCGTTAGTGCCCGCGATGCCGTGGAAATATACTGAATCACCTTCCGCCGGCAGATACCCACTGCCTTTAGTCGTAATTACGTGGACGACAATAGGACCGGCCGTATAGTTCCTAGCCCGCTTAAGGGCTGTCTCCAGTTTTTTAAAATCGTGGCCATCGATAGGGCCGATGTAGTTGAAACCAAAATTTTCCCAGAATCTGGTGGGACGGGATATATCCTTCAGCCAGCTTTCAATTTGTAAACCGAAACGCCACACCTGTTTTCCAAGCGGTAAAACTTTCAGTACCTTTTGACTTTTCTCTTTACCGACAAGATAACGGTGGTCGAAGCGGATTTTATCCAACACCCGGGCAATGGCTCCAACGGTGGGGGAGATTGACATTCCATTATCATTAAGAATAACGACCAACCTGGTGCCAATTTGTCCCGTCTGGTTCAACCCTTCAATGGCCATCCCACCGGTAATACCCCCGTCACCAATCACGGCAGCCACGTGGTAATCAGCTCCTGCAAAATCACGGGCGACGGCGATACCCAATGCCGCAGAGATCGAGGTGCTGGAATGACCGGCACCGAATGTGTCATACTCACTCTCTTCACGACTGGTGAACCCGGACAACCCGCCATACTGCCGTAAAGAAGCAAATTCTTTACGTCTGCCGGTAACCAACTTATGGGCATATGCCTGGTGGCCGACATCCCAGATGATTTTATCCTGCGGTGCATTATAGACACGATGCAGCGCTAAAGTCAGTTCAACTACACCTAGATTAGAAGCCAGGTGACCGCCATTTGCTGAAACCACAGATACCAGTTCTTCCCTGATTTCAGAAGCCAATTGCGTAAGTTCCGAATAAGTCAGGTTCTTCAGGTCGCCCGGTTTATCAATCGTATCCAATATTTTAGTCATCTTGTTCGACTTCATAGTAAAGTATATCGCTTCAGTACTGAATCGGTACATAAAAAGCTCATTTACCTTTACCTTTCCGTACTCATATTACATCGTGAAATAGTATTATTCAAATACTTTCATTACTCCATTTATAATTTTATCTCACAATAGACACCTAATATAATTGCCACGAAAAAGAAAAGAGGGAATTGTAAACTTTCCCCCTTTTCAATTCCCTTTATTATATTGACAATCCACGATGATTATCTTACAATAATTTAAATATTATATTTAGGATAAATGTTATGTTTCTTTATAAAATTATTTTTCAAATCTTAGACGAAATCAAAGGCGAAGATGATAAAAGCCAACGTATCTACGTACATGAGCAATCAAACCTTGTTTCTGCACCAACCCCAAATCAAGCCATTAAAAAGCTAGTTTTACCAAAAATTGAACCTCATCAATTGCTTAATGTCCAAATCATTATTGAAGGCGAAATAACCAAAGTAGATAAACAAGGCATACATTATAATTCAAACCCTAACGGCATTAAATCAGATAGAATCGTTAACAAACCTTAATTTTACAAACAAAAAAAAAGATGGTATCAACTACCACCTTTTTTTTAATCAAATATTCTATATTTTATTACTGATGATACGTTACTCCTTTCACTGGAATTTCAGGAAACTCTGGATGATGTCTATACATATCTTCCCAGCTCATTCCATCCCATAAATCTCCATCACAACCTTCATAGGGACACATTTCGTAATCATTTATAATTCTATGCTCACCAACTTTATAAGTACGTTCACAATGCAGACACCAAACATAATTAGTTACTAATTCATTCTGTTCCATTTTCAGTTTTCTCCTTTATTATTTCCTCAGTTATTTCATTTGAAATTAACTTTATTAAGTTCCCATCTCTGTCATAAATCTTAAGTGCATGCACATTTTTTAATTCGATTGCCACAGTTTTACCACGCTTTCCCTCATACATTCTTACTTGCAACATTCCAGTGGCTTCAATAGGAATACCTTTTTTATCAATTAATTCGACCGCTTTTTCACCTATTTTTTCCCACACCGGTACATTCACCCACATAGTAGGATACTTTTCGCTGCCGTCTCCCACCCCTAAAGTAATATCTGCAATAAATTTACCATCAGGCGAAAACTTTCCTAACGCCTCTTTTGCAGAAAACCCTTTTACGATTGAAGTAATTCCTGTTAAAAATCTCATTTAGACCCTCCTAATAATCCAAATATTCATATTTACTTTTTGTTTCTATATTATTAAACGATATTTCAAACGCACTACCGTATATTTCACGAATATGCCCTAATTCCATGTATAAATAGTCGGACATATTAACACATTTTTCACCATGAAATGTTGTTGTTTTCTTTTCAGCCCACGATTGCAATATTTCATTTATTTTGTCCCATCGTTTCTTATCCATATACATTGTAGATAAGCCACCATCGGATTCCAGACCTCCTAAAGCCCACAGCTTAGCCAAATCATTCACTTGCTTCCAGCCACTCCGCATCCAGCCTTTAGAGAATAAGAACTTGTTCCGAATATCTTCATCTTCACCCAGATATTCTTTCATTATGTGTTTAATGATATATTCCCGAAGCTCTTGATTATTTTTTACATACGTGATTTGTACGACAAACGCGTTGTGTATCTTGTTCCATTTATCCCCCAGCATCCTTCTCACTTTGTGGATATTGCCATCAAGAAAATAACCGCCCTTAATTCTCAATAAACCATGCAAATGCAATAATCCTTTACCTGGGGAATACTCCAAAGCTCCGCAGTATTCAATATCATAACCAGCGGCCCTCCAGTCATTAACCATTTTTCTGAGATGTTTAGCAAACGTTTTTGTTGTGTTATCATCACCTTCTCTTGTGGTTAAATGAAAAGCTCTTAAAATGCTGACAGGATATCCCCAGTATCCTAGATTAAGACGCCTCATACCTTGAGCGTATTTCATTTTGTCGCTGTGACTGAGTTTTCTCCATTTTGTTTTATCTTTTATCATTTTTAAATCCTTTAAACTACGTGAATCAAGTAATGTTTTACCTAATTACTCTATAGTAAGTACTCTATTTCTCTAAGAGAACTTCTATTAACTTTCTATAGAGTAATGTTTTTCTCTTTATTCAAGTGAGGAGTGGTGAGGTCGCGGGGCGACCTGACCACCGCCAATTTTCGCCCGCTACTCTTTTTTTAATTTACATTCAGCTTTTTCAGCTATTCGTCCGACATACCTTATAACTAAGAACGTAACCGTTCCGTTAATGACAGAAGATATGAGAGTAGAAAATAAAGTTGTCATATTTATCATATTTTTTCATTCCTAGATAAATTCCTTTCATTTAGCCTCAATATTTATAGTTTAGCACTATTGACAGTGCGATTTCGAAAGCATATTATTATATTTATCAGGAATATGACAATAATAGTAATTATGTTGATAGGAGTGCATCGAATGACAAACAAAGACTACGTAATCACAATTACCACTACATCCAAATCAGCAAAAGTTAATTCTACTTCTATTCAGTTATCAGCTAAAGACCGAAAACGAGCAATAACGAAGCTATTTGACAATCATCTTCGTTATTCAGATGCAGTTGACATCGAACAATTACTGGAAGATAACAACACAATCGTTTTTACTTTCAAAGAACAATAAATAAAAAGAGAGGAGACTAAAATAATGCCAAACTTTAAACCTTATTACATTTACGGAAAAGTTTGTATTCATAGAAGCAAACCATCAATTCACATAGTCCCCGTAGCATGGGAAAACGCACCTAAAGGTTATTTTCCCATTGAAATTGTTAAAAGCCACACAATACTTGACGCACTTTACGCTTATTGCACAGAACACACAATAATACTTGATAGTAAATCTATCGAATTTCAACACATACCATTCAATCAAGCTACATTTTTAAAAGATGTGAATAAATGAACTTCAACACGCCCTACACCTTGCGCCTGCTGGCTTATGAGCTTGCCACAACAAGCTCACCCTTGCGCTCTGCTCGCCCCAACAAGAGAGACGATCAGGACAAGATAAAACTCCTATTCATCCGTTTTCCCTTTTCCTGCCTTCTCTCAAACTTTCTTTTAATCTTTTTCCTTTTAGAATGTGGCTACTTTTGTATTCTCGAACAAGTTCGAGATAATGCCGTTTTCTTCTATACGAAGCTTTGCAAGGCACTCAGACCACTTATGTTTTACTTTAATTTTCTATTACCCAATTTATTCAAGAACCTCGATTACTCTGTATCTTTTTTTTATTTATATCTGCCATACGATATCGTCAGCTTGTCAAATTTATCTCTAGGTACTCCGTAACTAGAGCAATGAAATCTTACAAATTATGACTAGCTTAGTATCGTATGTCCCGTCATCTAGTATGAAAGCTGCTCGCTTTCGAGAACTAAAATTATAAGGAGTTAACCAAGATGAAAACATTAGATGCATTGAATTATTACTTACAAATAAAAAGACTAGGTTTTTTCACAGTCAAAAACATCACCGCAGCAATGAACTCTCTTAACTCAATGTACGAAGAATTACCCCAATCTTCAGGAGAAATAGATATCTGGACAAAACATTTAATTGAATCTCAACACCTCAATCCGTCAAGCGCACGTTTACACCTTCATAACGTCAAAGCCGTCTATCATCTTATGAGGAAAAAATTTAAGATTAATTGTGATTTTTTATCAGACGTTGAGCCTATAGAAGTTGATGAATCTGAAAAACGCTTTTTTAACGCTGAAGAATTAGCTTTAATTATTGCCTCTTGTACTTCACCTAGAGATTTAGCATTAATTTACACCTTCATTGATTCACCAATGCGAGCAGGTGAAATCGGAAGTAACCCTGGGAAGCCAGAACATCTTTTAGCTTTAAGAGGCAGAGACATCATTTTTTACAATGATTCAGACAATATATTAAGAGCCAAAGTTCACGTTTACGGAAAGACTAAAGAACACAATTATCGGATTGACCCTAAAATTGGCAAAATGCTTCAATCATTATCAGGAACACCAGACGATTGGGTATTTAAAGATTGGAAAGACCCATCTAAGCCAGCATCAGCAAGAGCTTTGGAATTTAGAGTACACAGGCTTTTACTCAAAGCAGGTTTCACAGGTGAAAGGCTAAGCCCCCACACGTTACGCCACAGTTCAGCCTCATTAGTTATGTTAATGTCTAAAGGTAATGTCAGCCTCGTTGATTCACTTTTAGGACACAAACAAGGTTCAGCAGCAACCAAAATTTACTTACACGCATATCAAGAATCATTAGCTCAATCAGTCAGTCCCTTGCAACTTGTTAAAGACCAATTCGCTTTGAATCATCCATCACCAGCCAGTCAGGCAGCTTTATTAATTGACTCAGAATCATCAGACTCAAATACCACCAGTCTAATTATCACAGACAACAATCAAAAAGTTGTCGATAATACACCGGACCCATTAATTGAAATGATGTTCCCAACTCCGTCAGAAAACACCATAATCAGACCCGTTCTCGATTATGAAAATTTGATGTTACTAAAAAGAGCTTTAATGTGTCTTACTCAATTCGGACAGGTTGTTACCGATTCAAAAGAAGCTCAAGCTTTTTATCATCGTATCCTCAGGAACGCCAAGAAACAAGACCAGCAGCCAACAACCGAAACAACTTCACCCGAACTAAATAACGAAGTATTTTTTATCAAATAACTAAAATAAACTTCATACCACAACAAAAATAAAAAGAGTAGCCCTACCAGCTACCCTTTTTATTACCAGATTCAAACAGTAGTTTTTCAGTACTGAAACCATTACATTACATAGTAAAATGTCGACGTGTGATTGTCAAGGCGGGAATTGAACAAATTGACTCAAGCTCGCGAGTTTTGTTATACTTCACAAGATGTCATCATTAGAATCATCTATCCTTAATTTTATTCAACACGCATATAACTTAATGCAGTGGCCCGGTGTAGTTGTCCTGATGGCGGTTGAAAGTGCTTGTATTCCCCTACCGAGCGAAATAATCATGCCTCTGGCAGGTTGGATACTAATAAAAAATCAATCTCTACCTATTTCATTTAATCTAATCGCCGGAATATTGGGCGCCTTCGGCTGCACTATCGGCTCACTTGCTGCATATTGGGTGGGGGCAAAAGGCGGACGACCCTTCCTAAATAAATATGGGAAGTACGTTCTGATAACACCCCACGACCTTGACCGAGCCGACGGATGGTTTCAAAAGAACGGCGATTGGGCAATCTTCATTACAAGACTGATGCCCTTGATTCGCAGTTTTATCAGCTTACCTGCGGGTATCGCTAAAATGCGTATGGGCAAATTCCTGATTTATACGTTTGCCGGGTCTTTTATCTGGTGCACCGCATTATCTTTTGGAGGGTATTTACTAGGTCAGAACTGGGAAAAAATAAGAACGGTAATGCGCCCCTTTGACCCGGTAGTTATCGCAATAGTAGTTATCCTGATTGGTTTCTACCTATACAGGCACATTAAACACAGCAGAAAACAGAAAGAATCCTGATTCGCAGACAGGCCCGTGCTAAATTGAATATCGATAAACCAAACAAGGACCATAATATGGATGGAAAAGCTATTAGAATAAAACACCTTCAAGAAAAACCAGCGATGGCGGATATCAGGAACATTTTTATGCACGTTCTGGAGATGGTATTGCCTGAGCCCGCTTTAAAACGTTATGTCAAGTATAACCAGAGAAATAATATTTTGACGGTAGCAAGTAAGAAATATAATCTTAATAACTACGAACAGATAATAGTCGTGGGCGGCGGAAAAGCAGCTAAACGCACCGGCGCCGAACTGGTGAACATACTGGGAGATAAAATTACCGCCGGAGTTTTAGACGTTTATCAAGACCAGGCTAAAGAACCAATTTCTGAGAGAATCAAACTTTTTGCGGCCGACCACCCGACCCCGAATGAAGAGGGATTAAAAGGGGCACGGCAGATGATAGATTTACTTAAGAAAGCCGGACCTAAAACGCTGGTAATAGCTCTGATATCCGGAGGTGGCTCTTCTTTGATGGCGATTCCGGCAGGAGCAATTAGTATTACCGATTATCAAGACATCAGTAAATTATTAATGACCGTTCCAGCCACTATCGACGAAATCAATACTGTACGCAAACACATCGATTTACTTAAAGGCGGCAGAATGCGTAATTATGCCGCTAAGGCAGGGGCATTCATCTCTTTAGTACTGTCCGATGTACCTGTCACCAAAACAGGAATTGTAGACGACACATCAGTCATCTCTTCCGGTCCGACAGTCGGGGATGATTCGACTTTTGAGATGGCAAAAAAAGTTCTGACAGAATACAACATTTGGGATAAAGCTCCAAAATCAGTTAAAGAGTATCTGCAGACCAATATCGGGAAAAAAGAAAATGAAACTCTCCCCAAAAACTCCCCACTTCTCGCCGATGATAAAAGTCAATATATTATTATCGCCAACAACGACCAGGCAATGGAAGCTGCCGGCGAAAAAGCAAAAGAACTTGGTTATAAAATACATTTAGCGGGATGGAACACCGGTAAAACCGATGACAAAATTAAGGCTGAAGTTACGCAGGAAATCGATAATATTTTCCGGGTTATCACTCCCTCTTTAATTGATACAGACCGAATCACTTTTGCCAGTTTTTCGACTGACGGGATTGACGGCCACAGCGACCTTGCGGGCGCGCTGGCAGATATGGACACGATTCACGAAGCCCGCCGCCATAGAATGGATTACAAAAAGTTTGCTGCAATTTACGATTCTGCCACTTTCTTTAAAAAGTTGGGGCTTGAAATTGAAACAGGACCGACAGGTACGAATGTAGCTGATGTGAGCGTAGTACTCATCAATAATCCAGACAATTCGCAACGAAGGATAGCCTTTATCTTCGGCGGCGAGGCCACGGTGAATATTTCCCTGCCTAACGGCAAGAAACCGGGAAGCGGCGGGAGAAACACGCATCTGGTACTTCTGGCAGCGGAAAAATTAGCACAGCTAGCGGAATGCGGACAATAAACGGGAATATAAGGGAAACCCGGCATCCATGGTTTTTTCCCATATCGAAAAGCAGTCTTTTAGTAATTTTATTTGTGACATTGCCTCAACAAATAGCAGTGAATCTTTGAGTTTTCAATATATTAACAACAGTATTTGATTATAGTTGATAATAATATCATGCATGAATTTATATTATTATTGATTATTCTTAATAGATTATTCCCTATAATATTTACTTTTGTCTCGATTAGTGTTAGAATCATCTCCGTTACCCATTTAAACAACTGAGAGAGAAAATGATTCTATCCAGAGCGCCGACGAGAATCACCCTGGGGGGCGGCGGCACAGACCTCGAATCGTATTACTCAAAATATGGCGGGTTTTTAATTGCCGGCGCCATCAATAAATACTGTACGATTCTTGCCAGCCCCAGATTTTATACTGATATCCGCCTTAGTTACTCGAAAACTGAACTAAAGAAAAATGTAATTGAAATAGAACACCGTATTTTCCGTGCAGCCTTGCAGATGACTAACATCGCGGATAGTATTGAACTCCATTCTACCGCTGATGTGCCGGCCGGATGCGGTCTGGGGACATCTTCCAGCTTTACGGTCGCTTTGTTAAACGGACTGCATGCTTATAAAAAAAATTTTATCACTCAACAACAACTGGCAGAAGAGGCTTGCCATATCGAAATCGATGTGCTCGGCGAGCCAATTGGAAAACAAGACCAATATATGGCCGCATTCGGGGGACTTAATTGTCTGACTTTTGAAAAGAACGGTGATGTACTGGTCGAACCTTTACGGGTCGCTGCACCAATCCAGGACCAATTGGAAAACAACCTCATTCTTTTTTTTACGGGCATCGAGAGGAGCGCTTCAGAAATTTTAAACGACCAGGATACAAAAAGCAAAAATGAAGACCCCGAGATGGTGAACAACCTCCACCGCATCAAAGAAATCGGACTGGAGACCCGTAAATATCTGGAAAACGGTCAAGTAGATATGCTGGGAGAGCTTTTTAATACCCATTGGGAAACAAAGAAAAAACGATCAAATAATATCTCCAATCAACTGATCGATGAATGCTATGAACTCGCCAGAAAAAACGGGGCACTTGGCGGTAAATTAATCGGGGCAGGAGGTGGGGGGTTCCTGATGTTCTACTGTAAAAACGGGGAAAAACACAAAGTAGTTGAGGCTATCCAAAAAATGGGATTGAAATGGGAAAGGTTCCACTTTGATTTTGACGGCGCCAAGATTCTGGTTAATACCTAGAAAGTCTTCCTATTGGGAGTAGGTATGAAGCTAAACACAAGGGAAAAAGAGAATAAAACACTGAAGATTACTTTAATCATCCCCACATTTAACGAGGAGAGTAATTTGCCACATGTTCTGCCTCAAATACCCGACATAGTTGATGAAATAATTATTGTGGACGGGCATTCTTTGGATAATACTGTCGCAACAGCCGGCAAATTATGTCCCAGAGCTCACATTATCTATCAGGAGGGTAAAGGTAAAGGGAATGCATTGAGGACGGGTTTTACGTACGCGAATGGTGATATCGTGGTGACGATGGATGCGGACGGCTCAATGAATCCTGATGAAATCGTACGTTTTGTCGAGGTGTTGAAAAGCGGCTATGATTTTGCCAAAGGTTCGAGGTTTATACGCAACGGAGGGACAAATGATGCTCCCAGGCATAGATTGTTTGGGAATTGGGCGCTGGCGGTAATTACCAATATGCTTTACCGGACACACTATACCGATGTGACTTACGGGTATAATGCCCTATCCAGAAGATGTCTGGAAAAAATAAAACTAAAGAGTTGGGGATTCTCGATAGAAACAGAAATGGCGATAAAAGCCAAAAAAACCGGCATGAAAATCATCGAGGTGCCCAGTTTTGAAAGCCCCCGAATCAGCGGACAGGCAAAGCTGAACAGTTACCGGGACGGCTGGTTAATTCTGAAAATCATCGTTGCCGAGAGGTTCCGCAGTTAAATGGCAATGACGATTTCCATAGTTGTTACATCATATTCCATCCAACAAATAAAAGATATTCAAGAACTGTTGAACAGTATTAAAAGACAATCCTATCCTAATATAGAAACCATGTTTGTTGTTGAAAGGTCATCAGAGTTGTATTCAATTATCAAAGAAAAAGAAAACAATTTTCCCGGTTTAAAAGTGATTTTTAATGATACTGCACCAGGAATGGCGGCTTCCAGGAACATCGGAGCCAAAGAATCCACAGGAGAGATTGTCGCTTTTGTCGACGATGATGCGGTTCTGACAACTCAATGGGCGGAGGAGACTGCCCATGCTTACGATAATGACAGCAGGATAATCGGGTTAACCGGTCCGATTGTGCCGTTGTGGGAAGAGCCGTCGATGGGGTGGTTTCCGCGTGAATTATACTGGCTATTTTCCTGTACTTATTACGATTGGACGGAACCAAGAGAAGTCAGGAACGGCTACGGCACCAACATCTCTTTCAGAAAAGGAGTCTTTGATAAAGGATTATTTTTTACAACCGGTGTAGGTAGTGTGGGAAGTAAAAAGGGAGATGAATTTAAGAAGCAAAAAACAACCGCTGAAGAAACTGAACTGTCATTAAAAATCAAAAGAATTACCGGTAATAAAATCGAATATAATCCCAAGATAATTGTTAAGCACAAGGTGTACAAATTCCGGTTTACCACAAAATATATCTGGAAAAGAGCTTATATCGAGGGCAACTCGAAGATGATGATAAGGAAGGCATTCAGAGTCAGTGAAAACGGAGAGCATCCTCTGAAAACCGAGCATGACCTGCTGCGGCGCATCATGTTTGAACTGTTTCCGAACATATTAGGAGGATTCTTCACCAAACCGGTGATCGCATGGCGCAGGTTACGCGTAACCGTTATTGCACTATCGGCGGTGGCCTGCGGGTATTCTTCCGCCGTTTGTAAAAATGTCTCCGGAGGCGAAGCTAAATGACGAAATATTTTATTTCCGGCGGAGCAGGTTTCATTGGCGGTCACCTGGTTGACAGACTTGTTGCTAACGGCAGTTCGGTGACGGTGTACGATAACCTCTCGTCGGGGAAAGAAAAGCATATTCAACACCATTTCGGTAAGGTAAATTTTAACTTTATTAAAGCCGATTTAGCAGATACCAAAACATTAAACCAAGCAATCAAGGGGCATGATTTCGTGTTTCACCTGGCAGCCAATCCGGACGCCAGAGAAGGAATTAACAATCCAGCGCTCGACCTGAACATAGGGACTATTGCTACGTTCAATGTGTTGGAAGCGATGCGCCAAAACGGGATTAAGAAGATTGTATTTTCTTCAAGCGGTACAGTCACCGGCGATACCGCTGCACTGCCTGTAACCGAAGAATATGGGCCATTACTGCCGATTTCACTATACGGGGCCAGCAAGCTGGCGGGAGAAGGTCTGATGAGCGCCTTTTGCCATGTCTTCGAGATGCAAGCCTACATATTCCGGTTTGCCAATATTATCGGGCCGAGGGCAACTCACGGAGTGATTTACGATTTCATCAAGAAATTGAGGAAGAACCCAAGGGAGATGGAAATCCTGGGCGATGGCACCCAAGCGAAGCCGTATCTTTTAGTCGAGGACTGCCTGGACGGTATTTTTTGCGCTTTAAAGAATTCGGACAAGCAATGCGATATTTACAACCTGGGGTGTCATTCTACCACCAGTGTGAAGAAAATCGCGGAAACGGTGGTGCAGGAAATGGGTTTGCCAGATGTAAGATTAAAATACACGGGCGGGAAACGAGGTTGGCGCGGGGATGTGCCGCAGTTTCAATTCAATGTCGAAAAAATGAGGGGATTAGGATGGACGGCGGCGCACAGCTCGGACGAAGCAGTGCAGATCGCAATCAAGCAGATATTAACAGAAGATAAGTTGTAAAAATTATATATTTCACGAAACACTTATTTCTGGATTTTCTGGTATGCGGAAGCACTCTGCGTTTCTGATTTGACGTGAGGCGATGCGGCGTTTGCGGCCGTGTTGATTAGAACCCGACAAGTTACAGGATGAAGTATTCCCAGTCCCCACCATGACGAAATGACCCTAAAATAGTTGCTGAAACTATTTTTCCGGATTCCCGCTTTCGCGGGAATGACAGGGGGTGGATTTCTGCCTTCGCAGGAATGACAATGGGGGGATAATGCCGTGCTTGTTGCGGGGGTTTCTTCCCGCTTTTTTAAGAAAAGCGGGATTTCGGCCTGCGGGCCTCAATATTTGCCCTTTACTGGGCGCTTTCGGAGTCGAATTCTGACGAGCCTAGCCCTTGCGCCCACCAACCCGGGAAGGCTGTGAACAAGAAGTGTCCGAGGTCTTCGACGTTACCGCCTTAGTAGTGCAGTTCAATCTAGCCGGAAGATCCTAAACCTTTTCTCAGTCGTCGAGTACTTCCCAACCAGGAACCCTATGACCGTTTAGCCGGGCACTTCCATAATGCCCGGACGGCCCCAGCGGCCAGAATAATGACGGAGGGTTTATTCGACTGCCCTCAAAACGTGAGATTATTGTATGATACGGCATTCGTGAACTGTCAAGCGTTTTTTGTCACCAATTTTATAAAGAAATAATCAAGTATCAAGAATCAAATATCAAGAAAATACGAAATCCGAATATCGAAATTATTATCCTTTAGACAAGCTAAAGGACCTGCGACATTCGCTTCGCGCACTAACCCTTACCCCAAAACCGTATAGGCCAATAAACATTGAAAAGTGAATGTCCCTTGCGCTAAACTATTCACAAAGTAACTCTACCCGAATGGTAACTCTTTCTATAATCGATTGATTGATTTTAACCGGCAGTCGTCGAGTTATTTTCACCAAATAATGGAAAAGAGGCATATTATGAGATTAAAAAATAAGGTTGCGATCATCACCGGGGGCAGCCGCGGAATAGGACGTGGTGTTGCTGTTGCGTTTGCCAATGAAGGCGCTGCTGTTGTCATTGTCGGCAAAAATAAGAACACCTGCGACGAAACGTCTGCTTTCATCACGAAGAACGGCGGGAATGCTATCGGTATTACTGCCGATGTATCTAAAGAAGCAGATGTTGCCGGAATGGTTGCCCAGACTTTAGAGCAGCTACACCATGTCGACCTGCTGGTAAACAGCGCGGCGGTGAACTTACCTTACCGCGAAGTGACGGACGTAACGATGGATGATTGGAATTGGATAATGGGGGTTAACCTGACCGGTATTTTTCTATGCTGCAAAGCAGTATTGCCCCAGATGAAAAAGCAACATCACGGTAAAATAATCAACTTTTCATCCATCGGCGGATTATCGGGAGCGCCCGGAAGAGCACCTTACCGCGCCACCAAAGCCGCAATTATCAACTTCAGCGAATGCCTAGCAGCCGAAGTAAAAGAATTCGGGATTGACGTGAATACAATCTGTCCATGCGTTGTGGAAACCGATATGCTGCGCGAAACTAAAAAAACCGTGGCCATCCCCAATATCCCCATGCCACCGGAAGAAATGGCGGAAGTGGCTGTGTTTCTTGCTTCTGATGAAGGCCGTGCGATCACCGGCACCACGATTAACGCTTTCGGCCAAGGGAACCCGCTGTTTTACCTACCCAAAAAATAAATGAGACCAAGAAGCTATTTTGTAAATATCATAAATAACATACTATACTTAGGACATGTCTAGTCGCGTAATTTCAGATAAAAATAGACACAGAGTCAGGGGTTTTGGTTGTCAAATTATTTCCCGCCCCGCTAATCAAAAACAAACTATTCAAACAGCCAATTGTTTCCTTATATTGATGCTCGAAACATATAATTTCAGGTGTTTGTGTTAGATGAAACCAAAAATAGATTATAAATGGGTAGCCTTATCGGTCACCTGTTT
>Ga0224520_1000339_pt1 | contig 14420 bp, 10 predicted proteins | sample CFST25metaG_2_FD_180684 | JGI IMG/M metagenome (GOLD analysis project Ga0224520, IMG submission 180684) | Peat soil microbial communities from Stordalen Mire, Sweden - C.F.S.T-25 | ecosystem: Environmental > Terrestrial > Soil > Wetlands > Peat | place: Sweden: Norrbotten County, Stordalen Mire... | reverse complement strand
ACCCCGACTTGGTAGGCGCATCCACCATGGCTGTCAGGGCACTGTCGACGTGATAGTTGTCGCCCCAAACATCGAGGAGTGTGTTCGTTGCCCCGCCAATGTCGACGCCAGCGGCGGGTTGAAGCAACGCCTGGGTGACACTTCGCGAGGGATCGAGCTGGTGACTCATGGCAACCATCACGGTAAGAATGGGAGTTCTTGTCCCAATCCCATCGTGGATTTCATTACCCATGCTGTAGAGCGCTACACTTGGATGATTGCGATCCCTCATGATCCAGCCGGTAAAATCGACCTTCCACCAGGTGGCAGTTCCAGTTGCGCTCGAAGGCAATGCGGGCATTCCAGTCGGATTCGTCGGGGCCTTGTTGAAGTACGTAGCGTAGTCGCCAACATCGCTGTATTTGTGTGCGGTCCACACGTCGGTGAATTCGTCGAGCACGAGGAAGCCCATCCGGTCGGTCAAATCGAGGAACTCCGGGCTAGGCGGATCGTGGGCCGTGCGGATGGCGTTCACCCCGATGGCCTTGAGTTGCGCCAGCCGCCTCTGCATTGCCCGCTGCGGCGCAGCGAGCCCGAGCCCGTGGTAGTCTTGATGGTTGCAGACGCCCTGGAATTTCACGCTCTTGCCATTCAGGGTCATGCCCGTGGCAAACTTGATCTCCCGGATCCCAAACGGGGTCACGTCATCGTCTACCGTGGTCCCCCCGACTTGGACGTTGGTCAGAAGCTGATACATGTTGGGATTGGCGAGGTCCCACAACTTGGGATTCGCGACAGGGACACTAAACGTGAAGCTGGCCGATGCCCCCGCCGCGATGGTCTGGGCAGCCGCCGAGACAGGCGCCAGCGCCGTCCCGCCAGCGTCGCTGACGATACCCTGCACGCTCACGCTTTGAGACGACGTGCCCGAATTGACCACCGAGGTTGAAACCTGGACACTCGCCGACGTGGTTGTGGGCGAGGGCGTCTGCACGTACGTGGCGTACTGATCGATGTGAACCGGATCGGTCGCAATGACGCGGACGCGGCGGTAGATGCCAGCGCCCGAGTAGAAGCGCGAGGCTGGCTGCGAGGTAGTGTCGGTCTTGACTGCGAGCACGTTTTCCGCCCCGAACTTGATGCTCTTTGTCATGTCGTAGCGGAAGCTCACATAGCCGTAGGGATGATTCCCAAGCTGAGTGCCGTTGATGTAGGCGGTGCTGTTCCCCATGACCCCGTCGAATTCGATGTAGACCTGCTTGCCCGAGGTGACGGTTGCGGGAAGAGTGAAATGGGTTCGGTACCAACCGATTCCCGACGCCAAGTAGCCCCCTCTTCCCGTCATCGGGGCGCTTTGATCGAACGGCCCTTCCACGCTCCAGTCGTGCGGGAGGTTCACCGGGCGCCATCCGGAATCCGCGAAAGTCGCTGAATCAGCCCCGGTCGCATCACCCTTGTTGAACAACCAGCCCCGATCGAGGGGCATGATCGCTCGTACCCGATTCGTGGGCGGTTGAAGAGTGGTCACGCCACCTCCTCCCCCGGTGGTGCCTCCGGCAGCGACAATCCCGCCGGAGGCAGTGGTCCCGCCACGGGCGGTTGTGCCGCCTGAAACAGTGGTGGCACCAGTGGCGGTGGTGCCACCTGGAGCAGTGGTGCCCCCGCCAGTGATGGTCCCGCCCGTCGCGGTTGCGCCGGCCTTGGCGGTGGTCCCCCCTGAAACGGTGGTGCCGCCGGCTTGGGTGCTGCCGCCAGCCTGGCCCGCAATTTGACCGCCACCCCCTCGGGTGGCACCGGCGCCTCCAGTGCCAGCGCCGCCGGTGCTTGTGGATCCGCCGCTGGCGCCTCCGGATGGCGAGCCACCAAGACTACCGCCCGCTGCCGTTCGTCCACCGGCGCTGGTCGCGCCACCCGTGGCGGCTGTGGTGCCTGAAGCGCCGGCTCCGCCGGCTTGAGTACTTCCACCATTGTTGGCGGCTGGCGCATTGCTTCCGCCGCAGCTAGCAGCCATTGAAGTGGCGCCCAGCAGCACGAGGACAAGGCGATGTGTCTTCTGAATCATGTTCATGGCTTCTCCTCAGAGTAGCAGAAATCCCTACCTACAAAGGCAGTGGAGTGTCTTTGTCATGTGGCTCAGCCAATTCGAATCGCCGGCGGGTGGGTGGGCCAAAGGGCGCAGCGAACCCTCCCAGGGTTCCCTTGTCGGCAATCCGTCCGCCGGCGAATCAAGCGCGCGGCGGCGAGCCCGAGGCCCAGCAGGCCGACGGTCGGCCAGCCGGTATCTCGGTCCGAAACGCTTCGGCAGGTACACCCGCCGCCCGACTTTCTTGTGGTGTTCTGATCCACCCCGCCGTCCGCGATCGAGCCATTTGATCCCTTTCGGTCGCTGGGTGCATCCGAGCCCGAGCCGCCATCCCAGCCCGATGTCCCGCCTGAGCCGGTCGTCCCGCCAGAGCCTGTGGCTTTACCACCGCCATCCGTTCCTCCGGTCGCTGTGGTCTTTCCGCCAGCGCTGCCGTCATTCTCGCCAGAATCCCCTCCGCCATCGCCCATGCCGCCAGCGCCGCCGTCGCTCTCGCTACCGTCCCCTCCGCCGTAGCCGGTGCCACCAGCGCTGCCGTCACTCTCGCTGCCGCTTCCATCGGCCCTGTCGCCGCCAGCGCCCCCGTTTGGACCAGTGTCGCCGCTGGCAGAGATATCCAGTCCTTTTGCAGGGGCGTCAGGGCCTGCTTCACCGCTGCCCGTCGAGGCCCCCATCCCCCCGCTGTCGCTGACGTCGGCCGCACCATCACGACCATCTGCCCACCCGATTTCTCCGTCCCCGTCGAGGCCAACCTCGCTGTCGCTCGGATAGGAATCGCCAAGATTGGCATCGATGGGGCCGTCCTTAGGCCCATCTCGACCGCCGGCGTCGGCGCTCGTCTCGGTATGGTCCCCGGCTGCGTCGAAACTGGGAAGCATTCCCTGACAGGTCGGCTGCCGAAGCGTGCTCTCGCCTTCGCACAGCGTCGCCCATGCGCCCACGCCGACCTCGGGGTTCGTGGGGAATCCAGTACAGGCGGCAGTCGGATTCCAGCCGTTGGCATCGTGGCAGGGTGTCAAATCGATGCCCGACTGGTTCTCCGCCCAGGCTACCTGGTAGGGGACGGACTTGTAGGTGGAGACGCGCGCCTCGGTCTCGGTTCCCAGGATGCTGGGGGAGCAGCAATCTTCGCCGATGAGACGCCAGGTCCTATCCGGCATCGCGAAAAAAAGTGGGCCGCCGGAGTCTCCGTAGTACTCACCTTCCTGGCTTCCCGTTGTCACGTCGATGTCGCCCTGATCGGGACCAGCGCTCTCGATAGTCGCGTCGATCCATTTCTTGGCCCCGTAGGTCCGACCCGTGGCGCTGGTCACTCCGAATCCCACTTCTACGACGGGTTTGCCCGCTGCCAGCTCGGCCATCTCACACGGCGCCATGACAGGAACAATGGGGATGCTCGTCACGTCCTCCGCGAGCGTACACAGGCCGAAATCGTCATCAGGGTGTGTGAAGCACTGGGAGACGGCCACTGTCTTGGCCCACTGGTCGCGCGTTTCGCCCAGACCGATGGACGTGGGCGGGATGATGTTGCCGTCCCCGTCGACAAGGCAGTGTTTTGCCGTCACGACCACGCGAGGGTGGACGAGCGTGCCGCTGCAGCCCTCGGGCCCTATCAGCATGATGGCGGTCGGCCATACGCAGGTCGTCGCCAGATTGCCGCCCACGATGGGCAATGCGGTCTGCGACACTGGAACCTTGCCAGCGTCACTCTCGCAGCCAAGCGAAAACAAGGCAGAAGCTGCGACTCCGAGGAGGCATTCCCCTGCAGCTTGCCGGCGACTCATTAGCAGCCGATCCTTCGTCTTGGGCGTTGCACCACGCGGGCGCTGCAAGGCGGACGCACGCCGGAGAGTCTACCGTATGGCGCGCCGATGGCCTTACAACTGGACGGAAATGATGTCGTCTGCCAAGGTGGCCAGGGCACCGAGGCTGCGGCGTTGCCAATAGACCGTGGGGCTGGACAGGAAGACGATGCGATAGCGATCCTCGGCCGGCTGCTCCTGCACGGTGCTGATCCACCACACGAAGCTTGCCAGGCAGGAAGAGTTCATGAACTCAAGCCGGCGCACGTCCACACTCACCTCGGTCAGCGCGCGCCGCTGGACTTCCGCGTGCAAGCTGCGCAAGAACCGATCCAGATGTCCCTTCACCATGAAGTCGGCCGTCCCACTCAGCGCCACGTCCATGTGACGTTCTTGCACACTCGCTTCCGCGCTGAAGTCGCTCTCCTGGACGGCCTCATGCCAGGGCTCAGCCATCCTGACTGTTCCTCGGGGGATGCGAATGCGCGACGATTGTCACAGTGTTCTCGCTCTCGCCCATGGCAAGGGCCAGCTCGCCCTCGCTGCAGATGCGGGCCAGGCCCAGACCGGATTCCTCGCCTGCCTCGAACGAGCGACGCATGAGCGTCTGGTAGAGGTCGAAGGACTCTTGTGCATTCTGCAGCAGCCGGATTCGCTCGCGCAGCCGTGCCCGGTGGACCGGGGTGGTTTCATTGGTGAGCTGGGTCCGGATGCTATCACACGAAGCGTTGAACTCGACTTTCAGATGGACGTACTCGCCGACGGAGTACTTCGCAGCGTTCTCTAGCAATTCGTGCGTGGCCATGGTCACGCGAGACACCGACCCAGGATCGCCCCCCAACTTGGCGCAGCGCTCCTCGACGAAACGCCGCACGACTGACACGATGCCCGCGTGAGGCCGGAGTCTGAACTCGAGCTTTAGGCTAGCGCTGGAAGCGGTACCGGGAACCACCAAACAGTTCCATCGGCGGCTCTGAGGTGGAAACTTGAGCCCTTTTCCGTCGGCGGATGACCTGCTGCCACAGGCCGCTCACGGTCATGGCCGACTTTCTGAGTCAACCGGCCTGGCCGGACTATGGACGGCCTTGCTGTGCATCGGTCATAGTCAGGCCTGAATTGGCATCGCGGAGCAAATATGCGTGGCGCAGCTAGTCAACGCTTGGGCGCGCCCATTTCATTGATCTTGGCCTTGGTCTTCCCGGCCATGATCGGGGCTGCCTTGGCGCTGGCCTACTACGGGTTCAAACACGCCGAGGACGTGTCGCGCCCGATCGAGCAGCTCTTTCGCCAGGAATCGCAGGATTTCGCCGATGATCTGGCCAAGGCGGTCGAAGCCCGGATCGACAAAGAGTCCGTGTCGCTTTTCGACAAGATCGCCGACATCAAAGACGATCCGGCCTCGGCCGACCCCTGCGACATCGATCCGGGCCCAGGAATAGATTCGTTTGTTGTTCTCAGCGCCGCCGAGAAGGTGGATTGCATGTGGCCCAAGCTGCGCGAGCCCCCTTTGCCCCCGAAGCGCAAGGCTTCGCCGGAAGCGGCCGTGGTACGCAATCCCTGGGTAGCCAAGATCAAGAATCTGGCCTGGGCCCAGGTGGGTGTGGACGATTTCGCCTACCACCATGAGCTGCTTGACGGGGGCGGGTCAGTGTTGCTTGCCTACGCAACGCGACGCGCAGAAGGCGGCCAACCCTTTCACGTGGTGGCCAGTCTGAGGCTGGACTTCATGGGCAAGCACTGGTCCGAGGAGGAGCTGGCCCGGCGGCGCAAGAACCGGCGGGTGGCCATCGTGGACGAGAACAACAAGCTGGTGGCCGGGTCAGCCTTGGGTGGACCCGAGGCCCGCCCTGGCGGTCGCTTCTTCTACGAGGGCCCGTTTGGCAAGGCCCTCTACCGCTGGCGCATCCAAATGGTCCCGCAGAACGCAGAGGAATTCCGCACCCAGTGGGAACGGACCAAGGGGACCCGCCGCCTGCTCATTTTTCTCTCCACGGTCATCATCGGGGTCGGCCTGGGGATCGTGTGGCTGGCCGTGGTGGCTGAGCGGCGGGCCTCACGCATGAAAAGCGACTTTATTGCCAACGTGTCGCATGAGCTCAAGACGCCGCTCTCGCTTATCCGCATGTTCGGTGAACTTGTGGCGACGGGCCGGCACAAGGACGATCGCACTGCGCGAGAGTACGGGGGCATCATCACCCGCGAATCTGAGCGGCTGTCGCACCTCATCGACAACGTGCTCGACTTTGCCCGGCTGGAACGGGGCAAAGCCAGCTACCACTTCGCCGAGGGCGACTTGGCCGAGGTCGTGGAGCGGGCGCTGGATGTCTGCCGCTACCGGCTGGACAAGGAGAAGATGAGACTGGAAACTGTCTTTGAGCCCCAGCTGCCCTGCCTGCGCATGGACGACAACGGCATGGCCCTCGTGACTCTCAACCTGGTCGACAACGCCATCAAGCATGCCGCGGAAGGTGGCAAAGTCCTGGTGACCCTGCGTCGATCGCCGGGTTTCGTGGTGCTGGGGGTGCGCGACTTCGGTCCCGGCGTGCCGCGCGATGAACACAATCGGATCTTCGAGCGTTTCTATCGCTCGCAGAGGACGCGCGAGCGCAACGTGCGGGGCAGCGGCATCGGCCTGGCGCTGGTCAGGCACATCGTGGAAGCCCACGGTGGTCGCGTGGTGTTGACCAGTCCGGTGGCCAGCAAACAGGAAGGCCCCCCTGGCGCTCTGTTCGAGGTATTCTTGCCGGCGCCCGTCGCCGCGAGCGCCAAGTCAAGCGCCGAGCCAGCGTCGGCCGATGCAAATCCGGCTATCGAAACATGAGCACCAGCCTCTCCGCCAGCCATCAGCCAGCGACCCGCCGGCGCATCCTCATCATCGAGGACGAGCCGGACATCGCACGCGGCCTGTCCGATGCGCTGGAGTTTGAACAGTTCGAAGTCTTGACCACCGGCTACGGTCGCGAGGGGATCAAGATGCTGCAGGAGCGTGGCGCCGACCTGGTCATCCTCGACCTCATGCTGCCGGATATCAACGGGTTCTCGGTCTGCGAGGAGATGCGCGGAAGCCACCCGGTGGTGCCCATCATTATGCTCACCGCGCGTTCACAGGAGACGGACAAGATCCGGGGCCTCAAGGCGGGTGCGGACGACTACGTGACCAAGCCATTCTCCGTGGGCGAGTTGGTGGCGCGCATCAATGCCATCTTCCGCCGGCTGCATCGCTCGGTTCACCTCGACGAAGCGGTTTCCATCGGCTCGGTCGTCGTGCACCCGCGCCGCCACGAGTTGGTGCGCAAGGGAAAGACCATCCCGCTGTCCTTCTACGAGGTCGAGCTGGTGCGCCTTCTGCACGAACGCGCCGGCGAGCCAGTGAGCCGCGAAGAGATCTTGGAGAAGATCTGGGGCGTCTCGGGCCACAGCCAGACGCGGGCGGTAGACAACTTCGTGGTCAAGTTGCGCAAGAAGATCGAGGACGACGCCTCCAACCCGCGCCACATCGTGACCATCTACGGAATCGGATACAAACTGGTCGCGTAGGGCTCGGGCCCGTAGGGGCGACCTGCGGTCGCCCCCTCCTAAGCGCAGCCAGTTGGGCCGTGGCTTGTCGCCGCGTACTCGGCAGCGTATGCTTATTCGTATGATGAATCGTATTACCGTATCCATGCCCAGGGCTCTGCTGAAAGACGCGGATCGTCTGGCCAGACAGCTCGGGGTTGCCAGTCGCAGCGCGCTGATCGTGGAGGCACTGCGCACGCTTCTCGCGCGGTCGCATTCCCAGGATGTGGACGCGTCGCTGGACGCCTACTATGGCGCGCGGTCGCGAGGCGAGGTCGCCGAGGAACGAGCCATGGTCCGCGCCTTTCGCCGGTCGAGGAGGAGACTCGACCTCGACCGGGAGGGCACGGGATGAGTGGGATCCGGCGCGGCTTTCTTCATTGGGGCAGCTTGGACAAGCGTCGCCCCCTGCTGGTGGTCTCCTCGGACAAGTTCAACGCGCGGTCGGAATACGTGACGGTGATCCCCGGCTCGACTCGGCTGCGGCCGCTCGTTACGCACGTGGAATTGCACCCGGGCGAAGGGGGGGTGGAGAGGGCCACGATGCTTCTGTGCGAACACGTCCAAGAACTGCACCGGTCTGACGTTGATATGGCGCCCATCGGACCCCCACTTTCTGGCGAGCGGATGCGACAGGTGGAAGCCGCGATTCTCTTGTACCTGGATATCGCAGTCGAACCCTAGGTTTGAACACTTGCCGGATGGTGTCGTCGGCCAGAACCGCAGAACTTGACTGTCGATCGTCTCGTGCCGACTGTAGTCTCCCGTCATGACCGTACGCGTCCGCATCGCGCCTTCACCCACTGGCGATCCCCACGTGGGGACCGCCTACATCGCCCTGTTCAACTACGTGTTCGCCAAGCACCACGGCGGCCAGTTCATTCTGCGCATCGAAGACACCGATCGCACGCGCTCGACGCCCGAGTCCGAGGCGGCCATTCTGCGCGCCCTGCGCTGGGTGGGCCTTTCCTGGGACGAAGGCCCCGACGTGGGCGGCCCCCACGGTCCCTATCGGCAATCCGAGCGCGCTGACATCTACCGACGCGAGGTTGCCAACCTGGTCGCCTCCGGCGCGGCCTACCGTTGCTTCTGCAGCGCCGAGCGGCTGGACAGGCTGCGCGCCGAGCAGAAGGGCAAGTCGAACTTCGTGGGTTACGACGGGCATTGTCGCACCTTGGACCGGGCCACCTCGGACGCGCGGGCTGCTGCGGGCGAGCCCTATGTGGTCCGCCTGGCCATGCCCAAGACGGGCGAGACTACGGTGGTGGATCGCCTGCGGGGCGAGGTGCGCTTCGAGAACAGCCAGATTGACGACCAGATCCTGCTGAAGACCGATGGCTTCCCAACCTACCACCTGGCCAATGTGGTTGACGACCACCTGATGGGGATCACCCACGTCATCCGCGCCGAGGAATGGCTGACCTCCACGCCCAAGCATGTGGTCCTGTACGGCGCGTTCGGCTGGACCGCGCCCGAGTGGGTCCACATGCCGCTGCTGCGCAATGCCGACAAGTCCAAGATCTCCAAGCGCAAGAATCCTGTCTCGCTCGACTACTACCGCGCCGCTGGGTTTCTGCCTGAGGCCTTGCTCAACTTTCTCGGCACCATGGGCTGGTCGATTGCGGGCGATCGCGAGAAGTTCACCCTGCAGGAGATGATCGAGGCTTTCACCTTTGATCGCGTGAGCTTGGGCGGCCCGGTCTTCGACCTGGTCAAGCTCTCGGCCATGAACGCCGACTACCTGCGCGCCCTGGACGACGCCGGCATCGTGGCGCGGCTGCGCGCGTGGCGACTTTCGGATGACTATCTGCAGTCGCTGGTTCCCTTGGTGCGCAAGCGTATTCAGCGGCTGGACGAGTTCGTGCCCATGACTGAGTTCTTCTTCTCAGGCGATGTCGACCATGCGCCGTGGCTAGAAGATCTGGTCCCCGCCCATCGTACCGCCAAGGACGTGTCCGAGTGTCTGCTTGGACTGGTCGAGGCGTTGGATGCCCAGCGTGATTTTTCGCCGCCCGCGTTGGAGGCCATGACACGGGCGTTCGCCGACAAATCGGGGTGGGATGTCAAAGAGCTGTTCATGCTCATGCGCCTGGCATGCACGGCACGCAAGGCCACGCCGCCGCTGTTTGAAACCCTGTCTGTTCTGGGCCGCGATATGACCCGGCGCCGACTGCGCCTGTGCGCTGAATTTCTCAAGAAGGTCAAGCCCTGACAACAAACCACACAAGATTACAATCGCGAGACAATTGGCGTCCTACCTTTGAGCGCCATGGATGTCCCGAGTGTTTTGACAGCGCTGTATCTCGTGATCCTGCTCGCCCTGGCGGTCTACGGATTTCACCGTTCCCTGCTGGTGTTCCTCTACTACCGGCACCGCGATAGAAAGCCTCAGGCTACCGGCCACTACGCCGAGCTGCCCGCGGTCACGGTGCAGCTTCCGCTCTTCAACGAGATGTACGTGGTCGAGCGCCTGCTCGATTCAGTCGCCTCCCTTCGCTATCCCCACGATCGTTTTCAGATCCAGGTGCTCGACGACTCCACCGACGAAACCCAAGACATCTGCCTGCGCAAGATCGCGGCCCTGAAGAGCCACCATCCCGATCTGGACATCGAGTATGTGCGCCGCACGGACCGCGCCGGATTCAAGGCGGGTGCTCTCGAGAACGGGTTGCGTACAGCCAAGGGCGAGTTGGTGCTCATCTTCGACGCCGACTTTCTACCCAAGCCCGACATCCTGGAGCGGACGGTGCACCATTTCGTCGACCCCAACGTGGCGGTCGTGCAGTGTCGCTGGGAGCACATCAACCGCGACTTCTCGGCGCTGACCGAGGCGCAGGCCCTCATGCTCAACGGGCACTTCATCATGGAGCATGCCGCGCGCAACCGATCGGGCCGCTTCTTCAATTTCAACGGCACGGCCGGTCTGTGGCGCCGCGCCGCTATCGTGGACGCCGGCGGCTGGCACCATGATACCCTCACTGAGGACATGGACCTGTCGTACCGGGCACAGTTGCGCGGCTGGCGTTTTGTCTACTTGCCCGAGATCGACGCGCCCGCTGAATTGCCGGTCGAGATGTCCGCTTTCAAGGCACAGCAGTTCCGCTGGGCCAAGGGCTCGATTCAGGTGGCGCGCAAACTGTTGCCGCGTATCCTGCGTTCGCGCGCCACCCTGGCGCAGAAGACCGAGGCCTTCTTCCACCTGACCAACAACTTCGCCTACCCGCTGCTGCTCCTCCTGTCGCTGCTGTTGTTGCCGAATCTTATCGTGCGCACGACCCACGGGGTGCGCGAGGTTCTGATGATCGACATTCCACTCTTCTTCGGGACGACCCTGTCGATTGCGTCGTTCTATCTCGCCTCTGAGCGCGAAATTGCGCGCCTGCGCGGGGACAGCACGCGCACGCCGTGGAGCACGCTGCGCCGCCTGCCCCTGGTTCTGTCGCTCGGGATCGGGCTGTGCGTGAACCAGACGCGCGCGGTTTTCGAGGCCATGCTGGGACGCGAGACCGAGTTCGTGCGCACTCCCAAGCACGGCATCCGGGGCAAGCTGGAAAGCTGGTCGGGCAAGCGCTACCGCGCCGCTCGGTCCCTGACCCCGGCCGCCGAGCTGCTGATGGCTGGGTACTTCATGGTCGCGGTTGAGGTTGCGATCGAGCACGGCCATTACCTGTCCGTGCCTTTCTTGCTGCTCTTCCTTTTCGGCTTTGGCTACGTCGGGACGGTGTCGGCCTGGCAGGCCTGGCTGGGCCAGTCCATGCGTCGCTTCTGGCAGCGCCCAGAGGGCGCGCCCGCGGTTTCCCTAGTGGCCGCGCCCCTGGTGGCCGCCATGCCCGACTGTACGCCCGCTCCGGTCCTGCTTACTTCGGATCGGGCTTCGCGCCCCGCTCGCTCACGAGCGGTTCGCGATCGTCAGGACAGCGCGACGGTCTGACCTTTGCCGCCGGCGGTCGCGGTTTCAGCAGGTCCCGGCGGACGGCGCACGCACCTGAAGTGACCGTACCAGAAGAGACAGCGATTGTCTGGCCTACGCGGTCGCGCTGGCACGCGGGAACGACGTCGAACAGCCGCGCAATCTGGCCAAGAGCGTGACGGTCGGGTAGGACGCGCCGGCCTACGGCAGCGGGGCCGCAGGTGCGGCTTGCCGGCGGGGACCGATCTCCACGAACAGCGAGTCCGCGCCGCCCACCGGTCGCAGCAACCGCCCCGCGCTGAGCGCGCGCAGCTCGTCCTCGGGAACGTCAGGCAGGACGAACACGCGTCGGCCCGCCCGCTGAAAAGCCTCCACCAGGGCCGGCGCGTCGCGGCCGTGGTCCGGCCAGGTGGATGCAATCACCAGATCTCGTCGCTCCAGCAGCAGCGGTCCCAATGCATCAGCGCGCTGGGCGAACAGCGCGGCGGGCACCTCCGGCAGAAGCGCCGCCACCGATGAAAGCTTGTTGAGGTTCGCGAGCCGCCGGGCACGCGCAGCCGGCAGATCGTCGCCCAGGTGCACAGTCGCTGCCCACCCGAGAAGAACGCCCATGGCCGGCGCCAGCCAACGCTGCACGCTCGATCGGCGCCGCGCGGCCGCAAACAGCAGGACCGAGGCGAAAGCCAGCACTAGGGGCACGTACATCAGCGCGAGCTGGCGCGCCGCCGAGGCCGGCGAGAGAGCCAGGGGCAGGAGAGCCCCAAGGCCGCCTGCAGCCGCCCCGACCGCCAGCGGCTGCCAGCGCATGCCCGTCCGCTCGACCAGCAACGCAAGAGCCAGTGCGGCCAGCGGGATCAGATCGAAGAAATAGCGAGCGTTGTAGCACCAGCCGTCGGGACGGTCGGTGCCCGCAAGGGCAAAGAGAAGCAGCACTCCGGCCACGACTATGCCCGCCGCGCGCAACACCCGGCGCGCCGGATTCGCGGGCTCACCTCGCAGCCAGGCCGCGGCCATGGCCACCATCACCACCAGCACCCAGGGTGCGGATTGCAGAAGAGCCTTCTTCACTGCCGACAGCAACATCAATGCGCCGGTGTCGCTCCAGTGACCGCCTATCTGCTGCCACATGGGGATGTGCCGCTGCATACTGAAATCCAGCACATGGGCGCCGAACGCGCGCAGGGGATCCCATCGCGACGCGTCTGTCGCCAGCCCCCGCAGGGCCACGTAGCCACGGCCCTTGCTGACCGGACTCACGATACCCGCGCGCAAACTGTTCGCGACCGAGCAAAGAGCTAGCGGCAGCGCGAGGCCAGCGGCGTATGCGACGGCCTTGCGCACCCGTCGCACCGGATCGGCCAGCAGCACGAGCCCCAGCAGTCCGGCGGTCACAATGTGCTGGTAGCGCACGCCAGCGGCCACGCCAGCCAGGAGCCCGGCAGCGTACGCCCAGCCGACCCGATCCCGCTCGGCCGCGTTGAGTGCCGCCACGAAGGCAGCCAGGGACAAGCAGGCAGCCAGCGCGTGCGGCCACACCCCTACGGCGTATTCGAGCGAAAATCCAGCCAGGGCAAAGGCCAGCGCCCCGACCCACGCCGCCGGCTGCGAGGCGCCCGCACGCCGCGCCGCCGCGCGCACCAGCCCGATGGTGACCAGCCACGCCGCGAGGTTAAGGAGGAAGAGGCCGGTCCAGCCAGCAAGCGAAAAAGGCAGCGCGAACAGCGCGTACAACGGAGGGACCACCGACGAGGCCCGCGCCCCGGGGCGCACCTCCGGCACGGGATCGAAGAAAAGCAACTCGCTCGAGCGCGGCAGGGCGTCGGTACCGGGCAGGGTCAGCCGGCCCGAACGCAGCGAGACCACCCAGGCCAGGTGGTTGTTCTCGTCGACGGTGAATACGCCCGGCACGATCAGCAGGGCGGCCACGGCGCCCAGCACGGCCAGCACCAGGATCACGCTCTGGCGCTCGCTCACGCGGCCTAGAAACCGGGCCGTACCGTTGCTCGACATTCTGTCTTGCTCGTGGACCATAGCGACTTGCCTGCGCGCGGCCTGGCGCCAGCGCACGATGCGGGCATTGTAGTGGAAGGCCGCCCGGCGCGGAACCAGTTCCAAGGGGCCGCCAGGGACCCGCCCGGCGACCGTCAATGCCCGTTTGACAGAGCTGCGTGCGTCTCGCGATAATCGTCACGTTTGAACCTAGAAGGCCCCATTCCGCCCGGTGCCGTGATCGCCTGGGACGCCCGACCATGAACGGGACGGGGATCCGTTCGCCGCGGGCGCTTATCCAGGCTGCCGACGCTTTGCAGGTCGTGCTGGCGATGTTCGCGGCCTACGCGTTGCACTCGCTGCTGTGGACGCGCTTCGCCTTTATCCGGGCGCCCGCGGGCCCGGAGGGCTTCATCCTGCTGGCGTATCTGGCGCTGCCGCTGTGGGTGGTCCTGGTCGCGCTGCTGGGCCTGGACCGTCCGCTGGAGAGGCGCTGGTCGATTACCCAAACCGTGCTGCGCCTGCTCGCGCTCCACCTGCTGGGGCTGGCCGCGCTGACCGCGGTCACCTTCGTCACCAAGACGGTGGTGAACCGTTCCATCGTGGCCATGTTCTTGGCGCTGTCGTTCGCCTTCATGCTGGCGGAGCGGCTTGCGCTCCGGCAGTGGGCGAAGCGGCAACACGCAAAGGGCAACACCCGTGGCCGCCTGCTCCTGGTCGGCGAGCCAGGTCAGTCCATGCAGCGTTTCCTCGACGGTCTGCGCGCCGATCCGTTCCCGCCCGAGGTCATAGGCTATCTCGGCCGCCACGAATCGGATGGCGGTGCGCCGAAGCACCTGGGCGCCCTGGGCCAGTTGCCCGCAGTCCTGCACGACGAGGCGGTGGACGCGGTGGTGGTGCTGGCCCAGCTTTCGCCACGCCGGGCAGGTTGGGTTGTGCAGGTCTGCGCCGACCTGGGCCTTTCCGCCAGCATCCCCCTGCCCTGGCCACAGGTGCCCCGCCTGGCCCCGCACGTCGAGTCGGGCGCCGGCACGCACTTCCTGTTCTTCGCCCCGTCCACGCGCAGGGTGGCGCAGTTAGCGGTCAAGCAGGTGATGGACCT
>Ga0224520_1000336_pt1 | contig 14480 bp, 8 predicted proteins | sample CFST25metaG_2_FD_180684 | JGI IMG/M metagenome (GOLD analysis project Ga0224520, IMG submission 180684) | Peat soil microbial communities from Stordalen Mire, Sweden - C.F.S.T-25 | ecosystem: Environmental > Terrestrial > Soil > Wetlands > Peat | place: Sweden: Norrbotten County, Stordalen Mire... | reverse complement strand
CCAACTCCCCCAAGCCGATCAGGCATTCCCAACCTTGGTCAAGACGCTGCTGCCGGTCGGCCTGCGCGGCCTGCTCGCAGGCGGCATCCTGGCCGCCCTGATGAGTTCGCTCGCTTCCGTGTACAATGCGTGCTCGACCCTCTTCACCCTGGACATCTATCAGAAGATCAAGCCGCACACGACGGAGAAGGAGCTGGTCAAGGTCGGGCGCATTGCCACAGCGTCGGTGGTTCTTCTCGGAACCCTCTGGATTCCCGTGATGAAGGGGATCTCCGATACGCTTTACCAGTATCTCCAAAGCGTCCAGTCCTATCTTGCCCCGCCCATCGCTGCTGTCTTCCTACTGGGTGTCTTCGTCCCGCGCATCAATGGCAAGGGGGCGCTGGCTGCGATGGTGTCAGGCTTCGTCGTCGGCATCCTGCGCATCGTTCTCGAGCTTTGCCGGCACTCGTTGAGCGGATTCCTGTATGCGTTTGCGACGATCAACTTCCTCTACTTCTGCATCCTCCTGTTCATATTCTCCATCGTCGTGATGATCGTCGTGAGCCTTCTGACCGCGCGACCATCCGAGTCACAGCTGAACGGTCTGACCTATGGGACAACGGTGGCAGCGGACAAGGCACAGTCTCGCGCCAGCTGGAACAAACGCGACCTCGTGCTCTCGTTGGCGATCGTCGTCGTCATCGTACTGATTTTCGCCTATTTCTCGCCACTCGGGATTGCAGGCTGAGTCCTTTGGTAGGGCGGCCTGCGACCATACTGAACTCTGTGGCATCCAATCTGCAGCTTAGAGTGGGTCGGCTATTTCGGTTCGGGGTGCTCGTCCGGATCGGGTGCTCGAATGGGTTTCTTGGTTGGGCGGGCGACCGGACAAAGGAGGCGAGATCATGTCAACCAACACCATCCGGCTTCACCGCGTGCTCCGTGCGACGCCTGAGAAGATCTATCGGGCATTTCTAGATGCCGACGCAATGGCAAAGTGGCTGCCGCCAAACGGATTCACTGGTAAGGTTCACCGGTTGGATGCCACGGTAGGCGGCACCCACAAGATGTCGTTCACGAACTTCACGACAGGACATAGCCACTCCTTCGGTGGGAAGTTTCTCGAGCTGGTTCCGCACGAACGCATTCGCTACACCGACCAATTCGACGATCCGAACCTGCCGGGGGAGCTTCAGGTGACGGTAACCCTCAGGAAGGTATCCGTCGGGACCGAGTTGAGCATCGTGCAGGAAGGCGTGCCCGATGTCATTCCTCCCGAGGCCTGCTATCTCGGCTGGCAGGAGTCGCTCACTCTCCTGGCAAAGCTCGTCGAGGTCGAGATTCCGGACTAGCGTGGAGTCTTGCCAACCGGTCGGTGCTCTCGCTGATCGTAGTCGCCCTCGTCGTGTTGATGTTGATCGTGCACAGGTTGGTTACGACCAAATATCACGTCCGAATCCGCTGGAAGGGGGGAGCGTTGAACTGGAGCCCCAGCGGGGGTTGCCGCCGGCGAGCGGCACCAGCGGCGAGTAGCGGGTTCGGTTTAGCGGCAGATCGCGCTCGCACGTGCTTGCTCCCATAACCGTCCGGGGAGAACTCCATTGATTGCGCGGCCCTTCGGAAACCGCCGCGCACAGGCGCGATGGCCCCGAGCGAGCTCCCGAGTCACCGGCTCTTTCTACTTCGGTTCGCCGACCAGGATCCCTCGACCGCCCGTTCCCACGTAAACCCGGCCATACACGCGCGGGTCGCCGATGATGACGCCGCAGAAGCCGAACTGGTGCTGATCGTCGTTGATCCTCACCCAGTTGGCACCGGCGTCGTCGGAGCGGTAGAAGCCCGGCTTGTCGTTGATCTTGCCCATGAGATACAGGGCCGGATACTTCTTGCCCTCGGCCGGCTTGCCAAAGCCGATCTGATTGGCCTCGGTCACGCCGTCGATGGCCACGTAGCTCTTTCCCGAATCGGTCGAGTGATTGAGCTCCTTGAAGTTGGTGAGCCACACGTCGCCCTCGATGCCGGGTACGGCCTGCGCCGAAGCCGAATGAAGTTGGTAGTCGGGGAGACTCGGTAGCCCGCCCGGCGACGAGGTGAAGTGGGCTCCGCCGTCCGTGCTGGTGTACGCTTGCCCGCCTTTGGCGTCGAGCACGTAGAACTTGTTGGGGTTCACGCGGTCCGCGGCCGGCCGGAGATGGACCGGGGCCCAATCAGGATCCGGCTCTGCCGAGTCGGGAAGCCCCTCTGCGCGGGCCCAGGTCGCGCCCCGGTCCTTTGAATAGGAGACGGGTCCGTCCTTGGGCGCCCACAGCAAAGCCGAGCCATCCGCGGAGACGGCGATCGAGCCCGCGCCCTTGCCCTTGGGCATGGATGCGAAGGGCGCCCAGCTCTTGCCGCCGTCGAGGGAGTAGGCTCCCCAGAGCCCCTTGTCGTGCCACCCAGTCCGCACGACGATTTCGGGCTTGCCCCATGCGATGTCGATACTGGTGGCCGAGCCGCAGAGCGGATTGTCGAACATCCCGCCGGCCGAGGGCGCGTTCAGGTCGTCGTGCCGAAATCCGCAGAGATCGCCCACCACGCTGAGCAGCGGCGGTCCGGAGGGTGGGCTGACCAGGCCTGCGACGACCGTTTCCTCGAGCCCGCGGTCGATGAACGTCCAGTGGGTGGGCATGTCAGAATCCGCGGCGGTCGCATCCTCGGTCCCCCAGATCCCTTGTCCCGTCACATACATGACCCGGCCCGGATTGAAGGGGTCGATATCGATGTCACCCATCCAGCCCCTTCCAATCGGGTCATTGGGTTTGTGCCAGTAAAGGTACTTCGCACCGGCGTCGTCGCGTACGACCTTGGTAAACAGGGGCTTCCAGGTCTTGCCACCGTCGGTTGTCCGGTAGACCTCGTCGCCGTGGGTCCACCGGTCGATGGTGCTGACCATCACGGTCCCGGGGTGCGCGGCGTCGACCGACAGGCCGCCGTAGCCGAAGGTGTCGCCCTTCTTCGGGGCGGCGGGGGTCATGTTGGTGAACTTCTCCGGCTTGGGCTCGTACTTCCAGACCGCGCCGTCCATCATGTTGTTCGGGCCCGGGACATCTCCGTAGCTGATGTATAGGACGCCGGTCGAGTCGAACTCGGCGTGAGTGGCCATCACGCCCATAGGCTGCTTGGGCACCAGCTTCCAGGTCGCGCCGGCATCGGTGCTGCGAAAGAGGCTGCCGTCCTTGTTGGCGACGGCGGCGTAGATAGTCGGCGTGGGCTTGCCCTTGGCTCCGCTCGCCTTGTCGTAGAGGACGATGGGGATGCCGACCCCGTTACCGCTGTCAGAGGCCGAGAAGCCGCCAACTTTGTCCCAGCTTGCGCCCGAGTCCGTGCTCTTCCACAGCCCGTTCTTGCGCGACCCGAAAAGGAGAATGCTGGTCAGATTGGGGTCGACAGCGAGCCGTTCGCCGTTCGATCGGCCATCCTCGTTGCCGCCCATCTTGAAGGGCATGTCGGTCTTCTGCCAGGTGTTGCCGCGATCGCTCGAACGCAGGATGTAGCCGTTGCCCGCCCACGAGCCGGTGTACGTTCCCGCGGCCAAGTACACCTTGTTGGCGTCGACCGGATCGGCCGCAAGGCTTTCGATGCCAGAGTTCGCATCGCGCCCGAATTCGTCGGTGATGGCAATCCAGCTCTTGTCCGCCTGGTTCCAGCGGTACGCGCCGCCCACGTCGGTGCGGGCATAGATGAGATCCTTCTCGACGGGACTGAAGATGATGCCGCTGACGAATCCCCCGCCGAGGATGACGACGTTCTTCCAATTGTACGCGGCGCTCCCGCCGCTCTGGGCCGATTGGGCCGGCGAAGTCGCCGCGAGGGCCGCGCCCGGCACCTGCGCTCCCGGTCTCTCAGCGCAAGAACAAATCTTGCAACCATGCTGCGCCAAGGCCGACAAGATCACCGCCAACGACATCGCCAACGCGTGGACGGAGCGCGGCTTCGCCGCGCGCAGTCCAACGCGAGGGGGGTTGGGGACCCTCTCAGGGTCCCCATGTCCAAGCGCGTGGACGGAGCGCGGCTTCGCCGCGCGCAGTGCTACGCGGGGGGGGTTGGGGACCCTCTTAGGGTCCCCATGTCCAGAAGACGTTTGCGTGGACATTTTCCATGCTCCTTTTGTTGTGTCAGTTTCCCTATCGCGGGTCGCCGTAGAGGATCCCCCTGCCGCCCGTGCCGAGATAGACACGGCCGTACTGGCGCTGGTCGCCGGTCAAGCAGTGCAGCCACCCGAACTGGTGCTGCGGATCATCGATGCGCTGCCAAGTAGCCCCGACGTCGTCGGAGCGATACGTGCCCCAGACTCCAGCCACGGAGCCGGCGAGGTACACCGTCGGATAGCCCCCGGGGCTCTTCGGCATGCCGAAGCCCACAGCGCCCGCACTGTCCACCAGCGGCGTGCCGTTCTCCTGCTTCACTTGTGTGAACGTCGCTGCCGAGTCCTGCGAATGAAACAGGCCGGGGTTCGTCTTGGAATCCGTCGCAACCCAGACATCCCCCTCGATTCCGAACACGGGACGCGGTCGCCCGGACGGAATAGCGGCGGCCTTCACAAAGGTCGTGCCTCCGTCGGTGCTCACGTACATCCCGGTCCCGTCGCTTGCGTAGAACTTGGAGGGATTGACACGGTCGGCGGCCACCTGCGCGCCTGGGGCAGGCGCGCCGGCGGCAGGCCCCACACATGCGGTCCACGTGGCGCCGCGGTCTCGCGATAAGGAGGGCAAGGGCGTGGCCCCCCGCAGAACCTGAGGAGCCCAAAGGAACGTCGCCCCGTCTGCCGAAACCGCGATCGATCCCGAGCCCTTGCTTGCCGCGGGCGCAGTGGCAAATGGGGTCCACGTCGTGCCCCCGTCAGTGGAGTAGGAACCGCCACCGGACGACGAGCCCACCCGGACGACGATGTCTGGGGCGGCTTCGGCAAAATCGAGGCTCATCGTGTTCACGAAGCCGTCGAACATGCCGCCGGGGGGAGAAACGTCGAGGTCGTCATGGCGGAAACCGGAGATGTCGCCCACCGCGCTCAGTAGGGGTGCGCCAGTTGGAGGGCTGACGAGGTCGGACACCACGGTTTCTTCCAGACCATCGTCGTCGAAGGTCCAATGAGTCGAAACTCCCTTGTCGGCATCCGTGACGTCGTCGCTCGACCAGATGCCCCCCCCCGTGATGTAGAGAGCGTGCGCTGGATCGAAGGGATCGATCTCGACGTCGCCCATCCATCCCGGCGTCCCCAACTTGGGTGGGTGGCCCAAGACCCAGGCCGCGCCCGCCACATCGCGCGTCGCCGCCGACCCGATCGGCACCCAGGTTGGAATGCTCTGGCCGCCGTTCGTGGAGCGGTAGATCTCGTCGGCCCCCCGATCGATCGTCGTAACGATGAAAGTTCCCGGATGGGCAGCGTCGGCTGCAATTCCGCCGAAGCCGTAGCCACTCGTGAGCCCCATCATATTGGCCCAGTCGCCGCTGGTCATGCTGTATCGCCAAACAGCGCCGCTCGTGATGTTGTTCGGGCCCGGCCCGTTGTTGTACGCAAGGTAGAGGTTCCCGCATCTGTCCGGCACGGCATGATGGGGCGTCAGACCCGCCGGCTGCCCGGACGGCTGCCCGGCAACCGCTTCCCAGGTCACCCCTGCGTCGGTCGTGCGATAGAGCCCGGTTCCGGTGTCCCCTTGCACCCCAACATAGATCGCCGGAGTGGGGCTGCCCGGCGAGCCGCTGCGTGGATCGAAGACCACGAAGGTCAGGCCGTATTCCGTGCCCGTGGAGGTTGTTGGGAAACCACTGACTTTGGTCCATGTCTGCGCAAAGTCCGTGCTCGTCCACAAGCCAGTGTTGCGCGAGCCAAAGTACAAGATGCTGGTCAGGTTGGGATCGATGGCGAGCCGCTCGCCCATGGAGCGTCCGTCCGCGTTTCCGCCCATGGGCGCGGAGATGTCGTTGCGCGCCCATGTCTGTCCCATGTCGGTCGAGCTCAGAATCGAGACAGGGCTGCCCGTGAGGTACATCCCGGCGGCCAGGTAGACCCGGCTGGGATCGACCGGATCCGCGGCGATGCTCTCGATCCCGAGGAGGTTCGAATCGGTGTGCCCGACCCAATCCGTGATGGCCATCCAGCGATGCGCAGTCGGGTCGTAGCGGTAGGCGCCTCCGACATCCGTGCGCGCGAAGACGAGCCCCGGGAGCACTGGGCTCATGATGATGCCGCTGACAAAGCCCCCACCCTTGATGACGACGTTCTTCCACAGGTAGGGCCCGGGAGGGGACGTGTCGGTTGAAGGGATTACTACATCGCCCGAATAGGGTACGGGCGCCGGTACGTTGCAGGTCGGCCCGTTGAAGCGCGTGCTATCGACGCATGCCACGCCACTGCCGAGGCACGCGGCAACAGCCGCGAGCTTGATGGCGAGCTTGGAGGAGCAAGTTGGACTCACGTGGCTGTGGTAAAGGAGCTGCCGCTACTGCTTTTCGACGGCGATATCGTCGATGTAGATGTCGAAATTTTTCGGCGTCCCGGTCCAGGTGTGGAGCCGGAACTCCCAGAACGACTGCAGGTCGAACTTCGCGCCGGCCCCCTTGGTCAACACGGAGATCGGGATTTCAATCTTGTGCCACTTCCCGTCCGCGAACGCCTTTACGAACTTGTCGATCGGCGCGTCGGCGGTATCTTTCGCGCTCTTGTTGCTGCACCCGAGCGCCAGGCCAAGGTACTCCGGCGCGGCCTCGGCGGACTTCGCATCCACGCGGATCTGGAAGGTCAGATGGCTGTACGGACTGATGTCGATCCCCGCGGTTTCCGGGTACCACCCGAACAAGTTCCAGCCCATGCCGAGCCAGCCCGGCCCCTCGGCGTGGAACTTGAGAGCCGTGCTGCCATTCACGCCGCTGCCCGAATCCGGTCCGAGCTTGGTCTTGCACTCAGCCGTCTTGTCGCAAGAAGCCCACCCCTGTGCGCCGCCCCCCGTATCGTCGCCGTTCCAGATGACGAGTCGACTGCCCACTGCCGCGGCCGGGGCGGACGCGACTGGGGCGGCAGCGCTCGCCGCAGCCACTGTCGCCGCTGGCGGGGCCGCACCGGCCCCAGGGCAAGGTGGGCAAAGACAACCGGCTGTGCTCACAGAAGCGAGAACGGCGAGCCATGCATATGCGTACGACCTGTGCGAATTGGGCGTCATGGGAACCTCACGTTTTCCGAAAAGCTGATCCACTTTCGTCTCACATCTGCCCTGCATCGGGTTCTGCATCCGTATCTGCCGCCGCTGCGTCGGGTTCTGCATCCGCACCTGCCGCCGGTGCATCGAGTCCTGCCTCCGCGCCTGCCGCCGGTGCATCGGGTCCCGCATCCGCGCCTGCCGCCGGTGCATCGGGTCCCGCATCCGCGCCTACCGCCAGTGCATCGGCTCCCGCATCCGCGCCTGGCCGGTGCCCCTTCTTGCGGTAGAATGTGACCTTGTCCATCCAGAGTTCAAACGGCGCCTCCTTCGGGGGCCGAATAGAGAGATAGTAGAGTTTGTTGGTCAGGAGCCCGGTTCCAGGCACGTTGCCAGTCTCGGTTAGAATTGAATTGGGAACCCGATTCGGGTATGCGGCCTGCGTGAACTGGTTCCACGGGATGGTGTAGAAGGCCCACTCGCTCGTCACGGTCACAACATCGGTGTAGCTGTTGGTTTTGTTGTTTCCGCATTCGTCAGGCAGCCGCGTGGCGACGGCAGAGCCAGAAATGACCTGACCTGTCGCCGGATCTACCGCCGCATTTATCGTCGCACCCCCGAGTCCTCCGTCGGCGGCGTTGTAGTTCTTGCAATGGCCGCCTGGCGTCTGCTTGGCGTCATACACCGTCGTGTTCGCGTCGTCGAGTGAGAGCGTGAAGCCCTTGCTCGTGTTGTCGGGAGCGCGCGCCCAGAACGACAGCCCCTCCCAGGCCGACTCGTCACGCGGGGTGTACATCCAGGATCCGTCAGGATTCACGATATGATCCGCGAAGCTGTTGAAACTGCAGTTGATCCCCCAGTCGTTGTGGTGTGATACACGAATCACCAGGGACTGAGTGCTTTCGCACCGACCATTGCCCTCGATCGGCTCCACGTTCTGCGTATAGTGTCCGGTCGGGAAGGCATCAGGGGTGGAGTCACCGTCGCACACCACATCGGGCACCACAGTATTGGGGTCGAACTCATACGCGGTGTAAGGCTCGGTGTCGACCTTGCAGTCGATGGCCACGTCCCTGAGCGTCGGGTATGCGCTGCACCCGAACGCTCCGCCGAGACCGAGGAGCACCACGAGGGCGCAGGTCGGCCGTGCGCGTGGACGCAGCCGGGCTTCGCCCGGCGGAGTCCGTCGCGGGAGGGTTTGGGAACCCTCCCAGGGTTCCCATGTCCAAACGCCGCGCAACTGGGCTCTCGACATGCGCTTGAGGCTCATGACAGTGAGGCTACCACCAGAAGGTGCCGGACAAGGTGAAGACGTGACGGTCCGGGTTTGCGTCAGGACTGGATCCAGGAGGAAACCCCGTCTTGGCGACGATATCGCTGCCGTTCTGGAAGTAGGAATAGTGGAGTGCGAACTCATCACGGCTCCTCCAGCCAGTGTGGAACAGCAAGCGGGTTGTCATGATCGTGAAGGCTTTCTTCGAGTCGGCGCCGTGGAGGCGGACGTGATCGAACCGCTCGGACACGCCCAGCCAGGACATCATCAAGTACGTGGCCTCGCCGCCTACCTTGACCTTGAGTACCCCGTTGTAGTCCGGATCGTCGCTGCTCACGGACGTCCCGACGGTGAACAGGCTGACCAGGAGGTCCGGACTCATGCCCGTGTACAGCTTGTCGAAAACCAGCCTCGAGACGCTGAGATCGTACTGCGCACCGAAGGTGGTGAGCGAGCCGTTGCCATTGCTGTTGGGGCCGAGATACTGCGCGATGAGCTCAGGCCCTCCGCGTGCGTTCAGAATCTCAATCGCACCGGAAATCGTCGCCGCGTCCTTGGCCTTGGTGTGCGCCACGCCGAGGTAGAGATGACCATAGCGTCCTGCTGTGACCTGCGCGTCAGCGCCCAGCACCGTGATCTGTCCATTCGGGACGGTGCCTGCCTTGACCTGGTCGTCCTGCGTCCAGGCCGCAAGGTAGTGGAGACCGAGCCGGCCGAGACCACCATAGGCGAGGCCAAGATGTACATGGCCGACAAAGGTCGCGCCCACGTTGGCATCCGAGAAGTCGTTCCAGCCCTGCGGAATCAGGCCGACGGGCGGCCGCCCGAGTTGGCCACCGAGCCCCTCCTCGAGCACGAGAAAGAACTCGCCGAGCTTGTAACCCGTGGTGATGGTCTCCCCGATGCTGTTCGTCCGCGCGATAAGCGGCGTGGCGTAGCGCCCAGCATCGTACGCGCCCATCGCACCGTATCGGCCCGTATAGGCGCCGACGTACAGTTGGAAGGGGAAGCCGAAATACTTGGTCGCATTCACCGTGATGAACGCATCGTTCACGCCCAACTGTGCGGGGATGTTGTAGTACCCCGCCGCATCGGAGAAGGTCGTGGCTGCCATGATTACCGTGCCTGACACGGTCTTGTTGCCGTAGATGAAGTTGAGCTGCCCCCAGGGGGTTGGCACTGCGCCCGTGTACTCGAAACCCCGGAGGTCCTGCGCCAGGAGCGGCGGCGTATGGAGGACCGTGCCTCCCCCCGTGTTCACGATTTTGGTCGAGTCGAGAGGGTCCGTACGTTGTGTAACCGGGCGATCGTGCACACCGACGGTGGCGGGCAGGAGCAGGTAGCCGTGGAAATCAAGTACGAACTCCTTCGACTCGGCGGGATTGATACCGAACGGCACTGAAGGGGTCGCACTGCGTACTTGCGGCTCGGCCGGCGACATCCCGAGTCTTGGAAGCCCCTCATCCGCGGCCATCGCCAGCGAGGGCATGGCGAGCAAGGCCAGGATGATTCGTGAAATCGAGTTCCAGCCGTGTCGAGGTGCAGAAAATAGGGTTTGCATCGTCGAGCGCTTTCAGTTCAGAAGGTGATGTAGCCCCCGAGCGCGACCATGTGATGGTCGAGCGGCTGGGCGGAGTTAGGGTCTGCGGCAATGCTGTAGAAGCGCCGGCTGTAGTAGAGTTCTATGCGGTCCGTGCTCCACCAGTCAGAGTGGAACGCGATGCCTGGATTGAGGCTGTAGACGCTGTAGCGCCCGAAGTTGCTGTCGCGGCTTTCGCCGTAGCTCTTGAACATCACGCTGAACAACGACGTCATCCGGTATTCGGTCTCAAGCCCTACGTAGTACCCGCTCGCCTTCTTGTACAGGGGGTCGTCGGTCGCAACCGTGAAGTGGAGCAGTGCTGCAATGGCGACGCGGAGGTCCGGGGCCTGGCCGGAGAAGCTGCGCGGGGCCCAGAGGATGGGCGCTACGCTGAAATCGTACTCGGCGCTGAGCACGGCAACTTTGCCGTTTCCGTAGCTGCCCGAGCCGATGAACTTGCCTATCATTTCCCGGGCGCCTTGCGTCCAATCGATACCCCACCACACCCCGTCGCCGACTGAGGCGGCGTGCACGAAATTGTAGAGTCCGCCACTCAACCCGACCTGTCCCCAGGGGTTGCTTATCCAGCGCGCCTCGGCGAGGTAGGTATCCATCCGGCCGTCCCGCGGAAGCCCGTTCAGGGCCGTGTTGAGGTACGTGCGCTCGTCCGTCCCATAGTCGGAGGCGTAGTGCAACTTGAAGGTGTACTGATTCTTGTAAGTGAGTCCAACGTGAGCGTGGTTCACAAAGCTCGATGTGCCCGTCTCGATCCAGGCGAAGTAATCGCCGCGGGGGAAGCTCTCGGGCACGCCGGGAACAACGAACAGCCCGTGAATAAAGGTAAGATGCAAGTCGGGCGTCATGTCCCAATCCCCGTACGTCGCCTCGCCGTAGCCGCGCACCGCGAGCAGGGGCCCGTAGATGCCCCACCCCCACTGGCCGGGTCCGGCGGCGACCTCGCTGAACGCGCCCATGCGAAACTGCAGACGCAGTTTTCCGATGGGCTGGGGCGTGATCAGAATCCAGGCCGTGCCGAAGCCAGGCCCTCTAAACGCGTTCTCGTAGCCCTGGTACTCCTTGCTCTTGAGGTTCACATAGTAGCTTGCGAAGGCGGTCACCAGGGAGTTGCCGTATGTCAAATTCAGGGCAACGCCTGCGCCAGGCCAAAATGGGTTCTTGCCCGCCGAAAGCGCCGGCATGTGCAGCGCCGTTCCTGAGTAGCCCTCCGGCGCAGTGCCTGGTGTCCTTCCAATACCGACGGCCTGCCACCCGAACAATCGGCCCCCAAGACGAAACGACGAGGCACTGGCCGGAGCGGGGGCGCCGAATGAGGGAGCCCTCCCGCCTGGCGTTGGGGGCACGGGCGGCGCCTCGGGCGCCAATCCCAGACCGGGCGGGATTGAGGACCCCGGCAAGGAATCAGTCGGCGCGGCGGGCATGACAGGCGCGGCGGGCGCAGCCTCTTCGGCTCGCGCCGTACCAGCCGCGAGAAGCAGCGCGATCTGCACTAGGGACGCGCAACGGTATTGCAGACGCACCATCAAGCCTCGATCAGAAGGTGGGCTTCTCGGGCCAGGCGCGTGGATCGAATACCACGACAAAAGGGGTCATGGCTCAAGGGCAGCAATGTTAATGCGCTCTGCGTCACGGCTTGGCATCGGAGAAAGTAGCACGAGACTTCGGCGGACAGATCATGAATTCTCGCTGTCGCGCTGAATTTTGGACAACTGTCTGACCCGCGATGGTAGGAAAGAAAATCGGCCGCTGATCTCATTCGACGATCAACGTCATCGCGCGAACACGATGGCGCGTGCCGGCCTGCGCTGCCACTCGCCGTCAACGCCTAGGAATCTGGATCGAGCTCGCATTCGCAGGGCCTATGCCGCCCGCTGGCAGGGTCGCCCCCTGTGCCGCGAGTAGGAAGTTCACCACGGCCCAGTAGTCGCCAGGCTTGAGCTCACCCGCATGGCTCTGGGGCATATGCGTGCTCGTGTAGCTGTACAAATCCTGGGCGTTCCGGATGGGGTCGCGCCACGCCGCGCCCGCCGGTCGCGCTTGCGCCTCGATCTGTAGCTGCTGGCCGTCGATGAACCCCGGGTCGCCCGAGCCTCCGCTATTGCGCGGGTACACGGGCAGGGCGCCGGGCCCCATGAGCGCCGGCGCGCTTGCGAGTCCTTCGCCACGCTGGCCGTGGCACTTGGCACATTCAGCCGCGTACGTGGTCGCGCCCGCTGCGGCCTGGTCGTTTGCCCGCACAAGGTCCGCAGCGGTGGCGCCCAGCTGGGTAACTGCGCACCCGAGCAAGACCAATCCGCCAAGGATGAACACCCCGCCTACCACCGACTTTTCTGGATGAGCAGTACCATATGACATCGGGTTCTTCTTCCTCATTTTGAGGGGGAAATCCTACCTGCTCCGCACCGCTTGGTGTAGCAAATTCGCCGCCGCTTGTCTCTGAAGTGGGAACCCTGGAAGGGTTCCCACACCCTGCGGCCCCCCACACCCCGCGCCCCCATAGGCGTTAAGCGGCGGAATTGCGCCGGAAGAGCTGGGGTAGACCACCCTCTCCCTCTGGGCTAGGGTGAGGGTACTGCATTTGCACGTCGAATCGTGCCGCGGGCGCAATCACAACAACTTGGTGACTTCAGCGTCCGGCTCACAGGAAGTTTCGCCCTCACCCCCAAACCCCTCTCCCGAAAGGGAGAGGGGTGACCCATCGAATGCTTGTGTCCTCGAATCACGAATGGCCGTTTCATTCCGCCGTTGATCCGCTTAACGCCTATGCCCCGCACCCCCCCGCTCGCTTCGCTCGGCCTCGCGCGATGGTGCGCGGCCGGCAAAGCCGGCCGGCTCCCCACGCGGCTACAGCTTCAATTGTACGGGGGCACCATCGTAACGAATCGTCTTGTCCACTTTGGGGGCAAACGAGAAGCCGACTGGTTTCGCCTTCGATACCAGCACCACCTCAAATGTCCGCTCTTTCTGCATGCCCGTGTAGGAGCCCTCCCGCTTCGCGATAGTGAGCGTGCGGGCGGCGTCGTTCCAGCGGATGGGGATGCGCGCAAAGGCACCTTTCTCGTAGGCATAGGTGACGCCGTCGTCTTCGTACAGTGTGAACTGACCATCGGCTCCTGCGTAGATCCAGAGCACGATCGGGTCAGCCGGCTTCTCGTCCGTGTACATGATCTCGGGACCAGTCGGAATGATCGAGCCGGCCTTCACGTGGATGGGCATGGAGTCGTACGGCGCGGGCGCCTCGATGGTCTGTCCACCCGCGACGTTTATGCCCGTCCAGAAGTCGTACCAACTGCTTGCGCTCGGCAGGTAGACGGCTCGACTGCGCGCCTTGTACGTGGTCACCGGGCTCACGAGGAACGCAGGCCCGAAGAGGTACTGATCGGTCAGGTCCCGTGCCTTTGCGTCGGCGCGAAAGTCCATGACAAGCGGGCGCATGATGGTTCCGTCCTCGTGCGTGACGGCGCCCGCAAGAGAATAAATATAGGGAAGGAGGCGATAGCGTATCCGGTCGAATTTCAGCTCGGCCTGGTAGGCGGGGTGCAATTCGCCGCCGAGTTCCCACATTTCTCGCTTCGGCGCCTCGCCGTGCACGCGCAAGAGCGGGACGAATGTGCCGAACTCGAACCAGCGGACGTTCAGCTCACGCCATTCCTCCGCGTCCTGCACGGTGGGGTGCTCCGCCGCGAAGCGCGCTGGCACGGAGAATCCTCCGATGTCCATGGTCCAATACGGAATTCCCGAGACCGACATCCCAAGTCCGGCCGGAATCTGCAGCCGTAGCGCCGTCCAGGTCGAAGTGATGTCGCCTGACCAGACTGCCGCAGCATAGTGCTGGTTTCCCGCAAACGCCGAGCGGGTCAAGATGAAGACGCGTTGGTCCGGCGCCACCGACCGCTGCCCCTCGTACACGGTCTTGCTGTTCATGAGCGAGTACGCATTGAGCATGCGCGAACCGGAGCCGAGCGCCGTCGGGTGCATGTGGGTTCGCTGCCCATCGAGCGTGGGCGTCGGCAACAGGTCCGGCTCCGGCGCGTCCAGCCACCAGGCGTCCACCTGCTTGCGAAACAGAGACCGTTCCATTTGAGACCAGAAGAGCTTGCCCGCCGCGGGATTGAACGCGTCGTAGAATGTGTACGGATAGCCGCCGTCGCCGACCCAATCGCGCAGCCCTTCGGTCAAGTTGAGTCCGTACAGGAATCCCTGCGAGCGCATGGCCTCGAAGTTCTTCGTGCCCGGATAGAACTTGCCCCAGACCGAGATCATGAGACGGGCGTGCTTTTCGTGGATCTTGCGAACCCACCCATCTGGATCGGGAAAGCGGAGCTTGTCGAATTCGTGCGAGCCCCAGGTGTCTTCTTTCCAGTAGAACCAGTCCTGCACGATGTTGTCGAACGGGATGCCGCGCGAGCGGAAACCGTCCACGACATCCAGGCTGGCTTTCGCCGTCTCGTAG
>Ga0224520_1000334_pt1 | contig 14634 bp, 10 predicted proteins | sample CFST25metaG_2_FD_180684 | JGI IMG/M metagenome (GOLD analysis project Ga0224520, IMG submission 180684) | Peat soil microbial communities from Stordalen Mire, Sweden - C.F.S.T-25 | ecosystem: Environmental > Terrestrial > Soil > Wetlands > Peat | place: Sweden: Norrbotten County, Stordalen Mire... | reverse complement strand
GTGCTGTCATCGGTAATCAACGGCCCGGACATTCAAACAGAAAACACCGTGGACAAACCGCATCAGATCGCCGAGAAGAAGACAACCATAAAAGCCGCGGGTAAATCTCTGACTGCAGCGTTCGAACCCCACTCCGTCACCACCCTGGTCTGCCCCGTGGGCTGAGAGAAATCTGTGAATAAAAAATGTTCTCAATTGTTTGTTCTTAATTACTTAGCAAGGAAGTTGGCTGGGCATAAGTAGGAACTCCAGAAGAGGGAGTGCGAATGCACTCCCTCTCGTTTTTCTCCTTCTCCTTTAATGGGAGACGGTTGGATGAGGGTCGTAGTGCAAGGATTGGATAGTTCTCAGCCGGATAGGGGAACTGCGCTTTCAACTACCGCGCCATTTAACAATTTCCAATAAATCAGCGATAGTGAAGCAAAAAAAATGTTATAATTTTAGATATCATCGATAAATCTATCATCCAAGAGGACGAAAAATGGATAAAAAATTGAAAGTCGGCGTCATAGGCGCCACCGGCATGATCGGGCAAATTTATTTAAGGCTCCTCAGCAACCACCCATGGTTCGAGGTAGCTTATCTCGCCGCATCTCCCAATTCCGCGGGTAAAAAATACAGCGACGCGGTAGAGGGACGGTGGCACATGAAAACCGACCTCCCCGCCAAATATAAAGATATCATTGTAGAAGACGCCGGGCAGGTAGCTAAAGCCGCGGGCAAGTGTTCCGTCATTTTCTCCGCTGTGGAAATGGATAAACAGGCCATTCTATCCACCGAAGCCGAATACGCTAAGCAGGGCTTCGCGGTCGTTTCCAATAATAGCGCCCACCGGAGCACGGAAGATGTGCCGGTGCTGATTCCGGAAATCAACGCCGACCATCTGGACATCATTCCTTTACAGCAGAAGAAGCACGGTTGGAACAAGGGTTTTATCGTTGTTAAGCCGAATTGCAGCATACAGAGCTACATGATACCGCTTTATGCTCTGATGAAAGCCGGCTATAAAATTGATAAGATGATTGTTGCCACTCTACAGGCGGTATCGGGTGCCGGCTATCCGGGACTGGCCTCGATTGACTTAATAGATAATGTTCTCCCTACTCTTTCCGGAGAAGAGGAAAAGTCAGAGGTGGAGCCGCGCAAGATTTTCGGTAAAATTCAGAACGGAATAATCATGCCGGATGAGGTTCTTAAGATTTCCGCCCACTGTAGTCGTGTCGCGGTGACTGACGGACATATCGCCTGTTGCAGTATCCAGTTTGCGGGTAAGAAACCGGATATAAATGAAATCATTAATATCTGGCGGAATTTCAGCGCGCTTCCGCAGGAATTGAAATTACCCTCAGCACCAAATCCGGTGATGATCTACCGCGATGAAGTAGACCGTCCACAGCCGCAAAAGGACAGGGATGCCGGTGAAGGTATGGCGATAACCGTGGGCAGATTGAGAAAATGCAACGTCTTCGACTACCGCTTCGTCGGACTGCACCATAATACGATCCGGGGCGCGGCGGGCGGCGCCATCCTGACCGCCGAACTTTTGAAAGCAAAAGGATACATCAAATAAAGTTACATAGAAACGGTACAACCCAATAATGATTAGCAAAAAAGAGGGGCGGTGCCCCTCTTTTTCATCAGAACTAAATTATTTCAGTTCTGAATTGAGGAGGTAACTACCATGCCGATGTCGAAAGCCTTCGAAGAACGTCTTTTCCCCAGGCTGCCGAAAATCGTCGAATATTTCGGTACGCCGTTCCATATTTTCGATGAGCAGGGAATCATTGATACCGGAGAAAATCTTAAGCAATCGTTGAAAGATATTAAAGGTTTCCAGGAGTTTTTTGCGACCAAAGCGCTGCCAACTTCGGCAATCCTGCAGATCATGAAAAAAATGGGGTTTGGCCTGGATTGCGCTTCACCTTCCGAACTGATATTGGCCCGCAAAAACGGCTTCCGCGGTGAAGATATCATGTTTTCCTCCAATAACACCACCGAAGATATTTTTGAATTAGCGCTGGCGGATGGCGGTTGCATTTTAAATATCGATGATATCACTATGATCGAGACAGTGAAAAATTTCCCGGAATTGATCTGTTTCCGTTACAACCCCGGTGAACGGCGCACCGGCAACGCGTTGATCGGCATTCCCGTAGAAGCCAAATACGGCCTGCGCCACGACCAGATCATTCCCGCTTACCGCACTGCGATCAAACGGGGCGCCAAACGGTTCGGACTGCATTCGATGATCATCTCCAACGAACGCAATTACCGGTATATGGTTGAAACAGTGCGCATGCTGCTGGAACTCATCGAAGAAGTGTCCAAAGAACTTAACATAAAGTTTGAATTCTTTAATATTTCCGGCGGTATCGGTATCCCCTACCATCCGGAAGACGCTCCTTTCGACATGCCTGCTTTTGTGAAGGATACAAAATACCTTTTACAGCAGTTTACGCAGAAAAACGGCTATACGCCGCGGTTGTTTATGGAATGCGGGCGCTACGTGACCGGCCCCCATGGCGTGCTGGTGGCAACCGTAACCAACAGAATGAGTAAATACCGCGAATATGTCGGTGTGGACATGGCAACGATGTCCGCCAATCCCCGGCCGGCTATTTATGAAAAGGCTTATCATCACATTACGATCCTGGATCCTGCCGGAAAACCCAGACGCGGCGGCGATGAAATCGTTGACGTTGTCGGGCCGTTATGTGAAAACAGCGATAAATTTGCCATACAGCGGGTGCTCCCGAAAACGTCAGTAGGGGACATCATGGTGCAGCATGACACCGGCGCGCATTCCCCGGCGATGGGCGGCAATTATAACGGTTGGTTGCGGCCGCAGCAGCTGCTATTGCGCAGCAACGGTACCGTGGAATTGATCCGGCGCGCTGAAACTTTTGACGATCTTTTCGCCACGCTGAACTTCAAACCAAAGATACTGAAGGGTTAAAAGCATGCGATTCTGATGCTGTCCGAAAATAACCATTTCGAATTATTTATATGGATTCCTCCCGCGCTTCCTTTTGGAAATTGGTAGAAGTGTGGGATCGATGACGATCAGGTTGGGAATGATAAGCAGTGGATACAAGATTCCAGTAAAACTGGCATCCAGTATTGTTTTTTTGTCATTGTCGGGCTTGACCAGACAATCCAGAAGTTTTCAGACAGTCTCATTAAGGCTATAGTACTTTATTTTGTAATCGATCACTTCAAAATAATTGCAGAGAGTGGAAAATCCCTTCTTTGTCAAGCCTGGCGGATGCCTGTAGATCCTGATTCAACGTGAACCTGAACATGCCAATTTTAAACAAGTCCCGATTGTAAGGTCAGGTCTCGAACCTGACCGCATCCCGTCTCCGCTAACAGTATTGATCAAAGCACTTCTATATGGTCACCCTTGCCGTCTAGGCATTTACTCCGAATCACTCCGCAAAGCACCTGCGGCTGCGGCATGCGGAAATACTTCCGACTACGGTCTTCAGCCTCACTGGGAGAAGGGACCAACTATAAAAAAGAGCCCTGCCTTTTACGGCAGGGCTCTTTTCGATTTAACGATGTCCTTCCCTATTTCTTGGGAGGATTGTTCCTGTTCTGAGGAGGAGGAACATTTTTGTTGGCCGGGGGAGGTGTCTGCTTGGGAGCAGGGCCGGTTGCGAGCGGAGCCATCGCAGGTAACGCCGCGCCGGTTAAAGGCGCGTCTTTCTTACTCTGCATGAAGGCCCAGGCCATTCCGGCGAATATAACCACCGCGATAACAATAATCCACCACGGGGTTCCTTTAATACTCACAATGAGCGGAGCCATGATCAGACTGACCATGGTAACAACTTTGATCATCGGGTTTAATGCGGGACCGGCTGTATCTTTCAGCGGGTCGCCGACAGTATCGCCGACAACACTGGCCTTGTGGCGTTCGCTGCCTTTACCGGTGTTGGCTTTGAGATCGCGCGGTTCATCTTCGACAGATTTCTTCGCATTGTCCCAGGCGCCGCCGGCGTTGGACATGAATACAGCCAGTAACTGACCGCTGACAATAATACCGGCCAGGAAGCCGCCGAGGGCTTCAACATGGAAGACTAACCCGACAAAAATGGGGGTTAAAACAGAGATAGCAGCCAGCGGCAGCAGTTCTTTCTGCGCTGATGCGGTGGAGATACCGACAACCTGTGCATAATCCGGTTTCACGGTGCCTTCCATCACACCCGGAATCCGGAACTGGCGTCGGACTTCTTCGACGATACGCCCGGCTGCCCGGCTGACAGCACGGATAGAAAGCGAACTGAATAACCACGGCAAAGCGCCGCCTAAAAGCAGACCGATGAAGACACGGGTATCTGAGACGTTAATCCCTTTCAGGATATCAGCGACACCCAGTTGTTTCTGAACTGTGCCGACATCGGTCATGTAAGAGGCGAAAAGACTGGTAGCCGCAATGACTGCCGAGGCGATTGCCACACCCTTGGTGATGGCTTTGGTGGTATTACCCACAGCATCCAGGTCAGCCATGATCTGGCGGGCTTTCTTGGTCTCCACATCTTCCTGACCCTGCCAGGCCATTTCGGCGATACCGTTAGCATTATCGGAAATTGGACCGAAGGAATCCATAGCCACATTATTGCCGGTATGGCTCAACATGCCGATACCGATCATGGCGACAGCATAAAGCACATAAATCGGCAGGAATTGACCGGCCGGTATTCCATTGGCAGTAGGACCTTCACCACCATACAATAGCAGCGCGCCGACAAATGAGATAGCAATAACAACCAGCGCCCAGACACTGGATTCCATACCAACCGATAAACCGGTCAGGATAGTTGTGGCAGGTCCGGTATCAGTGGCTTTAACAATACTTTTAACAGAATTCTTCCTGGTGGAAGTAAAGAGAGAAGTCAACGGGTTAAAGACGATGGCTAAGGCGACACCGATAGTGGTCAGCATCGCCAATCTCCAGTCTTTGGCATATAAAATTGCGACGAGGAATGAGAAGACAATTGTATTGACACTGGAGACTTCGTAAGAACGGAACATGGCTTCTTCTGCATCATGCGCCCGTAAGAAACCGATGGGGAACTTCTGCCAGATCGGCACGGTGAACGTTCCTAAAATGGAACTGAGAACACCGATACCGCGGATAATCAGAGGATAAACAATCCAGTAGAGGTTACCGGTTACTAATACCAGGGTAATACCAAGTAACATCGAGGAAACAATGGTAACCTCGTAACTTTCGAAAATATCTGCGGCCATACCGGCGCAGTCACCTACATTATCACCGACCAGGTCGGCAATAACTGCGGCATTACGCGGGTCGTCTTCAGGTATGTCTTTTTCAACCTTACCAACAAGGTCGGCGCCGACATCAGCGGCTTTCGTGAAGATACCGCCGCCCACGCGCATGAATAGGGCAATCAAGGTGCCGCCCAGGCCGAAGCCGAGCAGCGCATCCGGGGAGGCTTTACCGAAGATAATGAAGATGACAGTGCCGCCGAGTAAGCCCAAACCATCGGTGAGCATACCGGTAACGGTACCGGCGTAGTAAGCAATCGAGAGAGATTCATTCAGGCTGCGTCTGGCCGCCGAACTGGCACGGACATTAGCCTGGATGGCCATACGCATACCGAGCTGGCCGACTAAAAGGGAGAAGGTTGCGCCGACGATGAAGGCAATGCTGCGGCCGATTGCGATAATCCAGACCGTGTTATTCGGAAACTCCAGCGATGCCTGTTCACTTGGCTTGACTACGAAAACACTGAAGAAAAGAGCTACCGTCAGTACGACAATTGTCGGCAAAATTGATTTCAGCTGACGGGCCAGGTAGCTGTCCGCCCCGACGCGGATTGCATTCCAAACCTCCTGCATCTTGGGGGTGCCTTTGTCTTTCTTCATCACGATGCCGCGTAATATCCACGCGTACCCCAGGGCAATGAAGGCTACGACAAGGACCAGGACAACAGCAATTTGCTCAAATGTATTGAGCCCATGATGACCGAGATTGAGTAGACCGTTCATTTACACTCCTTTTCCTAGACTTTATAAAGGCAAAACGAGACCATAAAGAACCCCGGATTTGCCTATATTACATACTTCTCTCTATTATGCTAGTCTCTAAACTGGTTGTCAATTGTTGAATATATTACCACTTTTTACAAAAGAAAACCTGCCTTGACTTCCATGTCCAGGTCTTCCTGAGGTCGAGATAAATAATTTGCATTTTGAATTTAGATTTTATTATTTATTTGGTATTTCGTGGTTAGTGCTTCGAATTTTTCTTGATTATTAACCGGTTTATTGGCCTTCAGGAACCATAACCTTTATACTTAACAGTAGCAAGGAAAGAAAAATTAAAATGGCAGAAACAACTTTACTGAAACTATTGACTGAAGCCGGCCTGGGCAGCCGCCGCAAGATGACCGAAGCCATTAAAGCGGGCAAAGTCACCGTCAACGGTGCCGCCGCCGAGAATTTCCGCCTGCCGCTAAACACCGAAACCGACCGCATATTCTATGAGGGGCGTCCGGTTAACCTGAAAGCGGAGCAGGTCGTTTACCTTATGTTGAATAAACCGGAAGGTCTGCTCTCCACTACCAGTGACGACCGCGGCCGGCGGACAATCCTGGATATTCTCCCGGAACAGTATAAAAAACTGCGTCTTTATCCTGTGGGCCGGCTGGACCTAGATAGCACCGGATTATTGATCTTAACCAACGACGGTGCGCTGACCTACCAGTTGACGCACCCTAAATTTGAACACGAAAAAGAATACCTGGTACAGATCGACGGGATACTTACACCGCATGAAAAACAAAATCTGGAACATGGGGTACGGCTGGAAGACGGTATGACCGCTCAAGCATCGATTAAAGAAGTGCGCGCGGCGCCGTTCAATTACAGCCTGACTATCCACGAAGGCAAAAAACGGCAGATCCGGCGGATGTTTGCTCATCTGGGATACCGAGTAGGGGCGTTAAAAAGGATCCGCATGGGTAAACTGTTACTCGGTGCGTTGAAAGAAAGCCAGACCAGAGAGTTGACAGAAAGGGAAATCAAGTCTCTGCTGAATAATTAGCCACTGCGCTGCTGGGTACCCATTCCGGCACAGGCCCGAAGGTCGGAGGTCGCAACCGAATGTACTTGACGGAGGAACCGTATACTTTGCTTCATCTCGGGTAAGATATACAAAGCAAAAAGAGCTGTGTGGGAAGGTCAGGAGCGCCTCATTCTCTCTCCTTTTTAAGGAGAGACTAAGAGAGAATTATAGCTGAGCTTGGGATTTATTATTTGAATTTATTTGGGATTTCGGATTTTAGTTATCCCATTTCTTCTGGTACAATCCGTTTTCTTTAATATATTTTTCCACCACTGCCGGTACCAGTTGACCGATAGGTAAACCCTGGGCCGCTTTATTACGTATATCGGTGGCGCTGATGTCTAACCGCGGCTCGTCCATCAGGATCACTTTCTTCGATATACCCGGTAATTCTGTTTCCAGCTTTTTCATATTCGGACGGTCGTAACCGGGCCGGGGAACTGCCGCCAGAAAACACAATTCGATCAATCTGCCGGGGTCTTTCCAGCGTGGTAATTTGTTTAAATTATCCCAGCCGATGATGAAATAAATATCAGAGGCCTCTGCAGCCGTTGCTTTTAATTGGGCAATGGTATCTACCGAATAAGACGGCCCCTCATACTCTACTTCCATCGTGGAGAGTTTAAACCGGGGTTTATCCTGCAGCGCCAGTCTGAGCATCGCCACGCGGTCGCGCGCCGGCGAAATCGACCTGTCGGCTTTCATCCAGGGCTGACCGGCCGGTAGAAAAATCACTTCGTCCAGATTCAGGTAACTTCTGGCTTCCTCAGCAATTGCCAGGTGGCCGTTATGAACAGGGTCGAAAGTGCCGCCCAGGATACCGGTTTTCATTTGTTACCATTCCCACTCTGAATTGCCGCAGCGGATGACATTGCCGCGCTGAATACCGGCTTTCTCCAGTGCTTTATCGATGTGCAATCTGGTCATCTGTCCGAGGATCTGCCCCTGGATCGTGGAATCGGACATATCTACCCGGGAGACGATCCGCTCCAGCTCCGGCTCACTGATCACGAAAACATCGCCTTCGCGGCTGATCGAAACCGTTTTATGCCGCGGCAGCGGACGGAAAATCCGCGGCGCCGGTTCCGGTGCTTGGGCCTTGCTTTCCTTCAATAGCGTATTGATTGTTTTCATCAACCCGGGGATTCCTTCACCGGTCACGGCGGAAATAAAATGCACATCGATATCGGCTTCACGAAAAGCCTTTTTTATTTCGCTCTTGCGTTCCTGCACTTCCGGCAAGTCGATTTTATTAATCACGACGATCTGCGGTTTTCTTGCCAGTTGAGTATCAAACAAGGCCAGTTCATTATTGACTTTAATCATATTGTCCAGCGGCGACTCCGCGGTGCCGTCCACGAGGTGTATCAGGATCCGGGTGCGCATGCTGTGCCGCAGGAAATCGTGCCCCAATCCGCGTCCCAGATGGGCTCCGTCGATCAGTCCTGGAATTTCTGCCAGCACAAAGTTTTCATACTCCACTCCCACTACACCGACAATCGGCTCGCGGGTTGTGAACGGATAATCGGCGATTTGCGGTTTCGCGGCTGTCGCCAGCGCTAACAATGACGATTTCCCCACATTGGGGTAACCGATAATGCCGACATCGGCAATCAATTTCAATTCCAGCGCGACAACCTTCTCTTCCCCCATTTCTCCGGATTGTGCCAGCCGCGGAGTTTGATTGGTGGAAGAAGCAAAATGAACATTCCCAAGACCGCCCCTGCCGCCGTGGGCCACCACTACCTGGTCGCCGTCTTTCTCCAGGTCACCCAGCAAACTATCCAGACCGTCATCACTTTTTTCGTAAACGACAGTCCCTTCCGGTACCTTGAGAATCAGCGGGTCTCCGTTCCTGCCGTGCTTTTTCTGGGCAGCCCCGGCGCCGCCGTTGTCGCCTTTGTACAATTGTTTCTTTTTAAATCCCCACAGATTCATCACCGCAGGATCGGCCTGGATGATGACATCTCCGCCTTTTCCCCCATCCCCACCGTCCGGACCGCCGAACGGCACGAATTTCTCCCGGCGAAAGGTAATTGCTCCGTCCCCGCCGCGGCCGGCTTTTACTTTAATTTCAGTTATATCAAACATTCGATGTTATGGCGCATTACAACAAGTTCAAGTACACTCTGAGCGTTGCTTTTTCCTTAGTTACATTCAAGCTATGTACACTTATTTTAACGAGGCCATTCCTCCAGCCGTATTCTACCATAAAAGAACCACCGGACTTCCCCACAGACTGACCCATCTTGCGTGTCACTCAGCCCATCCATCTGTACTTGTTCTCTTTTTCCTCCGGACCGCATTGGATACCATCACCGTATTCGGTATGTAAACAATATCATCATCAACATGGACAATAGTGTGGGACAGATTGATATCTGCCACTATTCCTTTGATGTCGGTCACCGTGATCTCTTCCCCGATCTGCACCATCCGGGTATTGATAATTAATACGGCAGCCAGCATATTACCGATAAGATTTTGCGTGGCAAACGCTATCACGATTCCGGCGATTGCGCCGGCACTGATTCCCAATGTCGGATTCGAAGACAGGATTAAAATAACTGAAACGATAGCTGTCAAATAACCGACAATCCGGACCATTATCCGGAAACGCGGACCGAAAAATTGTCGTTCATGTTCATGCGTACTGTGGGAGACGACGCGCGCCAGCATTTCAGTTAACGAAACCCCCAGCAAGGCTGCTTCGGCAGAATATATATATTTCTGCTGGTTCACTATAGAAGGTATAAGATTCCGTATGAAAATTTCTCTGGTTATCAGTATCAGTGCAATCCCCATGACCGCGCTGGCAATCAGAGCAACCAGCCACCTGCGCGGATGCGCGCGTCTCTCGGTTTTAATCTTCATAATGCCGCCCTCCTCAGGATTAGTTCTATTTCAAAATGATATTACTTAATATGCATTCCCGCAAATCTCAACTTATCAAAAATTAGTGCATTTATCTTCATCCTGCTTCGCTCTTTATTTGGCGTTTATCAGAATCAAACTTACCCTTTGAAGAATGTTATCGTGCACTAAATCACTAATTATTTCTATTTAAGGATGAAGAGACCAATGATAATAATATAATTTTATGCAGCGTAACAGGCGTTAAACATGGCAGGAAAAATAAATGTGGCCATTTTTCCAGTATCAACGGGGGAATAAGTTATCAAAAGGAAACAGGAGTTATTAAAAAAATAGAGTTGGCAGGTGAAGACTTTGTAAAACTGTTAAATGGTCTGGTTGCGGGCGGAATAGAGCTTCTGCTGGATATTGAAGACCTGGCGTTTCAGGTGCGGGTCGTTGTTGATAGCGTTAGACATCTTTTCATATGCGTAGCTGATTGTAGCCGGACTGCGGTCGCCTAATTCACGGCCGATTTCAGATAACGAGCATTCGGTTTCCTGCCGCATCAAATACATGCACATCTGCCGGGCCAGCACAACCGCTTCGTCTCGTCTTCGGCCGCGCAGGTCGGTGAGGGTTAACTGGAAAGTTCCGGCGACCGTTTCAGTAATAAGATGCGGCGTGATCGGCGCTAATTGCGGCTCTTTGCTGGCGATATCGCATAGGGCGCGGGAGGCGATCTCCGGTGTGACGGCAGTATTCAATAGTTTGGAATAGGCAACTACCCTGTTCAATGATCCTTCCAGCGCCCGGATGTTTTCTTTTACTTGCAGTGCAATGTATTCCAGTACGTCCGGATTGATTGTAATATCATCACGCTGCGCTTTGTGCTGCAGGATACCCAGCCGTGTTTGAAAGTCCGGCGGTTGCAGGTCGGCGACCAGTCCCCACTCGAAGCGGGAGCGCAAACGTTCTTTCATCAGCGGGATGGATTTTGGCGCCCGGTCGCTGGCGACCACGATCTGCCGGTTGCTGCTGTGTAATTCATTAAATGTATAAAAGAAATTTTCCTCTATCTGCTCTTTGCCGGCGAAGAACTGTACATCGTCGACCAGTAACATATCGACATTGCGGAATTTCTTGCGGAATTCATCGGTTGATTTTTCACGGATGGCAGTAACCAGCTCGTTGGTATACTGCTCGGCGCTGACATAGAGGACGATCAGGTGATTGAGCGCTGCTCTATTGCCGATGGCATGCAGCAGGTGGGTCTTACCTAATCCGGCCGCGCTGTAGAGGAAGAGGGGATTAAAAGCCAGGCCCGGGTTCTCCACCACTTTGGCAGCGGCGGCATAGGCCAGGTTATTGGAATTGCCTACGACAAAGGTATCGAAGGTATAGCGGGGATTGAACAGCGGTAGATTAATGTGCGCCGCGCTGGGTTTTTCCAGGCTGGCGGCCACGCGGAACTCGACTTTAACATCGTCTTTTAGAACAACCGTCAGTGCTTTTTCAATCAGCGACCGCTGGTTTTTCTCCAGGTACTCGGCGATAAAAGTGTTCGGCACGCCGACGACGAAATGCTTGTCCTGGTATTCCATCCCGGTGGTTTTACTCAGCCAGGTACGGAAGTTAGCTTTACTGACTTCAAGCTGCAATTGACCCAAAGCGGCTTCCCAGATTTCAGGAGCCGGACGCGTTATCATTATAATAATTCCTAAACCAAGCCGCCCCGACAACGGACACAACGATAACTATTGATACTGTGCGGATTGGTGAACAAATATTCTTGGAACCCAGGTAGTGACATTAGACGATAACTAGGATATTATGGCTGACTAATGGATAGCAAGGGTTTTGGTAAAGACTGCCGGGAGTTGTCGAGGATTGGATGGTGTATCATTCTCGTTTAGAAGGTCTATCAAGCTTTCTCTTTCTCGATATTTCTCACTTATAGACTGGATTATCATGCAATAAAAAAAAGTCAATGCTTTCATATAATAACACCGGTCTGACACGGTAAGAACGTACCATTTTTTCGATTACTATTTTAAGACAGCCGGAAAAAACCCTGCTGGAACAAAATATACCACCTTAAGATATTCTAAAGGATTTTTTAATTTTACCGCGGTTATTTTGTCGCCGTGTAGTTTTGGTGCTAAAATGGCGTAGTCGGAGGAAAAGTCATGCGGATTGTCTTTATGGGCACACCGGAATTTGCCGTGCCTGCGCTGGAAAAACTTGTCAGCGGCGGTTACGAAATCGCTGCTGTATATACGCAACCGGATCGTGCCGCCGGCCGCGGCCGCGTGCTGGAAGAGCCTCCTGTGAAAAAGGCGGCTCTGAGACTCGGTCTGCAAGTATTGCAACCGGAGAATCTTAAATCCCCCGAGACAAAAATACAGCTGGTCGACCTGAAACCGGACGCAATTGTGGTGGCGGCTTTCGGGCAGATTTTACCGCCGTTGGTGCTGTCCGTCCCGCCGTTCGGCTGTATTAATATTCACCCCTCGCTATTACCCAAATACCGCGGCGTGGCGCCGGTGCCGGCCGCCATCCTCAACGGCGACGAATTCACTGGCGTCAGTATCATGTTATTGGATAAAGGGGTGGATACCGGTCCTGTGCTGAGTATTGTAAAAGTCCCCATTTTGCCGGAAGACACCGGCGGTTTATTGCTGGAAAAATTGTCGCATGTCGGCGCGCAATTATTGCTGGATATGTTACCGAAATGGTTTAAAAAAGAAATCCAGCCGCAACAGCAAAATAATTCTCTGGCCTCCTATACGAAAATGATCACAAAAGAAGCCGGTGAAATCGATTGGAAATTACCGGCGGTGGATATCTGGCGGCGTGTGCGTGCTTATCAACCCTGGCCCGGATGCTATACTCACTGGCAGGGGAAACAGTTAAAGATCCTGGAAGCGGTGCCGTTGGTTGGGTTTGCGGCGGACACACCGGGGTTTGTCGTAGCTGTCAAACAGGGTGGCGCAGGCTTTGGAGTGAGGTGCGGGGACGGTGTACTCGGCGTGATCAAAGTGCAGATAGAAGGGAAAAAAGCGATTACCGCCGAAGAGTTCGTGCGCGGCCGGCAGAAGATCATCGGCGCGGTGCTGGGGTCGCAATAATTATCTGGAACTTGACTCCAAGGGTGTAATACTAACATAAAATAAGTGCCACACTTCTCTCCCGGTGGAAAGCGAGAGGAAACTACCTTCTATAGGTTAGTCCTCTCGCCCCAGCGTGGGAGAGAGATAGAGAGAGGGGAAAGAGGAATATTAACTTGACATCACCGGAAGATTTAAACAAATTCGTTGCCTTGCGTGAGATCATTGCCAAACTGCGCGCCCCTGACGGCTGCCCGTGGACCGCAAACAAACCCATGCCTCGCTGCGGGAGTCCTTTTTGCAGGAGTGTTACGAAGTACTGGAAAGTCTGGATGAAGGTAATGCCCGTAAATTGCAGGAAGAATTGGGCGACCTCCTCTTGCATATTGTGCTGCAGGCGCAGATTGCTGAAGAAGCCGGCGAATTCAGAATCGAAGATGTTATAAAAGACATCAACGAAAAGCTGATCTACCGCCATCCCCATGTTTTCAGTACGGCCCAGGTAAAAAACGCTGAGGAAGTCCTGCGCAACTGGCAGGATCTTAAACAGGCCGAAAAAACTAAAAAAGGGAAAAACGACTCTCTGCTGGCTAGTGTGCCGAAAAGCTTACCGGCCTTGAATTACAGCCAGGAAATCCAGCACCGGGTGGCGCAGGTCGGCTTCGACTGGCCTGACGACCAGGGTGTTGTTGACAAGCTGGTTGAGGAGATCGGGGAATTTCAGCGCGCATCTACCAGGAAAGAGAAAACCGAAGAAATCGGGGATATTTTATTCACGATGGCTAATATCGCCCGCCGCCAGGGCATTGAGTTGGAAACGGCTCTGCGCGAGGCCAACCAGAAGTTCTACAAGCGGTTCAATTACATGGAAGCCGCTTGTAAAAAACGCGGAGTCAAGATCGGTGACCTCTCCTTCGACGAGCAGAATGCACTGTGGGACGAAGCCAAGCAACACGCGGAAAAATAGGGAATTAGCCCGGTAAAAATCCCGCAGGTCGAACATCTATGATCCATCCCGGCGAAGGCCGGGATTTAATATGTGGAGCGAAGCGAAGCCCACGCTACTTTTTTCTCTTGACATAAGTAAAATACCGTAGTAAAGTAGGAAAGTTATTATTTTCCAATTCCAGAATTAGTAAGAAGGAGTGAAGAATGAAAAAATACTTCGCGGAACTGATTGGCACCGCCGCGCTGGTTCTCGTCGGCTGCGGCAGCGCTGTTATTGCCGGCAGCCATATCAGCTATACCGGCATCGCCTTTGCCTTCGGGTTAACCGTACTGGCGCTGGTTTATGCCATCGGCCCGATCTCCGGCTGCCACGTCAATCCGGCGATCACCGTCGCGATGTGGGTGGCCAAAAAGATCAACGGCAAAGACGCCATTTCCTATATCCTTTTTCAGTTAATCGGCGGGATCCTGGGCGCGGGTATACTGTGGTTGATTGCCAGGGGACTACCCGGCTATACATTGGCTGCCAACGGCCTGGGGCAGAATGGCTACGGCGCTCATTCTCCCGGCGGCTATAACCTGCTCTCCTGCTTTGTCGCGGAAGTGGTGTTGACAGGACTGTTCCTG